>Ga0208934_1000066_pt1 | contig 94240 bp, 84 predicted proteins | sample MalvirDeepMed_s2_FD_184243 | JGI IMG/M metagenome (GOLD analysis project Ga0208934, IMG submission 184243) | Marine viral communities from the Global Malaspina Expedition - Malaspina viral metaG DeepMed_s2 (SPAdes) (version 2) | ecosystem: Environmental > Aquatic > Marine > Oceanic | place... | reverse complement strand
GCCAATACCGATATGGCGTTCTCGGGCGATTTGCTGGTGACCGGCAATTATCACGGCTGGAACGCCTATCGCCTCGGCGAGGATGGCGTGCCACAGCTGGTCAGCTCGGTCGTGTGCCCGGGCGGACAGGGCGACGTTTCGATCGTCGGCGATCTGCTTTTGATGAGCGTGCAGGATAGCCGCGCGCGCGTCGATTGCGGGCTCGGCGGCGTGCAGGGCCGCGTGAGCGAGGATCGTTTCCGGGGGCTGCGGATCTTCGACATTTCCGACATTACCAACCCGCGGCAGGTCGGCCTGGTGCAGACCTGCCGGGGCAGCCACACGCACTCGGTCGTGTCGGCGGATGCAGACCGCATCGTGGTCTATAATTCGGGCACCAGCTACGTGCGAGACGATGCCGAACTGGCGGGCTGTTTCGACACTGCGGGCGACGATACAGCGCTGTTCAGCATCGACGTGATCGAAATCCCGGTCGCCGATCCTGCAGCTTCGCGGATCGTGGACAGCCCGCGGGTCTTCGCCGAAAACGACCAGATCGCGGGCCTGTGGCGCGGCGGCGACCATGGCGAGGGCACGCAGAATACCAACAGCACCAACCATTGCCACGACATCACCGTCTTCCCCGCACTCGACATTGCGGCGGGCGCGTGTTCGGGCAACGGCATCATCCTCGACATTTCGAGCCCGCTGAAGCCGCAGCGGATCGACGACGTGACCGACAAGGGCTTTGCCTACTGGCACTCGGCCACCTTCAATAATGACGGCACCAAAATCCTGTTCACCGACGAATGGGGCGGGGGCGGTCGTCCGCGCTGCCAGTCGGGCGACCCGCGCGAATGGGGCGCGAACGCGATCTATTCGCTGGAGGACCGCCAGCTGAGCTTCGAGAGCCTCTACAAGCTGCCTGCCCCGCAGAGCGACAAGGAAAACTGCGTCGCCCACAACGGCTCGATCATCCCGGTGCCGGGGCGCGATATCTTCGTCCAGGCGTGGTATCAGGGTGGTATCAGCGTGATCGATTTCACCGATGCGAAGAACCCGATCGAGATCGCCTATTTCGATCGTGGCCCGGTCGACAAGCAACAGCTCATCACCGGCGGCTACTGGTCGGCCTATTGGTACGACGGACGCATCTACGGGACCGAAATCGCGCGCGGGCTCGACGTCTTCGCGCTCGAGCCGAGCGAGTTTCTGACCGCCGAGGAGATCGCCGCGGCCGAGGCGGCGCGGTACGAAGGCGGCGTGTTCAACCCGCAGACCCAGACGCAGGTGACGTGGCCGGAGGATGTGATCGCTGCGGTGGAAGCGAGCCGCAAGGGCGGATAAGGCGGGCAGGAGCGGGGATGCGGGCGGTCCGCCGCGCACCCCCCTCCTGTCGCTACGCGCCGTCGCCTTTCGGCAGGTCCGCCTCCGCAAAATCGTAATCGAGCAGGTCGCCTGGCCGGCATTCGAGCGCGGCGCACATCGCGCTCAAGGTGGTGAAGCGAACCCCGCGCACCTTGCCGGAGCGGAAGAGCGACATCTGTGTCTCGCTGATGCCGATCCGAGCGGCCAGCTGCTTGCCCGTCATGCCGCGTAGCTCGAGCATGGAATCGAGTGTGATGCGGCAGGGCATCACACGAACCCGTCGAGTTCGTCTGCCATACTTGCCGCCTGACGCCACAGGCCTGCAAGCACGAGCAACAGGGCGCCGACGGCGCCCAGCGTCAACGTGGCGGGATCATAGGTGAAGATCGGCCCCGGCCAGCCTTTCACCATCAGCAACAGCCATGGCCCGACGGCAATCTCGATCATCGCGCCCAGAGCGATGGCAAGGCCGATCCGAGTGAGAAGCGCCGGCATCTCGTCGCCGAAGCGCGCACCCTTCTGCACGCGTCTGGCTGCGCTGCGGCATGACCATATGGCGTACAGATAAATCACGCTCGGAAGCCTCGCCAGAACGGTCTCGAACGCAACGCCCCGACCCGCCTGATAGGCTATCGTGGCGCCAGCTTCCAAAGCGATAGCCCCCAGAAAAATCAGGAAAACCGCCGTCGAAAGCCAGACGGAAAGGCGTAGTCGTGCATCCATGAAATTTAACCTTGACTTAAATCGAGTCGCTCGTGAAGATTTAAGGGAGAGTTAAATCAGAGGAGGCGCATTGGCAATGGCTCACGCGTTTGCAATTGAAACAGAAGGCCTTTCGAAGGCCCTGGGCGGCAGGCCCATCGTACGCGAAGTCGGCCTGGCCGTGCCGCGCGGCTCGGTGTTCGGCTTCCTCGGGCCGAATGGCGCGGGAAAGACGACCGTGATGCGGTTGCTGGTCGGCCTGCTCAAACCCGACGCGGGGAACATCCGCCTGCTGGGGAGCGATCTGGCAGAGAACCGCAAGGCGCTGATGGGCAGGATCGGCGCGTTCATCGAAACGCCGGGCCTCTATGAAAACCTCTCCGGGCGGGAGAACCTCAAGCTCGCGTGCCGACTGCGCGGGATCGACACGGCGGACATTTCCCGCGTGCTCGACATTGTCGCTATGGAGGGGGCTGCGGATCGCCGGGTGCGCTCCTACTCGCTCGGGATGAAGCAACGCCTGGCGCTGGCCCGCGCGCTGCTGGGCAATCCCGCCTTGCTGCTGCTCGACGAGCCGACCAATGGCCTCGACCCGGAGGGGATTATGGCCATGCGCGAACTCATCCGCGACCTGCCGCAGCGGATCGACGCCACCGTCTTCCTGTCGAGCCACCTGCTCGGCGAAGTCGAGGAAGTGGTCGATTCCATCGCGCTTCTGCGGGAAGGGAAGCTGATCGCACAGGGAAAGTTGAGCGCGCTTGGCAGCACGTCGGCGCGCCTGAAAATCACGGTCGATCGCGCGCCCGACGCATTGGCACTGCTGCTCGCGCACGGACTGCGTGTCGAGCCCGGCTCTGCGGCGAACGATCTGTGCGTCACCTACGACAGGTATGCGGAGAACATCGATCCCGCCGAAATCAACCGAAGGCTGGTGAGCGCCGGTATCGGCGTTTCCGCCCTCGCGCAGGAGCGGCTGGGGCTCGAACATCTCTATCGCGAAGTCATGGGCCCACGGCCCGCAATGGAAGGGGAGGCTGCGTGATGTTGCGTCTTGTCGAAGTCGAATTTCGCAAACTGCGAGGATCGCTGGTCCTGCTGTTGATTGCCCTGCCGCCATTGCTACCGGGCCTGCTGATTGCGCTGGCGATCGCGTCGAATGAGGGTTCACCGCAGTGGGCTCAGATCCTCGACCGGTTGACGCTCCCGCTGTGGGCCATGTTCCTCAACCCCACGCTGCTCGCGACCTTGGCAACGCTGATGGGTGACATCGAATATCGCAACAACGGCTGGGATTTCACACTGACCCAACCGCATCCGCGGTGGAGCATATTCCTCGCCAAGCTGACGGTGATCGTGCCCTTGCACGCGATCATGATCGCGATCGCGGTGGGTTTCGCCATCGCGATGGGCGGCGCGGTTGGCTCGATCACGGGCAATTATCCAACCGGCAATCTGGCCCTCAACGAATACGCCATCTTCGTGGTGAGGATGACGGCCGGCAGCTTCGGCATCCTCGCACTCCAGTTCTGGGTCGCGCTGCGGTGGCGGAACTTCCTGCTGCCGCTGTCTCTGGGGATCGGAGGCACACTGGTGGCGCTGGCGGTGCTGTTGACGGGAACCCGCGATGCGGACTGGTTTCCTTGGGTGGTCGCCCTTCGATCCGCATTGGGTGAAACCACCGCCCAATTCGCCTGGACCGGCCTCGCGATGGGGGTCGTTTTCTGCGCGCTGATGCTGCTCGATTTGCAGCGCCGCACCTTCCGATAAACACCAAAAAGCCCCGCCGGATTGCTCCGACGGGGCCTTTTCTTTGCCGTAACGGCAAGCGTTGTTGGGGGAGGGCTTTAGAAGCCCATGCCGCCCATTCCGCCCATGCCGCCCATGTCGGGCATGCCGCCGCCGCCCGAGGACTTGTCTTCCGGAACATCGGAGATAGCCGCTTCGGTGGTGATCAGCAGACCGGCAACCGAGGCTGCGCCCTGCAGTGCGGTACGCACGACCTTGGTCGGGTCGATCACGCCGGCCTTCACGAGGTTCTCGTAAGTGTCGGTGCCCGCGTTGAAGCCCTGCGATTCGTCGCCTTCGCGCAGGAGGTTGCCCGTGACCACCGCGCCGTCATGGCCGGCATTGGTCGCGATCTGGCGGATCGGCGCGAGGATCGCCTTGCGCACGATGTCGATCCCGCGGGTCTGGTCTTCGTTGTCACCCTTCAGGCCGTCGAGCGACTTGGAGGCGTAGAGCAACGCGGTACCGCCGCCCGGGACGATGCCTTCTTCGACCGCAGCGCGGGTTGCGTGCAGCGCGTCGTCGACGCGGTCCTTACGTTCCTTCACCTCGACTTCGGTGGCACCGCCGACCTTGATCACGGCAACGCCGCCCGCGAGCTTCGCGAGACGTTCCTGCAGCTTTTCCTTGTCGTAATCGCTGCTGGTGTTGTCGATCTGCGTGCGGATTTCACCGACGCGTGCCTGGATGTCGGCTTCTTCACCGGCACCGTCGACGATCGTGGTGTTGTCCTTGTCGATGGTGACGCGCTTGGCCTGGCCGAGCATGTTCAGCGTCACGTTCTCGAGCTTGATGCCGAGATCTTCGCTGACCATTTCGCCCTTGGTCAGGATCGCGATGTCCTGCAGCATCGCCTTGCGACGATCGCCGAAGCCGGGAGCCTTGACCGCAGCAACCTTCAGGCCGCCGCGCAGCTTGTTGACCACGAGGGTCGCCAGCGCTTCGCCTTCGATGTCTTCCGCGATGATGAGGAGCGGGCGACCGCTCTGCACCGCCGCTTCGAGGATCGGCAGCATCGCCTGCAGGTTCGACAGCTTCTTTTCGAAGATCAGGATGTACGGATCATCCAGCTCGACTGTCATCTTGTCGGGGTTGGTGATGAAGTAGGGCGACAGGTAGCCGCGGTCGAACTGCATCCCTTCGACGGTCTCGAGCTCGAATTCGAGGCCCTTCGATTCGTCGACGGTGATGACGCCTTCCTTGCCGACCTTTTCCATGGCTTCGGCGATCTTCTCGCCGACTTCCTTGTCGCCATTGGCGGAGATCACGCCGACCTGGGCGATTTCGCTGGAACCGGAGACGTCCTTCGAACGGCCCTTCAGGTCTTCGACGACCTTGTTCACGGCGATGTCGATGCCGCGCTTCAGGTCCATCGGGTTCATGCCCGCTGCGACCGACTTCATGCCTTCCTTGACGATGGCCTGGGCCAGCACGGTGGCGGTCGTGGTGCCGTCACCGGCGGCGTCGTTCGCCTTCGATGCGACTTCCTTGATCATCTGCGCGCCCATGTTTTCGAACTTGTCCTGCAGTTCGATTTCCTTGGCGACAGTGACCCCGTCCTTGGTGATCCGCGGAGCGCCGAAGCTCTTGTCGAGCACGACGTTGCGACCCTTGGGGCCGAGCGTAACCTTTACGGCATTGGCGAGGGTGTCGACGCCGCGCAGAATGCCTTCGCGCGCGTCGCGGCCGAACTTTACGTCCTTGGCTGCCATGTGAGTTTCTCCTGAGAAAATAAGTTAGTTGATGAAGTACATGCGCCGGTCAGCGGATCAGGAAATGATCCCCATGATGTCGCTTTCCTTCATGATCAGCAGGTCTTCACCGTCGATCTTGACCTCGGTGCCGCCCCACTTGCCGAAGAGGACGCGGTCGCCTTCCTTGACGTCGAGCGGGGTGACGGTGCCGTCATCCGAACGCGCGCCCGAACCGACGGCCACGATCTGCCCTTCGCTGGGCTTCTCCTGTGCGCTGTCGGGAATGATGATGCCGCCGGCGGTCTTTTCCTCGGCTTCGATGCGACGGACCAGAACACGGTCGTGCAGCGGACGAAATGCCATGCTTGATACCTCTCTCTTGAATGAAAAATGGGCGTTGGCACTCTCAGGTGAAGAGTGCCAGCAGCCGCGATATGTGCAGCCGCGGTTCGCGCGTCAAGCGGTCGCAGGGATAAAAAGTTCGGTGCGCCGGACGGGTCTATCGCGGGCGGCGGGATCGCCTTTTGCGTCTCGGGCACAGGGCCTCTAAATGCGCTTTCCGCATCCCGATTCCAGACCCAGCTAACAGGACCAGCATGGCTTCTCAAACCCCTTCCCCGACTGCCGACACGACATCCGGCGTCGATCTGAGCTTCGTGGCGAGCATCCTCGACTGGCTCGAAGCCAACATCGTCCATATCATTGGCGCGTTCGCCGTTCTGGTAATCGGCCTGCTGATCGCGGGCATGCTGTCGCGCTGGGCCGAACGCACGCTGGCGAAGCATCCCCGGTTCGATCCGACGATTTCCGGTTTCCTGGCCAAGATGGTCAAGTACGCCCTGTGGGCGGTGGTGCTGGTAACCGTGCTCAGCCAGTTCGGGGTCGAGACCGCCAGCATTCTCGCCGCACTCGGCGGTATGGCGCTGGCCGTGGGTCTCGCGTTGCAGGGCACGCTCAGCAATGTCGCCTCTGGCGTGATGATCCTCGTCCAGCGGCCCTTCGTGGTGGGAGAAGCGATCAGCGTCGACCGGTTCACCGCGACGGTCCAGCGGATCGGGCTGTTCACCACCGAGCTCAAGCAGTTCGACGGGTTGTTCGTGATGGTCCCCAATTCCGAATTGTGGAACCAGCCGATCATCAACCTCCATCGCCATCCGACCCGCCGGATCGAGCTGATCGTCGGTATCGGTTACGACGACAGCATGAAGCAGGCGCGCGAGGTCTTGCTCGCGCTGGCCGAACAGGACGAGCGGGTGTTGAACGATCCGGAACCGCAGGCCTTTGTGGCCTCGCTCGACGATTCCTCGGTCGGGGTCGGCCTGCGCGTCTGGTGTGCGACGAGCGATTACATGCAGCTGCAATGGGATCTGACCGAGGCGGCCAAGGCCAAGTTCGACGAGGTCGGCCTGTCGATCCCCTTCCCGCAGCGCGAGGTTACTATGGTGCCTGCCTGATCGCCGCGTCTTCTGGGGTGAAGCGCGTGAGGCCCAGCGCCTCGCGCCGCGCCCAGCGCCACGTCAGCAGCGCGGCGGCGAAGGCGAGGCCGGTGGCAAGGCCGATCCACACGCCGACGCCCGCCAGATGCGTTGCGAAGCCGAGGACCAGCGATCCGCCGAAGCCCGGCACCCAGTACGAAAAGACCGCAATCCACATCGGAATGCGCGTGTCCTGCAATCCACGTAGTGCGCCCGCGGCGACCGCCTGCACTCCGTCGACCAGCTGGAAGGCGGCGGCCACCAGCAGGTAGCGCGTGGCGAAGGCGACGAGGCCCGCATTCGCTGCATCCCATGGATCGATATAGATCGCCAACAGCGGCTTGGGGATCAGGACCATCGCACTCGCGGTGCAGCTCATGAACAACAGTGCGATGCCGATCCCGCACCAGCCTGCGCGGGCCATGCCGTTGCTGTCGCGCGCGCCATAGAAATAGCCGACCCGGATGGTGGTTGCCTGCCCCACGCCGAACGGCACCTGGAAGGCGAGCGCGGCGATCTGCAACGCAATCGTATGCGCCGCGAGTTGCGCCGCGCCGATATTGCCCATCAGGAACGCAGCCGCCCCGAACACGCCCGCCTCGGCGCAGATCATCAGCGCGATCGGCGTGCCGATCCGCACGATCTGGGCAAACGCTGTCCAGTCGGGCACCCACCAGCGCCCGAAGACATGATAGCGGTGCAGACGCGGATCGATGCGGATCGCGATCACGTAGGCGACCATCGTGAACAGCGAGGTCATCAGCGTGGCGACTGCCGCCCCGGGCAGGCCAAGCTCTGGCGCGCCCCAGTTGCCGAAGATGAAGGCGTAGTTGCCCACCGCATTGACCCCGATGCCTAGCGCGGTGATCGCGGTCGCGAAGATCGGCCGGTCGAGCGCGGAGACGAAGCTGCGCAGCACATTGTTCACGAGGAAGGGAATCGTCGAGCAGACCAGCACCAGCATGTAGCTCTGCCCCAGCGCGGCGAGCGCGGGGTCCTGCCCGGTCAGCAGCGCGAATTGTTCGAAACCGAGCATCAGCACCATGCCCGCGCCGCCGCTGATGAGGGCGAGCCATAGCGCCATGCGCGTCGCGCGGCGGACCGGGCGCAACGCGGGCGCGCGTGCGCCCAGCGCCGCCGAGATCACCGGAGCCACTGCCCCCGTCAGGCCCGACAGTGCCCACACGACCAGCCCGAACACCGAAACGACCAGCGCGGAGGCCGCCAGCGGTTGCTCCCCCAGCCGCGCGATGAAGATCACGTCGATCGCATAGGTCAGCATTTGCAGCAGGTTGGCGAGCGCCAGCGGCCAGCTGAGTTTCAGCGTGGCGGCGATCTCGGTACGCCAGGGAGTTGCTGCTCCGGAAAGATGCATTGTGTCAGCCATAAAAAGCCGGCCCGGATATGGGCGCGCGTACCGCTTGCCTAGTGGCGAGGCACGCTGCATGGGCTTTATGGGTCGACCTGATACCTGAGGGGCACACTGGCATGGGACACGGCGAGGCAGCGGCTCAGTCCGCGCATCTGGCGCTCGGCAGCGCTGTGGTCCTGCTTGGCGCCGCATTGCTGTTCGTGATTCTCTTCCGCAAGCTGGGGCTGGGCGCGACGCTTGGCTATCTCGTCGCGGGCGCCATCGTCGGGCCGCAGGTGCTGGGTCTCGTCGGGAATGGCGAGGAAACGCTCGTGATCGGCGAACTGGGCATCGTGATGCTGCTGTTCGTCGTGGGGCTGGAGCTGGCGCCCAGTCGGCTCTGGCGATTGCGCAACGCGATCTTCGGGCTGGGTCTTACCCAGGTCACGCTGTGCGGGCTGGCGCTGACAGCCGTCATCTGGCTTTCGACCACCTATCCCATGGCTGCCGCGCTTGCCGTGGGCCTTTCGCTCGGGCTTTCCTCTACCGCGCAGGTGCTGCCGATGCTGCAATCGGACGGCAACCTGCGCACGCCGGTGGGCGAGCGGGCGTTCTCGATCCTGCTGTTCCAGGACCTGTCGATCATCCCGCTGCTCGCCATCGTCGGGGCGCTCGGCACGCAAGGGTCGGAAGATGCGGGCGCGCTGTCCGGCTGGGTCCAGCTGCCCGTGGCGCTGGGCGCGTGCGTCGGCCTCGTTCTTGCCGGGCGGTTCGCCTTGCGCCCGCTGCTGCGCCTGATCGGGCGGCTGGGCGAGCGCGAGATGTTCGTTGTCGCGGCGCTGTTCGCGGTGGTGGCGTCGGCGGCGCTGATGCAGGCGATCGGCCTGTCGACCGCGCTCGGCGCCTTCATCGCGGGCGTGATGCTGGCCGACACGCCCTACCGGCACGAGCTGGAGGCGGATATCGAACCCTTCCGCTCGATCCTGCTCGGCCTGTTCTTCCTGTCGGTCGGCATGATGCTCGACCTCGCGGCCATCGCCGCGCAGCCGTTCTTCGTGCTCGGCATGGCGGCGGCGCTGGTGGCGACCAAGACCGCGATCATCACCGGGCTGGGCATGGCGGTGAAGCTGCCGTGGCGCAGCGCGCTCGCGCTCGGCCTGCTGCTGAGTCAGGGCGGCGAGTTCGGCTTTGTGCTGTTTACACAAGGCCAGCGTGGCGGGGTGTTCGACGGCGAGACCGCGAGCCTGTTCACCGCCATCGTCACCATCTCGATGGCGACGACGCCGTTCCTGATGATGGCGACCGAAAAACTCCGGCGGCCGGCTGCGGGCGCTGCGGAAGAGCGCGAGGGGCCGGACGGCGAGACCCCGCAGGCGCTGGTCATCGGTTTCGGGCGCTTCGGGCAGACCGTGGCGCAGATGCTCGCCACCGCCGGGCTCGACGTCACGATGATCGACAAGCACGTGCCGCAGATCGACACCGCCGAAGAGTTCGGCATCAAGGTGTTCTTCGGCGACGGCTTGCGGCTCGACATGCTGCGCCAGGCGGGCGCGGGCGAAGCGAAGGCGATCTGCTTCTGCATCGACGGCGACCAGGTGGAGCGCGAATTCCTTGTCTCGGTGCGCGAGGCCTTCCCCGATGCGGCGCTGTTCGTGCGGACCTTCGACCGGCGGCATGTGATGAAGCTGGCCGGGGCGGACATCGCCTTCCAGGTGCGCGAACTGCGCGAGAGCGCAATCGCAATGGGCCGCGCCGCGCTGAGCCAAATCGACACCGACGAAGGCCAGATCGATCGGCTGGAGCGCGATTACCGCGAGGACGACATGGCGCGGCTCAGATCGCAGATCGAGGCGGGCAATCTGCATGCGGGCAAGGAACATAACACGCTGATGGGCCGCTAGCGGGCGGCCAATTGCGGGCCGTCTCGCCTGTTCCGTTCGATCAGAGAAAGGACAGGTATCCTTCGAACCCGGGATCGTACCTGATCGCCAATTCCCTGAAGAGCGCCGCGGTCTGGGTGAGTTGCGTCTGTCCTGCGCAGCTGTGCTGGCGGGCCGCATGGCGCGAACCCGCGCTCGCGGCGGCGAGTTCGATCGTCGCCCCGTCGGTGCAGATGACGTTTGGCGAGCCGTAAAAGGGCTTTTCGGCCAAAGTCGCGAGGTAAGCCGTGGTCAGTTCATCCCGGATCGTGGCGGCGTCGGCCTGCGATATCGGCACGTCGTTGCGGCGCGTCTCGATGAGGCTGCCGTTCCAGCGATATCCCTCGGCATGGAGAAACCAGTTGCCCTCAAACTGGTACACCACGACCTGCTGCGTTGCCGGGGGCGGGGTGAGACTCGCGGTCATCGTCGCAGAATATGCGCTGCCGCCTTCGAGCCAGGAATCGCAGACATCCATCGGAATTGACAGCTCTGCCTCCGCGTCCAGTTCGCACGGCGTGACGGCCGGCGCCGGCGCGGCAGCTAGGGCAAGAGGGAAGACCAGAGCGAGCATGCGACACCTCGATTTGCGTGTGTGACCGATCCTGATCCACGCGCCCGGCCAGTTCAACAGGATTTGACCGTGCAACGAAAAAGGGCGGCGCCATTGCTGGCACCGCCCCTTCGATTTCGCTCGGAAGCGAGAAGAGCTTACTTGAGCTCGACCGTGCCGCCAGCGGCTTCGATCTTGCTCTTGATCTCTTCGGCTTCGGCCTTGTTGACGCCTTCCTTGAGCGGCTTGGGCGCGCCTTCGACGAGACCCTTGGCTTCGGTGAGGCCCAGGCCGGTGATGGCGCGGACTTCCTTGATGACCTGGATCTTCTTGCCACCGTCGCCGGTGAGAATGACGTCGAATTCGTCCTTTTCTTCGGCAGCCGGGGCGTCGCCACCCGCAGCCGGACCAGCAACCGCAACAGCGGCAGCGGCGCTCACGCCCCACTCTTCTTCGAGCGCGGTGGCGAGTTCAGCCGCTTCGAGGACGGTCAGCTTCGAAAGTTCTTCAACAAGCTTGGCGATGTCAGCCATGATAATTCACTCCAAATAATAGCGTGGCCGGGCCTCTGGCCGCGACCGGATATGTCGTGCGGAAAAACGTCTTACGCAGCGTCCTTGGCGGCATAGGCACCGAAGACACGAGCGAGCTTGTTTGCCGGGGCATTGACGACCTGCGCGATTTTCGTCGCGGGGGCGTTGACCAGACCAACGAGCTTGCCACGCAGTTCGTCGAGGCTCGGCATCGAGGCGAGCGCCCTGACACCTGCTTCGTCGAGCACCTGCGAGCCCATCGAGCCACCGACCACTTCGATGCGGTCGTTGGTTTTCGCGAACTCCACCACGGCCTTGGCCGCGGCAACCGGATCGGCCGAATAGGCCAGCGCGGTCGGACCGGACAGGTATTCTTCGATACCTGCATAGTCGGTGTCCTTGAGGGCGATCTTGGCAAGACGGTTCTTCGCAACCTGGTAGGTCGCGCCAACGTCACGCATCTTCGAACGCAGATCGGTGGACTCTGCCACCGTCAGGCCGAGGTTGCGGGTGACAACCACCACGCCCGCCTCGTTGAAGACGTTGTTCAGCTGAGCGACCGCGTCGGTTTTTTGCGAACGATCCATGCTTACTCCTTCACTATGGCCGCATCCGTTTTCACGCATGCGACCGGCTCACGTTCGACCCCGCGGCAAATGCTGCGAGGCCATGGGTCCGTTTGACAAGGGAAGGAGGTGCATCCGCTTATGGGATGCGGATTGCGGTGTGCGCCGAAGCGCCCCAACCCGCGAAAATCTCGTTTCCCCGTCTAGGCTGGAAATTAAGAAGGCCCGATTGCCTTCACCAACTGTCTCGGACGGATGACTGCAGGGCTTGTGGCCGTGGCAGTCGGGCGCGCATCTAAAGGACGTGCCCCCAAAGTCAAGCTGTTCGGCGCCTTCGTGCTTGCCAGTTTTCAGGTCGAAGCAGCGCAATGGCGGCCCGGTCGAGTATCGCGCGCGGCAGAGCAGGCTGCGCAGTTGCGCGCGCTGATCGGGTGGCCGCAAAAGAAACGGCCGCGCAATCCCGATGGACTGCGCGGCCGCGTATTCCGGTCGAAAGACGACGCGAGATTAGATCTCGTCGGCGGTTTCTTCCATCTGCTCGGCATCCGCTTCGAGCGCTTCGGCTTCGGCTTCGTCGCCCTGCTCTTCGGCCAGATCGGCTTCGGCTTCGGTCAGTTCGGCCTGTTCGTCGAGAACTTCGCCTTCGGCTTCGACAACGTCTTCCGCCTGCTCTTCTTCGGCGCTCTCACATGCGGTGAGGGTAAGCGCGAAGGCGGCGACGGTGGCGGCTGCAATGATCTTTTTCATCGTTTGTAATCCTGTTGCTGAGGCGATCCCTGTGAGTCGCCGCTGCGCTCACTAGGCAATTTTTTCCGGGTTTCCTAGCTCAGTTCTGATCATAGGCGAGCAAGTCGCCCGGCTGGCATTCCAGTTCGCGGCAGATCGCCTCCAATGTGGAGAAGCGGATCGCCTTGGCCTTGCCGGTCTTGAGGATCGACAGGTTGGCCAGTGTCATGCCCACCCGTTCGGCCAGCTCGGTCAGCGTCATGCGGCGTTCGTGCAGCAGGTCGTCCAGTTTCACCATGATCCGGGTTCCTTCGATGGCGTCGTCGTTGCGGGGGGGCATCACACGGTCCCTTCAAGATCGTCGCGCATCGCGGCGCCATGGCGAAATACCCGGGCCAGGATGAACAGGATCACCACCAGCAGCCATGCCGTCATGTCCATGCCGCTCCCGTCGAAGGAAAAGCTCACATCTTCGATTCCGGACTTCTTTACCTCGTCCGCATAGCGGGAGAGCGGGATTGCGATGGCTGCGCCCGGGATCATCACCAGCTGGGTGCCCAGCATCAGCCATGCCATCAGGCTCAGGCGACGGGCGTTCTCGGGCTGGAAGGGGTCGCCTTCGCCTACGGTCCCAATAATCCGCCGCAGTTTGCCGAAGAACACGAACAGCATAGCGACGATGGATAGGCCGATGGCCATGATCGCGGCGATCCATATGGCGGGGAAGGGCTCGTCGATACTTGGCGCTTCCTTGGCGATTTCCGCCTCCACATAGCCGCCGGCGATGATTATGGTCGGGATCGCGATGATCAGCGCTACCGCGCCGATCGCCATCCCGACCTGCAGGATGATTGCAAAGATCTTGCCGATCAGCAGCAACGGGTCGTTGATGGCCTTGGGCATTCTTTGTCTCCCTATTGAGTTTCTGCGTCCGGGCTCAGGCGCGTTCGGTTGCGGCAATCGCGGCGACATGCGCGACGTCATCCACCGGTACGGTGACCACGGCGCTCAGGCTGGTGCCGGCGATAACCACGGCGATGGCGAGGGCGAAAAGGTTCTGGGCGAACTTGGGCATGAATGGTCTCCTTGAGTGGGCGGGGCGGTGGTCAGGCGATTTCCGTCATCGCGATCGAAGTGGCGGCGGGCTGGCCATCGACGGGCGGTACGGTGACCACCGCGGTCAGGCTGCCGGTGGCGATGAGAACCGCGGCGATGGCGGCGGCGATGCGTTGGGTCGTGCTGGTCATTTATCGATCTCCTTTGTGTCCGATATCGATATTCAATAACCCCACGCCCTCTTATCGTCAATCGATAAATATCGAAAAACGATAAGCCCCTGATCGAAAAACGAAAAATCGCCGCGGACTTTTGACATTTGGCGCGCGTATTCCTACATGCCGCGCTCACGCCAGCTTCGAGCAAGGCCGAATCACGCGCGAGATTCGGATCCAGGAAGGAAGCGGCGGGCCAGACCATCGCAGCGGACAGAACCCCTCGGCCAAACGGAATCCCCGCTTGTCCGAATGCTCCGCCTGCAATTTCTGGCCAATTCTCTCGTGCAGCGACAAATTTCACTTGCGTCGGCGGGGGCATGCCTCCCGGTCCGGCGACATGGCTAAGAGGTTCTCTCGACTTATGGCGACCAAGAGCGCGAGCAACGGTAATAGTGGCGACAGCAGGCCCCGGGTAAAGCGTGATGCGAACTCGGGCACGGCCAAGCGCCGCATCCGCAAGATCTTCGGCGATATTCACGAAGTCGTGCAGATGCCGAACCTGATCGAGGTTCAGCGCGAAAGCTACGAGCAGTTCCTGCGCTCCGACAAGCAGATCGACTACGTCTCCGGCCTCGAGAAGACGCTGCGCAGCGTCTTCCCGATCCGCGACTTCGCCGGCACGGCCGAGCTCGACTTCGTCGATTACGAACTCGAACCGCCCAAGTACGACACCACCGAATGCCGCCAGCGCGGGATTACCTATGCCGCGCCGATGCGCGTCACGCTGCGCCTGATCGTGTTCGAAGTGGACCAGGACACCGAAGCCCGCTCCGTGCTCGATATCAAGGAGCAGGAAGTCTACATGGGCGACATGCCGCTCATGACCGAGAACGGCACCTTCATCGTCAACGGGACCGAGCGCGTCATCGTGTCGCAGATGCACCGTTCGCCGGGCGTCCTGTTCGACCATGACCGGGGCAAGACCCACAGCTCGGGCAAGCTGCTGTTCGCCGCGCGCGTGATTCCGTACCGCGGTTCGTGGCTCGACTTCGAATTCGACGCGAAGGACATCGTCAACGTCCGTATCGACCGCAAGCGCAAGCTGCCGGTCACCTCGCTGCTCTACGGCCTCGGCCTCGACAGCGAAGACATCCTGCATCACTTCTACGACACCGTTGTATGGAAGCGTGCCAAGGATGGCTGGACGATTCCCTTCGTTGCCGAACAATGGCGCGGCGCGAAGCCCGCGTTCCCGCTGATCAATGCCGATACGGGCGAGGAAATCTTCCCCGCCAACCAGAAGATCAGCCCGCGCGCCGCCAACAAGGCGGCCAAGGACGGGCTCGAGGTGCTGCTGCTGCCGACCGAGGAAATCATCGGCCGCTACGCCGCGCGCGACATGATCGATGAATCGACGGGGCGCATCTACATCGAAGCGGGCGACGAAGTGTCGGTCGAGAACCTCGAAGTGCTCGACAATGCGGGCGTCGACCAGGTCGAACTGCTCGACATCGACGAGGTCAATACCGGCCCGTGGATCCGCAACACGCTGAAGGTCGACAAGGCCGAGAACCGCGACGAGGGCCTGGAAGCCATCTACAAGGTGATGCGCCCGGGCGAACCGCCGACCAAGGAAACCGCCGAAGCGCTGTTCGAAGGCCTGTTCTTCGATAGCGAGCGCTACGACCTGTCCGCCGTCGGCCGCGTGAAGCTCAACATGCGTCTCGAACTCGACGCCGAAGACACCGTCACCACGCTGCGCAAGGAAGACATCCTCGCCGTGGTCAAGGAACTGGTCGGCCTGAAGGACGGCAAGGGCGACGTCGACGACATCGACAACCTCGGCAACCGCCGCGTGCGTTCGGTCGGCGAGCTGCTCGAAAACCAGTACCGCGTCGGCCTGCTGCGCATGGAACGTGCGGTGAAGGAGCGCATGAGCTCGGTCGACGTGTCGACCGTGATGCCGAACGACCTCATCAACGCCAAGCCCGCCGTGGCTGCGGTGCGCGAGTTCTTCGGTTCTTCGCAGCTCTCGCAGTTCATGGACCAGACCAACCCGCTGTCGGAAGTCACCCACAAGCGCCGCGTTTCGGCGCTTGGGCCGGGCGGTCTTACCCGCGAGCGCGCGGGCTTCGAAGTGCGCGACGTTCACCCGACGCACTATGGCCGTATCTGCCCGATCGAGACGCCCGAAGGCCCGAACATCGGTCTCATCAACTCGCTCGCCAGCTTCAGCCGGGTGAACAAGTACGGCTTCATCGAAACCCCTTATCGCAAGGTGGTGGACGGCAAGGTGACCAGCGACGTCGTCTACCTGTCCGCGATGGAAGAGCAGAAGCACACGGTTGCGCAGGCTTCGGCCGAACTCGACGGGAACGGCAGCTTCGTGGAAGAGCTGGTCTCCGCCCGCCAGAGCGGCGACAACCTGATGGCTCCGCGCGAAACCATCACGCTGATGGATGTGAGCCCCAAGCAGCTCGTCTCGGTCGGTGCATCGCTCATTCCGTTCCTGGAAAACGATGACGCCAACCGCGCACTGATGGGCGCCAACATGCAGCGCCAGGCCGTGCCGCTGGTCAAGGCCGAGGCGCCGTGGGTCGGCACCGGGATGGAAGAAACCGTGGCGCGCGATTCGGGCGCGGCGATCACCGCCAAGCGCGGCGGCATCGTCGACCAGGTCGATGCGACCCGTATCGTGATCCGCGCGATCGGCGATGTCGAACCCGGCCAGTCGGGCGTCGACATCTACACGCTGCAGAAGTTCCAGCGTTCGAACCAGAACACCTGCATCAACCAGCGTCCGCTGGTGAAGGTGGGTGAAACGATCTCGGAAGGCGACGTCATCGCCGACGGCCCCTCCACCGATCTGGGCGAGCTGGCGCTGGGTAAGAACAGCCTCGTCGCGTTCATGCCCTGGAACGGCTACAACTACGAAGACTCGATCCTGATCTCCGAACGCATCGTGAAGGATGACGTGTTCACCTCGATCCATATCGAGGAATTCGAGGTCATGGCGCGCGACACCAAGCTCGGGCCGGAAGACATCACCCGCGACATTCCCAATGTCGGCGAGGAAGCGCTGCGCAACCTCGACGAAGCGGGCATCGTCTATATCGGGGCCGAAGTGCACCCGGGCGATATCCTGTGCGGCAAGATCACGCCCAAGGGCGAGTCCCCGATGACGCCGGAAGAAAAGCTTCTGCGCGCCATCTTCGGCGAAAAGGCCAGCGACGTGCGCGACACCTCGCTTCGCCTGCCGCCGGGCGTTGCCGGGACGGTTGTGGAAGTGCGCGTGTTCAACCGCCACGGGATCGAAATCGACGACCGTACGCGGGCGATCCAGAACGAGGAAATCGATCGTCTGCGCAAGGATAGTGCGGACGAACGCGCGATCCTCAACCGGGCGACCTACAACCGCCTGGGCGACATGCTGGTCGGCCAGACCGCTTCTGCCGCGCCCAAGGGCGTGAAGAAGGGCACCGAGATCACGCAGGACGTGCTCGACGGCGTCGATCGCCACGAATGGTTCAAGTTCGCGGTGGAAGACGACGATCGCCAGGCCCAGCTCGAAGCGATCAAGGGCCAGTACGACGAAGCCGTGAAGGGCATCGACGCCAAGTTCGAGGACCGCAAGGAGAAGCTCGAACGCGGTGACGAGCTCGCCCCGGGCGTGCTCAAGATGGTCAAGGTCTTCGTCGCGGTGAAGCGCAAGCTGCAGCCGGGCGACAAGATGGCCGGCCGCCACGGGAACAAGGGCGTCATCAGCCGCATCCTGCCGGAAGAGGACATGCCGTTCCTCGCCGATGGGACGCCGGTCGACATCGTGCTCAACCCGCTGGGCGTGCCCTCGCGCATGAACGTCGGCCAGATCTTCGAAACGCATCTGGGCATGGCGGCCCGCGAGTTCGGCCACCAGATCAAGGATGCGCTGGAAGACTGGCGCGCCAAGAATCCGGATGCGCAGCCCGGCGAGCCGCCCGCGGCGATCAAGGAGAAGCTGCAGGAGGTCTACGGCGAGGATTATCACGACTCGATCGAAGGCCGCTCGGGCGAGGAAATCGCGGAGCTCGCGGGCAACCTGACCCGCGGCGTGCCGATGGGCACCCCGGTGTTCGACGGTGCGCGCGAGAGCGACGTGACCACCCAGCTGACCAAGTCGGGCCTTGACGCGGACGGACAGTCGGTGCTGTTCGACGGGCGCACGGGCGATGCCTTCCACCGCAAGGTGACCGTGGGCATCATCTACATGCTCAAGCTGCACCACCTCGTCGACGACAAGATCCACGCACGCTCGATCGGGCCGTACAGCCTCGTCACCCAGCAGCCGCTGGGCGGTAAGGCGCAGTTCGGCGGCCAGCGCTTCGGTGAAATGGAAGTGTGGGCCCTGCAGGCATACGGCGCGGCCTACACCTTGCAGGAAATGCTCACCGTCAAGTCGGACGACGTGGTCGGCCGCCAGAAGGTCTACGAAGCGATCGTCAAGGGCGACGACACCTTCGAAGCGGGCATTCCGGAGAGCTTCAACGTGCTCGTCAAGGAAATGCGCTCGCTGGGCCTCAACGTCGAACTCAAGTCCATCTCGGACGACGACGACGACGACGGCATGCAGATCGCGGCTGAATGACGGGAGGCGGGGCGGCCCTTTGTGGGGCGCCCGTCCCCTCCGCCCCCTGTTTTCCCCTCAAAGGGATGTGAGAAATGAACGAACTGACCAAATTCACCAACCAGCTCGCGAAGCCCGAAACCTTCGACGAGATCCAGATCGGCATCGCCAGCCCCGAGCGTATCCGCTCGTGGTCCTTCGGCGAGATCAAGAAGCCCGAGACGATCAACTACCGCACGTTCAAGCCCGAACGTGACGGGCTGTTCTGCGCGCGCATCTTCGGACCCGTCAAGGACTACGAGTGCCTGTGCGGCAAGTACAAGCGCATGAAGTACAAGGGCGTCGTCTGCGAAAAGTGCGGCGTCGAAGTGACCGTGACCAAGGTCCGCCGCGAGCGGATGGGCCACATCGAACTGGCCGCGCCGGTTGCGCATATCTGGTTCCTGAAGTCGCTGCCTTCGCGCATCGGCCTGCTGCTCGACATGCAGCTGAAGGTGCTCGAGCGCGTGCTGTACTTCGAGAACTACATCGTCACCGAGCCGGGCATCACCCCGCTCGAACGCTTCCAGCTGATGACCGAGGATGAGCTCCTCGAAGCGCAGGACGAGTATGGCGAAGACGCCTTCACCGCCGGAATAGGCGCCGAAGCCGTCAAGAACATGCTGATGGACCTCGATCTGGAGCAGGAGAAGGCCGACCTTCTCGAAGAGCTCGAGACCACCAAGTCCAAGCTCAAGCCTGCCAAGATCATCAAGCGCCTCAAGGTCGTCGAAAGCTTCATCGAATCGGGCAACCGCCCCGAGTGGATGATCCTCGAAGTCGTCCCCGTGATCCCGCCCGAACTGCGCCCGCTGGTGCCGCTCGATGGCGGCCGCTTCGCGACGTCCGACCTCAACGATCTGTATCGCCGCGTCATCAACCGCAACAACCGGTTGAAGCGCCTGATCGAACTGCGCGCGCCCGATATCATCGTGCGTAACGAAAAGCGCATGCTACAGGAATCGGTCGACGCCCTGTTCGACAATGGTCGCCGCGGCCGCGTGATCACCGGCGCCAACAAGCGTCCGCTCAAGTCGCTGTCCGACATGCTCAAGGGCAAGCAGGGCCGCTTCCGCCAGAACCTTCTGGGTAAGCGCGTCGACTATTCGGGCCGTTCGGTCATCGTGACCGGGCCGGAATTGAAGCTGCACCAGTGCGGGTTGCCGAAGAAGATGGCGCTCGAGCTGTTCAAGCCGTTCATCTACGCCCGGCTCGACGCCAAGGGCCTGTCGATGACGCTCAAGCAGGCCAAGAAGTGGGTCGAGCGCGAGCGCAAGGAAGTGTGGGACATCCTCGACGAGGTGATCCGCGAACACCCCGTCATGCTCAACCGCGCGCCGACGCTTCACCGTCTCGGCATTCAGGCGTTCGAGCCCGTGCTGATCGAAGGCAAGGCGATCCAGCTGCACCCGCTCGTCTGTTCGGCCTTCAACGCCGACTTCGATGGTGACCAGATGGCCGTCCACGTGCCGCTCTCGCTGGAAGCCCAGCTCGAAGCGCGCGTGCTGATGATGAGCACGAACAACATCCTCTCGCCCGCCAACGGCAAGCCGATCATCGTGCCTTCGCAGGACATGGTGCTGGGGATCTATTACCTCTCGATGGAACGTCAGGAGCACACGCCCGAATTCCTTGACGGGGAAGATGGCGAGAAGATCGAGAAGCTGCCGCGCTTCACCGACATGAGCGAAATTCACTACGCGCTCGAAACCGGTGCGGTCACGCTGCACTCCAAAATCATCACCCGCGTGCCGCAGACCAACGAAAAGGGTAAGGTCGAGCTCAAGCGCTTCACCACCACGCCGGGCCGGATGCTGATCGGCGAATGTCTGCCGAAGAACCACAAGGTGCCCTACGACATCGTCAACCGCCTTCTGACCAAGAAGGACATCGGCGACGTGATCGACGAAGTGTATCGTCACACCGGCCAGAAAGACACGGTGCTGTTCGCCGACGCGATCATGACGCTGGGCTTCCGCTACGCGTTCAAGGCCGGCATTTCGTTCGGCAAGGACGACATGGAAATCCCCGAATCGAAGGAAGGCATGGTCGAAAAGACCAAGTCCCTCGTCGCGGATTACGAGCAGCAGTATCAGGACGGCCTGATCACCCAGCAGGAAAAGTACAACAAGGTGATCGATGCCTGGAGCCGTTGCGGCGACCAGGTGGCGGACGCCATGATGGACAAGATCAAGTCGCGCCCGATCGACAGTGACGGCAAGGAAGCGCAGATCAACTCGATCTACATGATGAGCCACTCCGGTGCGCGTGGTTCGCCAGCGCAGATGAAGCAGCTCGCGGGTATGCGCGGCCTGATGGCCAAGCCTTCGGGCGAGATCATCGAAACGCCGATCATCTCGAACTTCAAGGAAGGCCTGACCGTCCTCGAATACTTCAACTCGACCCACGGGGCTCGTAAGGGTCTGGCGGATACCGCGTTGAAGACCGCCAACTCGGGCTACCTCACGCGCCGCCTCGTCGACGTGTCGCAGGACTGCACGATCGTGGTCGAGGACTGCAAAACCGACAACAGCCTCGACATGCGCGCCATCGTGCAGGGCGGTTCGGTGATCGCCTCGCTCGGCGAGCGTATCCTTGGCCGGACCACCGCGGAAGACATCGTCAATGCGGCGACTGGCGAGGTCATCATCAAGGCGGGCACGCTGCTCGACGAATCGATGGTGAAGGAAATCGAGGCCGCCGAAGTGCAGGTCGCGAAGATCCGTTCGCCGCTGGTCTGCGAAGCCGACCAGGGCGTGTGCGCCACCTGCTACGGGCGTGACCTCGCCCGCGGTACGCCGGTCAATATCGGTGAAGCGGTCGGCGTGATCGCGGCGCAGTCGATCGGTGAGCCGGGCACGCAGCTGACCATGCGTACCTTCCACATCGGCGGTGCGGCGCAGCTGAACGAAACCAGCCACCTCGACTCGGTGTCCGAAGGTAAGGTCGTCTATCGCGACATGCCCACGATTACCGACAAGAAGGGCCGGATCCTGTCGCTCGCCCGCAATGGCGAACTGGCAGTGATCGACAAGGAAGGCCGCGAGCGTGAAATCCACAAGGTGCCTTACGGTACCGTGCTGATGCACAAGGATGGCGCGAAGGTTTCCGAAGGCGATCGTCTGGCCGAGTGGGATCCGTTCTCCCTGCCGATCATCACCGAACAGTCGGGCGTTGTGAAATTCCTCGATCTGGTCGAAGGCTCGACCCTCGAAGAGCGTGTCGACGATGCCACCGGCATCGCCCAGCGCGTGGTCACCGAAAACCGCGCCACGGGCCGCAAGAAGAAGGAAGAGCTGCGTCCGCGTCTCACCCTCTTCAACGAAGGCAGCACCGATGAGGAGAACGAGGCCGCGCGCTACATGCTGGCGCCGGGCACCACGCTGTCGGTCGAGGATGGCCAGGAAGTCGCTGCGGGTGACATTCTTGCCCGTGCTTCGCGCGAAGCCGCCAAGACGCGCGACATCACCGGCGGTCTGCCGCGTGTTGCCGAGCTGTTCGAAGCGCGCATTCCGAAGGACAACGCGATTATCGCCAAGATTTCGGGACGGATCGAATTCGTCCGCGAATACAAGGCGAAGCGCAAGATCGCGATCGTTCCCGAGGAGGGTGAACCCGTCGAGTACCTGGTCCCCAAGACCAAGGTGATCGACGTGCAGGAAGGCGACTTCGTGAAGAAGGGCGATACGCTCATCTCGGGCTCGCCCAACCCGCACGACATCCTCGACGTGCTCGGCGTGGAAGCGCTCGCTGAGTATCTCTGCACCGAAATCCAGGAAGTCTATCGACTGCAGGGCGTGAAGATCAACGACAAGCACATCGAGACGATCGTTCGTCAGATGCTGCAGAAGGTCGAGATCACCGATGGCGGCGATACCGTGCTGCTGCCGGGCGAACAGGTCGACTTCGAGGAAATGAACGCGGTCAACGGCAAGCTGGGCCGGAACAAGAAGCATGCCCAGGGCAAGCCGGTTCTGCTGGGCATCACCAAGGCCTCGCTCCAGACGCGTTCGTTCATCTCGGCGGCGTCGTTCCAGGAGACGACGCGTGTGCTCACCCAGGCTTCGGTCGAGGGCAAGAAGGACACGCTGATCGGGCTCAAGGAAAACGTCATCGTGGGCCGCCTGATCCCGGCGGGCACGGGTGCGACCATGAACCGCATGCGCGTCACCGCGACGAGCCGCGATGCCGCCCTGAAGGCTTCGTGGAAGAAGGCCCAGGAAGCGATCATCGCCGCCGAAACGGCGGAAGAAGAGCGCAAGGCCGAACTCGCACAGGGTGCCGAAGCCGCGACCGGCGACGATCCGCTCGCCAAGATGGAAGGCGAGACCCACGGCACCGACGCCGATGCAGGCGATTACCTGCAGACCGGCGAAGAGTCGGGTGAAGGCGAAGCCGGCGCTACCGAAGAGTAAGCGCAGGTTCACGCCATCGGCATGAAAATGGGCCCCGGAAGAGCAAGTCTTCCGGGGCCTTTTCGTGCCTCGTCCCGATTCGCGAAGGGAGACGACCGCGATGCGTTCGATATCGGTAATACTCGTTCTCGCGCTGGGTGCCTGCACCCCGCAGGCAGACGGTCCCCCCGCGGCGCAGGCGAGCGATGCGAGCGATCCAGCCACGCGGGCCGAGCCTTACGACCTGCGTGGGCCATGGAGCGTTTCCGCGATCGACGGCGAACCGCTCGACATGCCGATCCCCTTGCAGGGCTCGGCCGACGCGCTGACCTGGCAGCCCGCCTGCGCGGGCCAGTCGATCGCCTATCGCCGCGTCGGCGACGCAATCGAATTCACCCAGCCGCCTCGCAACGCCTCGCGCGTCGTCTGCGAGATCGGCTATCCCGAGGCGCTGCCGCGAGTGATCGGGGCGCTGGAGGGCCGCTGGGACGTGTCCGTACACACGAACGGCACCTTGCGTCTGACCCGCGGCGAGCGCGTAATGGCGCTGGAAAGAGCGCCTGCTGAGCCATCGCTTTCGCTCGCGGGCGAATGGCGCGTCGCCGGGATCGACGGGCGGGCCTTCGACGAGCCTTACGGCATCGGGCTCAGCGTCGATGAGAGTGAAATCTGGTGGGAGCCGCGTTGTGCGGGTCAGAGCGTGGGCTATAGAATCACGGGTACGCGCTTCGCGACGCCGGGGCCGCCGCGTGGCGGGACCGCGAGCGAGCCTGCTACGGTCTGCAAGATCGCGATCCCGCCGCGTCTGCCTGACGTGATGACCGCGATTCGTGCTGCCGACCGAATTGAGCGAACCCCCGCAAACGGCGTACGAATCTCTGGCAATGGCCACAGCCTGACGCTGTTCGGTCAATAGCCCACAAATAGCGCGGCCTGACCGGTTTTGCGCAAGAATCACGTGGCTTTACTGAGCGACATGCCAAGTGACGTGGAACTTTCTTGCAAGAAAGCGCTATGTGCTTGATCTTCGCTTAAGAATTTCCCGGTAATCGCTTTCCCTGGAAGGGGAAATGCTGCGTGACCCAAAAGCAATTGGCGATCCTTGGCGAAAAAAATCTGCTGCTTGCCTGGCGCCTGAGGGAATTCGTTTCCCATCTCCCTTCGCTTTGCGGCCTGCATGCCTTTGCGGCCTTCGCCTGTGTGCTGGGCGTATGGGGGCACCCGGTCCTCGCGTTTTCGATCGCCTGGGCCGCCGTGATCGGCCTGTGCAATCTGCGGCAATGGCGTGTGGCGCGCGATTTCTATGCGGATACGATCGATGAAAGCCATCTGCACACGACCTATCGTGAACTGAACCTCGCGGCCAATGTCGAAACCGCGTTCTGGGTGATTGGCGCGGTGCTGCTGTTCCCGACCCTGTTCGAGAATCACCCGGTCTTTTTCGCGGTTCTGACCGCCGGTCTCATGTCGTCCACCGTGCTGGCCTATCGTCCGTTTCCCCGGCCCATGAGCAGCTATCTGGCCGGAGCCATGGCGGGCGCCGGCGTCCTGTCTTTCATACTGACCGACACGATTTCCTGGCCGTCGCTTGCGCTGGCGGTGGTCTTTGGCTCGGTCCTGATCCGGGCTTGCTGGCGGCAGGGACACGATTACGAGCAACAGTTGCGCGAACAGATTGCCCAGCAATCCAATGCCGATACGGTCAAGATGCTGCTCCACGAATACGAGGCATCCGCATCGGACTGGTTGTGGGAGGTCGACGATGGCAATTGCCTGCGCAACGTGTGCGAACGCTTCGGCCACGCCGCAGGTCTCGATCGCGATTTTCTGGAAGGCCGCGAACTGGTGGGCCTGTTCGCATCCGGGCCTACGCGCGAGAAGCTTGCGGGCCTCCTGCTGGAGCGCACTCCCTTTCGCGACCTTACCCTCGAGATCAAGGTGCAGGGCGAAAGCCGGTGGTGGATGATTTCCGGCAAGCCGGGCATCGACGGGTCGCTCCGCGGCGTGCTGCGCGATGTCACCGATAGCCGTCAGACCGAGCAGCATGTCGCGCACCTGGCACGCTACGATACGCTCAGCGGGCTGGCCAATCGCCTGCTGTTCAACGAGACGATGGCCGAAGTGCTCGGCGATCAGGTGAAGAATCGCCGCGTCGGGCTGCTGTATATCGATCTCGACCACTTCAAGTCGGTCAACGACAAGCTGGGCCATCATATCGGCGACGAACTGGTCAAGGAAGCGGCGGCGCGGATCGAAGGAATCGTGCGCGAGCACGATCTCGCCGCGCGGCTCGGCGGTGACGAATTCGCGGTGCTGCTGACCCGCGTGCGCGATCTTGATGCGGCGCACCAGTGCGCGCAACGCATCGTCGATGCAATGGCCGAACCCTTCCACCTGATGGGGCAGACCGTCCGCATCTCGGCCTCGGTCGGGGTTGCCTATTGCAGCGCACCCAAGTGCGATGCGGAGGAATTCATGCGCCAGGCCGACCTTGCGCTCTATGCCGCAAAGCGCGCCGGTCGCTCGACCTATGCCGATTACGACGCCTCGCTCAACCTGCGCGAACGCACGCGCCGCGACCTCGAGCTGGACCTGCGCACTGCCATTGCCGAGGGCCAGTTCAAGCTTGTCTATCAGCCGCAGGTGTGTCTCAAGACCGGCGAGTGGACCGGCAAGGAAGCGCTGGTGCGGTGGGAGCATCCGGTCCGAGGACGGATCATGCCCGCAGAGTTCATCGACATCGCCGAGGAAACCGGGCTGATCATTCCGCTGGGCGAATGGATCATCCGCCAAGCGCTCCACGAAGCGGCGAGCTGGGAAGAGAGTCACCGCATCGCGATCAACCTCTCGCCGATCCAGATGCGCTCACCGAGCCTCGTGACCGTGCTCACCAGTGCGATCATCAACGCCCAGATCGACCCGCAGCGGGTCGAGATCGAGATTACCGAGAGCGCGCTGATGCACGATAGCGAGGCCAATGTGGAAATGCTCTATCGCCTGCGCGAGCTGGGCGTACGCATCGCGCTCGACGATTTCGGCACGGGCTATTCCTCGCTCAATTACCTGCGCGCCTTCCCCTTCGACAAGATCAAGATCGATCGCTGCTTCGTCTCCGAAATGCTCGATCGCAAGGATTGCCAGGCGATCGTGCGCAACGTCGTGATGCTGGCACGGGCGCTGGGCATGGAAACCACCGCCGAAGGCGTCGAGACGCGCGAACAATACGAATGGCTCAAGCGCCATGGCTGTACCGACGCGCAGGGTTACTACATCTCGCGCCCGATCGAGGCGGAGCATCTCCTGGAGCCATCGCCGGAGCCACAGCAGTGGCCCACGCAGGAGGCCATGGCTTCCAACGTCCATCCGATCCGCAGCCACGTCGCCTAGCTTCGCGCGACACACGCTTGAAGGGGGCGCCCGGCAGGAGTAGCGCTGGCCCCCATGATCGTCACCCGCTTCGCGCCATCGCCCACGGGCCGCCTCCATGTCGGCAACCTGCGCACCGCGCTGCATAACTGGCTGCTCGCTCGCAAAGGCGACCGGGATGGCACGGGCCGGTTCCTGCTGCGGATCGACGACACCGATCAGGAACGTTCGCGCGAGCAATATGTCGAGGCAATCCGGCACGATCTGGCCTGGCTGGGGCTTGAGCCGGACGACGAGTTTCGCCAGTCGGAGCGGCTTGAACTGTACGACAGTGCCTTCGCCAAGCTGAAGGAGGCGGGCCGCGTCTACCCCGCCTACGAGACCGCGCAGGAGCTCGAACTCAAGCGCAAGATCGCGCTGGGTCGCGGGCTTCCCCCGATTTACGACCGCGCGGCGCTGGCGTTGAGCGATGAACAGCGCGGCGCGAAGGAGGCGGAAGGGATCGCCCCGCACTGGCGCTTCCGCCTCGATCACGGGGAGCATATCGACTGGGAAGACGGGGTGCGCGGGCCCCAGAAATTCGATCCCGCACAGCTTTCCGACCCCGTCATCCGCCGCGCCGACGGCAGCTGGCTCTACATGCTGCCGAGCGTGGTCGACGACCTCGACATGGGAGTCACCGATGTGTTGCGCGGCGAGGATCATGTCTCGAACACCGCCGTGCAGGTGCAGATGTTCAGCGCGTTGCATCAGGCAGGCGAGGGGGCGGAGCACTGCAGCGTTGTCGATAGCTTCCCGCATTTCGGCCATACTGCCCTGCTGGTCGGCAAGGAGGGCAAGCTCTCCAAGCGGCTCGGATCGCTGTCTTGCGACGCCCTGCGCGAGCGCGGGATCGAGCCCGAGGCGATTATGTCGCTGCTCGCCCGGCTTGGCACCTCGAAGCCGGTCGAGCCGATCGCGGACCGGCAAGTGCTGATCGAAGGGTTCGATTTGCAGACCTTCGGGCGCGCACCCGCCAAGTTCGACGAGGCGGAACTGGAGCGGCTCAACGCCGCGATCGTCCACCAGCTCGATTTCGAGGATGTGCGCGAACGCCTGCCCGATGGCATCGACGAGGCGGGCTGGCACGCGATCCGGCCTAACCTTTCGCATGTGTCTGAGGCTGCCGAGTGGTGGCGTCTGGTCACCGGCCCGATCGAGGCGCGCGCGTTTTCGGACGAGGATCGTGCCTTTCTGGCCGAGGCTACCGATGCGCTGGAGTGGTCCGACAATCCGTGGGGCGCGCTCACCTCGACGCTGAAAGAGCGCACGGGGCGCAAGGGCAAGCCGCTGTTCCTGCCCTTGCGACAGGCCCTGACCGGGATGGATCACGGGCCCGACATGGGCGAACTGCTGCCGCTGATCGGTGAGAACGAGGCCCGCGCACGGCTCAAGCGGGCCGCGGGCGACAGCGCCGGATGAGGCACTTCTCCGACCCCGCGCAGGCGCTGCACGCGCCGACGCGCGAGCTGCACAATGGCGGGTGGATGGATTTTGCCGAATGCCCCGCGCGGTTCGATGCGATGCTCGCCGAACTCGGCCCGGGCGAGCCTGCGCGCGATTTCGGGCTCGACCCGATCCTTGCCGTTCACGACCCGGCATACGTCGCCTTCCTGCAGGAGGCGCACGGCCTGTGGCTGGCGGCGGGGCGCGAAGGCGATGCGATGGGCTATGTCTTCCCGGTCGTGGCGCGCCGCGCGCTCGCTCTCGACCGGATCGATGCGAAGATCGGGGCTTTCGCAATGGACGCCTCCACCCCGGTTGCGGCGCAGACCTGGCAAGCGGCCTATGGCGCGGCCCAGGCTGCGCTGACTGCGCTCGACGCGGTGTTGCAAGGAGAGCGCGCCGCCTTCGCGCTGTGCCGCCCGCCGGGCCACCATTGCGGGCGCGATTACATGGGCGGCTATTGCTACCTCAACAATGCCGCGATTGCGGCGCGCGCCGCGCAGGGACGGGGCGTGAAGCGCATCGCGATCCTCGATGTGGACTATCACCACGGCAACGGCACCCAGGACATCTTCTACGATGATGGCGCGGTCTTCTTCGCCTCGCTCCACGCCGACCCGAGGACCGACTTTCCCTTCTACTGGGGCCATGCGGACGAGCGGGGAGCGGGCGCAGGCGAGGGCACGACGCTCAACCTGCCGCTGCCGCAGGGCACCGACTGGTCGGGCTACGCGCCCGCACTCGATACGGCGCTGGAGGCGGTGCGCGCGCATGGCGCGGATCTGCTGATCGTCTCCTACGGCGCGGATACTTTCGCCGAAGATCCGATCTCGCATTTCAGGCTTGCACGCGAAGACTACGCCGCGATGGGGAAGCGCATCGCCGCACTCGGCCTGCCGACGCTGGTGGTGATGGAAGGCGGCTACGCGGTCGACGCGCTGGGTGCGAACGTCGCGGCGTTTCTGGATGGCCTCGAACGGGCGGCGGCCTAGCCCACCGCCCGCACCGTTTCGTTAGTGGATCGGCTGAATCTGCGTTCGCCCCCCATGGGTAAAGCAGGCCGTGTCGAACAGTGCGACCGGCACCGGGTTGGACAGACGCAGGTCGGAAATCCCGGGGAGTAATGCGGCGTCGGGATCATAGGCACGGTCGATCTGCGAGATGAAGGCGAAGGAAATGCCGCTCATCGCCGCGAAATCCCGCAAATCGGCGAGCTGATCGCCGAGCGGCGGCGTGTCGCGTCTCTGGTCGAGCACCTGCAGATAATCGATCACGGCAACCGTGCCGGGCGGGGCATCGGCAAGGTGGCGCTGGATCGACGCGGCGTCGATATCGTTTGCCGTGACGATCTGCGGGATGTCCTCGCCCGCGCCGATCCGCGTCAGCAGGTCGTGCGTCTGCCCCTCGGTCAGTTCGAGCGTGAAGAACACCGCGCGCCGGCGCGCCCGCACCGCATCGACGAGCAGTTGCAATCCAATCAGCGTCTTGCCCTGCCCGGGCCGCGCGGCGAGCAGCACCATCGCACCTTCGGCAAGGTCGTTCAGGATCGACGGCGGGCGCGCAGCATCGGCGTGCCTCGCCGACAGCAGGCTCCAGGTGGCGAAACCCTCGCTCTTCGCGATCCGGTCCTGCGCTTGATGCAGGGGAATCGCGGCTTCGCGCGCGAGCAGCTTCGCGCGGCGCTTCAATTGATAGATCGGTCGGGAAAGGCGCATGTCGTCTCCTCCTGTCCGGGCGAAGCCGCGCAGCCCCTCCTTATGCGTGCTTGCCCGAACCAAGGGTTCGACAGGTGGAAAGCGCCCTGCATGAAATGATGCTGCCCCGATGGGAGGGAGGAGGCACGGGCCGCGCCTTGCGCCGGATACTACCCGTGCGACCACGGGGCACAAGATGCCGGGCGCAAATTATCCTGAGTTCCGGCCGCCCCACGCGCCCGTCCTGCAGAAAATGCCATGCCTCCGGCGCCGCCGGAAACCATCACGCTGCGGTAAGAATCGGTTGGGGCCGGGGATCTTCCTCGCAGGCGATGGTCACCCGGTTGCGCCCCTCCCGCTTCGCTGCGTAGAGTGCCCGGTCGGCGCTGCGCATGGCCGCGCGGGCGGGAACGCCCGCATCGAAAGCGGCCACGCCGAAACTCGCGCTGAGCCGGGCGGTGGCGCCGATCGCCGGATGGTGCAGGCTGTCGAAGGCGCTGCGGATTTTCTCGGCCACTGCGGCAGCCTGTTCGATGCCGGTATCGAGCAGCAGCAGCGCGAATTCTTCCCCGCCGACGCGACCGGCATGATCCCCGTGGAGGCTGAGCGTGCCGGCGAAGGAGCGGATCACCTCGTCGCCGACATGATGGCCGAACCGGTCGTTGATCGCCTTGAACCGGTCGATATCGCACATGATGATGGCGCCATGCGAAGCGGCTGGCCTGTCGATCAATGCGTCGAAGGCCCGGCGATTGAGCAGCTCGGTCAAACCATCGCGTTCGGAGCTGTGACGGTAGCCGACGATCACATTCGCCACGATCCGCGCAACGATCATCACGGCGAGGCCCGTGTTGAGCACACCCATGCACTGGATGAAAATACGTTCGAACAGGACCGGGTCGAACTGCGCCCAGGGGGTCGGCTCGTCCAGCAGGGCCGGGAACATCGGGATGCGCAGGATCACGCCCACGAGAACGAGGAAGCCGAGCACCACGAGGCCGGTGTCGAGGACATGCCTGCCGGTTTTTCGGGAGAGCGCCAGTGTCGTATCGAGAAACACCAGGATGCTAGCCAGCTGGAACGGCACATATTGCAGCGTCGGTGGCACCGGCATGGCGAGCAGCACAAGCGACAGGGCGGTGAGCGCGATGGTCCCCAGCGCCACGCGCCGGTTCGACAGCGGCAGGCCCGCGACCTTGCGAATGGCCTGCGAGGCGCAGAAATAGATCGCGGGGATCAGCATGGCGATGGCCGCCACACCAAGTCGCGAATGCGCGCCGTAGCGCAGGACCAGCAACTCGACAGAGACGCACAAAAGCCCCGCCGCCATCCAGCTGAGCGCGGAACCGCGGCGCAAGGTGAGGTGGACGAGCAGCGATACGAGGATCAATCCCATGATCACCCCCAGGATCGTCAGATGCAGGTCTACCGCTATCGACACCATCGCCCCCTTCGTATGGCAGCCGAGCCTATCGCGAGAGGATAAAGGTTTTCTTATGACGGGCTGGCAGCGCCTGCGTGTCTGGCCGGGCGCTGCCGTCGCTCACCGCCCCTTCAGCTCGTCTCCGCTCAGGGACACGACATGCAGCAGATTGGTGCTGCCCGGAGTGCCGAACGGCACGCCCGCGAGCACGATCAGCTTGTTGCCCGCTTCGCCGAAGCCGTGGCGCAGTGCCATCCGCTTGCCCTTGCCGATCATCTCCTCGAAATCCTCGATGTCCTTGGTGATGACCGGGTGCGCGCCCCACAGCAGCGCCACGCGCCGGGCGACCCGCTTCTGCGGCGTCAGCACCAGCATCGGTACCGAAGGCCGCTCGCGCGCGACCCGCCTTGCGGTCGACCCGCTGAAGGTGAAAACCGTGATCGCGGCGATCGAAACCGTGGCGGCGATGGTCGAGCACGCATGGCTCAACGCATCGGCAGTGGTCGGGTCGGCCTTCGTCTCGAGGAATTTCATCCGCGCGCGATAGCCTTCGTCGCGTTCCACCTTGGTCACGATCCGGTCCATGATCGCGACCGTTTCCTCCGGCCATTCACCCGCCGCGGTTTCGGCGGAGAGCATGACCGCATCGGCCCCGTCGTAAACCGCGTTGGCGACGTCGGAGACTTCGGCGCGTGTGGGCGCAGGGCTCTCGATCATCGATTCGAGCATCTGCGTCGCGACGATCACCGGCTTGCCCGCCTGCCGGGTCAGGTCGACGATGCGTTTCTGCAGCGGGGGCACGTCTTCGGGATCGAGCTCCACGCCCAGATCGCCGCGCGCGACCATGATCCCGTCGGACAGCTCGACGATCTCTTCCAGGCGGCGCACCGCGCTCGGCTTCTCGATCTTGGCGCACAGCGCGGGCATCATCCCGTCGGTCGCGGTCATGAGCTTGCGCGCGTCGGCGACGTCTTCGGGCCGCTGGACAAAGCTCAAGGCGATCCAGTCCGCGCCCTGCTCGCAGGCGAAGGCCAGATCCTTGCGGTCCTTGTCGGTCAATGCGGGGATCGGGATTTCCGCGTCGGGCACGTTGACGCCCTTGCGGTCCGAAATGACCCCGCCGACTTCGGCCGAGCACAGGATCTTGTCCTTCTCCGCCTTGATGACCTTCAGCCGGATCTTGCCGTCGTTGATCAGCAGCCGCTGGCCCTTTTCGAGGATGCCGAACAGTTCGGGGTGCGGCAGCTGGACGCGCGTCTCGTCGCCCGGCGTCGGATCGCGATCGAGCGTGAAGTGCCCCGAATGGCGGATCACCGCCTTGCCGTCCTTGAAGGTGCCGACGCGCAGCTTGGGACCCTGGAGATCGGCGAGGATCGCGATCGGGCGGTCGAATTCCTTTTCCAGAGCGCGGATCGCGGCGATCGTCTCGGCGTGGGTCGCCTGGTCGCCATGGCTCATGTTGACGCGGAAGGCGTCGACGCCGGCCTTGAACAGACGACGGAGCATCTCCGGCTCCCGGCTGGCGGGGCCGATGGTGGCGAGGATTTTGACCTTGCGGCCCCGGGGGCTCAATTTGGGCGAATGGTGCTTGGGCATGGGTCAGGGCTATGGCAGGGCAATGTTTCAACACAAGAGCGAAAGGTGCAATATCATGTCGGAATCGACCGATCCGCTCGACACGCTGGACGACAAAATCGCCGCCGCCGCGTTCCGACGCCTGGTGCGACATCTGCGCCACCGGCACGACGCGCAGAATATCGAGCTGATGGGGCTTGCGGGTTTCTGCCGCAACTGCCTGGCCGACTGGATCTGCGAGGCCGGTTTCGACGGTGACAAGCTGGCGGCGCGCGAGCTGATTCATGGGATGCCGCAGGACGAATGGAAGGCGACCCGGCAGACGCCTGCAACGCAGGAACAGCTCGACCGGATGGAGGCGAGCCTCGCCAGAAACGGGCCCGATCTGCGTTGATCGCCCCGGCGCCGAGCAACCGGGCGCCGATCCACAGGCTTGGGAAAACTTCCCGCCGATGCGTGCTTGCGCCGCGCGGTCGCATGGCTATCCCGGCGCCGATTGATTCGTCCCCCTGTTCCTGGAGAAGACCCCAATGGCCGAAGCCACCGACGACCGCCTGCGCCTGCTGATCGAGCGCATCGAACGCCTCGAGGAAGAAAAGAAGGGCATCGCAGACGATATCCGCGACGTCTATGCCGAAGCCAAGGCGGTCGGCTACGATCCCAAGATCATGCGGCAGGTCGTGCGCCTGCGGAAGATGAAGCCCGACGACCGCAGCGAGATGGAAATGGTGCTCGATACCTACAAGGCGGCGCTGGGCCTCGGTTAGTCCCGGCATAACATAGGGCAGGGCGCGGAACCCATCGGCGGCGGGGCTGCTTGAACGAGGGACTACCCCCTCTTGTTCAAGGACCCCCGCCATGACCGAGCCGACCAAGACCGATACCGCCTTCGTTCCCGAAACCGCCGAAGAACCACGGATGCCGGGGCACGAAACCGATCTGGACAAGAAGCCGCAGTGGCAGCCGCGCTATCCCGGATCGGGGCGTCTGAAGGGCAAGACCGCACTTGTTACCGGCGCCGACAGCGGCATCGGTCGCGCGGTCGCGGTGCTGTTCGCGCGCGAAGGTGCGAATGTCGCGATCGCCTATCTCGAAGAGCATGACGACGCGAACATCACGCGCGAGGCGTGCGAGAAGGAGGGGGCCGAGGTGCTGCTCTCCGCCGGCGATTTGGGCGATCCCGACCATTGCCAGGGGCTGGTCGACGCGGTGATCGACCGGTTCGGCGCGCTCGACGTGCTGGTCAACAATGCGGGCGAGCAGCATCCGGACGAGAATGTCACCGACATTACCGCGCAGCAGCTCCAGCGTACCTTCCAGACCAATATCTTCAGCCAGTTCTATCTGGTGCAGGCCGCGCGCCCGCACCTGAAGAAGGGCGCGGCGATCGTGAACTGCACCAGTGTGACGATGTACAAGGGCGCAGCCATCCTGCTCGATTACAGCGCCACCAAAGGCGCGATCACCGCCTTCACCCGTTCTCTGTCCGAGAACCTGATCGAGGACGGTATTCGCGTGAACGCGGTCGCGCCCGGCCCGATCTGGACCCCGCTCAACCCCATGGGCGGCCAGCCACCCGAGAACATGGATGATTTCGGCGAGGATACGCCGATGGGCCGCCCCGGCCAGCCCAACGAAGTCGCGCCCGCATTCCTCTTCCTCGCCTGCGAGGATTCGTCCTATATGTCGGGCCAGGTACTGCATCCCAACGGAGGAATCATCGTCAATGGCTAGTCCCTGGAGAACCGCCGAGACCGGCATCATCGTCACCACCACGCCCATAGTGGAGGGGCGCCCGGTGCAGGACTACCTCGGCATCGTGACCGGCGAGGCGATCATCGGGGCGAACATGTTTCGCGATATCTTTGCAGGCATTCGCGACATCGTGGGCGGGCGTGCGGGCTCCTATGAAAAAGTGCTCAAGCAGGCGCGCCACGATGCGATTCAGGAAATGCAGGAAGAGGCGCAGAAGCTGGGCGCCAATGCGGTGGTCGGGGTCGATCTCGATTACGAGGTGATCGGCGATACCGGATCGATGCTGATGGTCAGCGCCAGCGGCACGGCGGTCAGGCTCTGATATCGCCTTCTGACGGCCTGACAAAAGTTCGCGGCGCGGGTTTGCCGGAAGCAACACGGCCCTTGCTCCGATGGCGATAGACGAGGCAGGCCTGCCGCCGGGGGCACGCGGTGCGCGGATGGTCGTGCACGACGTGTGGCATTTCGTCCGGCGCCCAACCTTGCCCGCAGGCAGGATCGCCCCAGGCCGCACCTTCGCCTTCGTCTTCGCGATTCTCCTGACGCTCGATTTCACGCTGGCCGGCGGGGCCATCGCGCTGGAGACCTTCGCGACCGAGGCCGGATACGAGCCGCCGGCCTATGTCGACAGCGAGTGGTCGCTGGGGTGGGAACTTGCCGCGCTCGTCCTGTTCGCGCCGTTGATCGAGGAGGCGATCTTTCGCGGATGGCTGGCGGGCACGCGCGCGTGGCTGCTCTTCGGGTTGCACATGGCCATCGTGGTCGTCCTGCTCACCGTGGCCGCCGTTGTCACCGATGTCCTGCCAGGGGGCATTCTCGCCCTCATCACCTTATCAGCGCTGGGGCTCACCATCTTTGCGGCGCTGCGGGTCCGCGACCGGCGCCATGAAGAGCCGCAAATACCCGGCTGGTTCCGAAGCAATTTCCGCTGGTTCGTCTGGGGCAGCACGCTCGCCTTCGGTGCCGTCCATCTGACCAATTTCGAAGGAGTGTCGAGCCCGCTCGACGCGCTGCTGATCCTTTCGCAAACGGCGGGCGCGCTGCTCCTTGCTTACACCAGAGTGCATCTCGGGCTGCGCGCGGCGATCGCGCAGCACGCCGTGTTCAACGCCGTATTCGCGGCGCTCTCGCTCGCGATTGATGGCAGTCTGTAACGCACGGACCGTTTTGGCGGGACCCCCGCGCAATCTCCCGTTGCGGCGAGGCGCCGGTCCGTGCATTTGTCCCCGATGCGTTTGTTCACCCTCGCCTTCGCCGCCTCGCTGATCGTCCCCGCGAGCGCCAGTGCCGCCTGCATGCTCCCGCCCCCCGGACAAAGTGCGGTGGTGCCGGTCGGCTCCGAAGACGGCCCCCGGGCCCTCGTCCACACACCCGAGGGATACGATCCCGCGCAAGGCCCGGTGCCGCTGGTGTTCCTGCTCCACGGCAGCGGAGGCACGGGTGCGGCGATGCTTCGCGACAGCAAGCTTGCCGAAACCGCCGATGCCCACGGCTTCATTCTCGTCGCCCCCGATGCGGGTATCCCGCTGGAGCGCGGATATGCATGGAACATCCCCGGCGTGCCCACCGTCGCGGGCGAAGTGCCGGGGCCCGAGGAGCGCGACGATGTCGAGTATATCGCCGACATCGCCGACGCGCTTGCAGAGGGCGGCTGCGCCGATCCCGCGCGCGTCTACGCCACCGGACTGTCGGGCGGCGGGCGCATGACCTCTTGGCTCGGCTGCGTCGAGAGCACCCGCTACGCCGCGATCGCCCCGGTCGTCGGCCTGCGCGCGGGCCGGGCGCGGCGCGAGGCCGAAGCCGAGGTCGATCCCGCTACCTGCACGCCTGAAAATCCGATGCCCGTGCTCGCGTTCAACGGGCTGAAGGACAACACCAACCCGCTCGCCGGGGGGCAGGGGATGCGCTGGGGCTATTCGATGCACGCAGCCGAACAGCGCTGGGCCCAGATCAATGCCTGCCGCGCGGCGCCCACCACCAAGTGGGTCGATCACGATACCTATGAAGAGCGCTACGGCGACTGCGCGGATGGCACGGTCGTCGCATCGCGCATCGATGTCGACGGGGGACACAGCTGGGTGGTCGATAACGAGGCGATGTGGGCGTTCTTCGAACGCTACCGGCGCGCGGCGCGCTAGCCGAGCTTCCGGGGCGGTTGCCCCGCGCGGCAACACGGGTGTAAGGCCCGGCGCACAGGGCCCCGTCCGGAGCCCGGCAGAGCATTCTACTTAAATCGCAGGTTCCCCATGGCAGGCCATTCCAAATTCAAGAATATCATGCACCGCAAGGGTGCGCAGGACAAGAAACGGTCCAACCTGTTTTCCAAGCTCAGCCGCGAAATTACCGTGGCGGCGAAGATGGGCATGCCCGATCCGGACATGAACCCGCGCCTGCGCCTCGCGGTCAACGCCGCGAAGGCGCAGTCGATGCCCAAGGACAATATCCAGCGGGCGATCGACAAGGCCTCCGCCGCCGACGGCGATAATTACGAGGAAGTGCGCTACGAAGGCTACGGCCCGGGCGGCAGCGCGATCATCGTCGAGGCGCTGACCGACAACCGCAACCGCACCGCGACCAACATCCGCACAGCGTTCTCCAAGAATGGCGGCAACCTCGGCACCGAAGGTTCGGTTGCCCACGGGTTCGAACGGCTCGGCCTGATCGTCTACCCCGCCGATGTTGGCGGTGAGGAAAAGGTTCTCGAAGCCGCACTCGAAGCGGGCGCGGAAGACATTGCCAGCACCGACGATGGCCACGAAATCTGGACCGCGCCCGACGATCTGCACGCGGTTGCCGAAAGCCTCGAGAAATCGCTCGGCGAAGCGGAGACCGTAAAGCTCGCGTGGAAGCCCAACCTCACCGTCGACATGGACGAGAAGAACGCGGGCACGCTCCTGAAGCTGATCGACGCGCTCGACGATGACGACGACGTGCAGACCGTCTGGGGCAATTACGACATCTCCGACGAGGTGATGGAGAAGATGGAGGGGTGAGCTGGTAAGGGTGGTCGATCTGCCTGGCGGTCGTCGTTCTTCGTGGATGGTTTGCTCTGGAAAACAACTTGTTCGTGCAAGGCGACTGCATCGAGCTTGAACAAGCGCACCATGTTAGTTTCTCCGTCACCCTGAACTCGTTTCAGGGTCCAGCGCTCCGATGGCTATGATCGGTCGGGATGCGATATGGATCCTGAAACGAGTCAGCATGACGATCAGGGAAGGCCGTTTCCATGACCATCATCCTCGGCCTCGATCCCTCGCTCTCGTGCACGGGCTGGGGCGTGATCCGCGCCGAGGGTTCGCGCCTGTCGCACATCGCCAATGGCCAGATCGCTACGCATGCCAAGGCTCCGATCGCGGAGCGACTGGCGCAGCTTCACCGCGAGCTGGCAGCGGTGATTGCGGACCATGCGCCCGACCGTGCCGCATGCGAAGAAGTGTTCGTCAACAAAAACCCGCAATCGACCTTGAAGCTGGCGCAGGCGCGCGGGGCGGTCCTCGCTGCATGCGGGGCAAGGGGCCTGACCGTTCGCGAGCATGCCGCGCGCAGCGTCAAGAAGGCGGTCGTAGGCACCGGCGCGGCGGAGAAGGCGCAGATCCAGGCCATGCTCAAGGTGCTGTTGCCGGGCGTGGCGGTAGCCGGAGCGGATGCGGCGGATGCGCTGGCGGTGGCCATCGCGGATGCGCACGGGGGCTAGCGCGACGGGAACACGCATATTCTCCAGCCGTAGTTAATCCAGCAACAGGCGAGGCTGGTGGACTCGCGACATTACCGGAGACAGCCCATGCGCAAAGTAACGATGTCCGCTCTTCTTGCAGGTAGCCTCATGATCGGCGGCTGCGCCTATGGTTATGGCGATGGCTACGGGTACGACGATGGCTATGGCGATCGCTACGGCGATTATGGCGGCGAATACGGCTATTCCTATCGCAACGACCGCGAGTTCGAGCGCGCGGCGGTCAACCGCTGCGGACGCGAGGCGAGCCGCTATGGCCGTGTCGAAATCACCTATGCGGAGGAGCGCCAGCGCGGCCTCTACACCGTGCAGGGGCGGATCGACATCCGCGATCGCGATCGCGACCAGTTCACTTGCGAGTTCGACACTTCGGGCCGGATCGTCGATTTCCGACTCGGTTGATCGGCCTGCTTTCGCAATGGCCATCGCAGGCGACGGCTGACGCTGTCCTACTGTCCTACGGTCATGCTTGCAGCTAGAAGCTGTCTCATGGCAGCCTTCGCTCACGCTCGGAATCATGCGCTCGTCCGGACCATTCGGGCGGGTGACTTTTTCGCCTCAAGACACTGTGTCAGGTGTGTCAGGCGCGCCGAAGGTTCGACGCGCCCTGAACGGATTGCCTGATGTATCTGGTCGTCTTCCGCAGCCGCAAACGGGCCGGATATGACGCCGACGCCTATGCCCGCCATGCCGAGGCGATGGAGGAACTGGCACGCGCGCAGCCCGGCTTCCTCGCGGTGAAGACCTATGCCGCAGACGATGGCGAGACGGTCACCATCTCCGAATGGGCGACGCGCGAGGCTGCCAAGGCGTGGCGTTGCCACCCCGACCATGCCACCATTCAGGGCGAGGGCAGGAAGAGCCACTATGCCCGATACACTATGTTCACCTGCCTCGATCCGCAGGTGACCGAGTTCAAGTCGGACGAGCCACAGAACGAGGACGCATGACCATCACGATCAACGGCATTCCCAACTGCGACACGGTGAAGAAGGCGCGTAAATGGCTGGAGGCGCAAGGCCTCGATCACAGTTTCCGCGACTTCAAGAAGGATCCGCCGAGCGCGGACGAGGTTGGCGGGTGGGCCGATGCTGCTGGCTGGGAGGTGCTGCTCAACAAGCGGGGGACCACATTCCGCAAGCTCGACGAGGCCGACAAGGCCGATCTGACGCGCGAAAAGGCGATTGCCTTGATGGTGCAACATCCAAGCCTGATCAAGCGTCCGGTACTCGAACAGGAAGGCGGCCTGCTGGTCGGCTTCAACGAAGCGGAATGGAAGGACACCCTTTGCTGAAACTGATAGCTGCGCTCGTCATGACGCTGACTTGCTCTTCCGCGATGGCGCAGGACATGACTCCACTCGCCCCCGTCAACGCCGATGGCGATATGCTGGTGATCGCCCATCGCGGCGCGAGCGGAGAGCGGCCCGAGCATACGCTGGCCAGTTACGAGCGTGCGATCGATCAGGGGGCCGACTATATCGAGCCCGATCTGGTGGTGACCAAGGATCTGGTGCTGGTCGCGCGGCACGAGAACGACATTGGCGAGACCACCGACGTCGCCGACCACCCCGAGTTCGCCGACCGTCGCCGGACCAAGAATATCGAGGGCCAGATGGTCAACGGCTGGTTCACGGAGGACTTCACGCTGGCCGAGCTGCGCACCCTGCGCGCGAAGGAGCGGATGCCTGCGCTGCGTCCGGCCAATGCCACTTTCGACGGGCTCTATCAGGTGCCCACCTTTGCCGACATCATCGCCCTGAAGCGCGCCAAGGAGGCCGAAACGGGCCGCAGGATCGGCCTCTATCCCGAACTCAAGCATCCCACCTGGCTGTTGCAGGAAACCGGCATCGACGTGGTCGACCTGCTGGCCCGCCAGCTGCGCGAGGAAGGTCTGGACGGGGCCGACTCGGACGTTTTCGTGCAGGCCTTCGACATCGCGCCGCTGCAACGGCTCGACAAGATGATCGACACCCCGCTGATCCTGCTGATCCGGCCCGAAGGCGGCCCGTATGACGAGCCCGCGATGACCTGGGCGGGGATCATGACGCCGACGGGCCTCGCCGAGGTGGCGACCTATGCCGACGGGATCGGGCCGTTCATGGGCCATGTGCTTAACGAGGACGGCACGCCGACCGATCTGGTGCGCGATGCGCACGCGGCGGGCTTGCAGGTCCACCCGTGGACCGTGCGCAAGGAAAACGTGTTCCTGCCGCCCTCGCTGCGCTCCGATGACAGCCAGAACGGCGTTGGCAACATGATGGGGCTGGTGGAGCTGCTGAAGGCCGCCGGGGTCGACGGTTACTTCACCGACGATCCGGCGCTGGTGCGGGGAAAGTAGGCGACGGGTTCCGCTCGTCCTGAGCTTGTCGAAGGGCGGGCGTGGCGCTGCGTTCGCGGTTCGACAGGCTCACCACGAACGGGACAGCGATGATCCTAGTCCCGTCGCGCCGCCAGAATGTAGTTCAGGCTGGTATCGTCCGACAGATGCAGGCCCTTGCCCGGGCGGTAGGCGATGCCTCGCGTGGCGGTGACGGTCAGTCCCGCATCGGCGAGCAGATCGGTCAACTCGTCGGGCGTCACGAAGTCGTCCCAGTGGTGCGTACCCCTCGGGACCGCGCCGACAGCCTCCGCGGCGCCGACCAGCAGCAGGCGGCTGGCAGCGGTCCGGTTGGGCGTGGAGAGGATGAGGAGGCCATTATCGGCAAGCTTGCTCACCAGCGCGGCGATAAAGGCGGGCTTGTCCGCGACATGCTCGATCACCTCCATGCAGGTGACGAGGTCGAAGCTGCCAAGGTCCAGCGAACCGATCTCGCCCGCCATGAAGCGGATGTCGAGCCCGGCGGCCTCGGCATGCGCGGCCGCCGCCGCCACGTTCTCGGGGGCGGCATCGACGCCGGTGACTTGCGCTCCGAGGCGCGAAAGAGGCTCGCACAGCAGGCCCGCACCGCAGCCGACATCGACGGCAGACTTGCCGGAAAGCGGCGAAGCGCTCTCGATATCGCCGCCCCAGTGGCGGTCGATCGCGTCCCTTACGAAGCCCAGCCGCACGGGGTTCAGGCGGTGGAGCATGGCGGAGGAACCCTTCGGGTCCCACCAGTCAGCGGCCAGCGCTCCGAAATGGGCTGCTTCGTCGGGGCGAATGGTTGCTGTTGCATCGCTCATGCACGCTCCCTAACACCGCGCCGAAAGTGGCACCAGCGAGGAAGGCTTCGCCCTTGGCGCGGATCGTGATGAAATTCGGCGGGACCTCGATGGCGGGGACCGAGCGCATTCGGCGTGTGGCGCAGATCGTGCGCAAGCAGGCGGCACCCAAAGACGGCGGGCCGGCGAACGAGGTGGCCGTCGTGGTCAGCGCGATGGCGGGCGAGACCGACCGGCTGGTCAACTTCGCGCGCGAAGCCCACGCGCTGTACGATCCGGCGGAATACGATGTGGTCGTTGCAAGCGGCGAACAGGTCACCTCCGGCCTGCTGGCGCTCACGCTGCAATCGTTGGGGCAGAAGGCGCGCAGCTGGCTCGGCTGGCAGCTGCCGGTGCGGACGATAGAAGCGCACGCCAAGGCGCGGGTCGATTCGATCGACGGCGAGGCGCTGCTCGCCAGCATGGCGGAAGGCACCATTGCCGTGATCCCCGGCTTCCAGGGCATGAGCGCAGAGGGGCGCGTCACCACCATGGGGCGTGGCGGTTCGGACACCAGCGCAGTCGCGGTCGCGGCGGCGGTGGGCGCCGACCGGTGCGACATCTACACCGATGTCGACGGGGTCTACACCACCGACCCGCGGATCGTCGCCAAGGCGCGCAAGCTGAAGGCGGTGACCTACGAAGAAATGCTCGAACTCGCTTCCGTCGGCGCGAAGGTGTTGCAGACCCGCTCTGTCAGCCTCGCGATGAAGGAAGGCGTCAGGATACAGGTTCTCTCCAGCTTCGTGGACGACAACGCGACCCCGGCAGACGACCTGCCGGGCACGCTGATCGTCTCCGAGGAAGAAATGGAGCGGATGGTCGAAGAGGGACTTATGGAACGCAAGCTCGTCACCGGCATCGCGCACGACAAGAACGAAGCCAAGATCATCCTCACCCGCGTGCCCGACAAGCCGGGCGCGGTGGCGGAGATCTTCGGCCCGCTGGCCGAGGCCAGCATCAATGTCGACATGATCATTCAGAACGTCGGTCGCGACAAGGGCGAGACCGACGTGACTTTCACGATCCCCCAGACCGACCTCGCCCGCGCGCAGGCGCTGCTGGAGGACAAGCGCGAGGCGATCGGCTACAACCGGATCATCACCGACAGCCATATCGCGAAGATCAGCGTCGTGGGCGTCGGCATGAAGAGCCACGCGGGCGTCGCAAGCGACATGTTCCGCGCGCTGGCCGAACGCGGGATCAACATCCAGGCGATCACCACGTCCGAGATCAAGGTCAGCGTGATGATCGACGAGGACGAGACCGAGCTGGCCGTGCGCGTGCTGCACACCGCCTACGGCCTCGACGCGGAAGACGCGGCCTGAGGCTGGCGGCGTGAGCCACACCGCCACAATCCTGCTGCTCGGCTCGGGCGAGCTGGGGCGCGAGTTCGTTATCTCGGCCAAGCGGCTGGGTGCTTACGTGATCGCCTGCGACAGCTACGACAACGCGCCCGCGATGCAGCTGGCCGATGCGCGCGAGGTGTTCTCGATGCTCGATGGCGAGGCGCTGCGGGCGGTGATCGAGAAGCACCGGCCCGACCATGTCGTGCCCGAGATCGAGGCGATCCGGACCGAGGTGCTGGCCGAGGTCGAGGCCAATGGGGTTCATGTCGTGCCAACCGCGCGCGCGGCGCAGCTGACCATGAACCGCGATGCGATCCGCGATCTGGCGGCGCAGGAGCTGGGCGTGCGCACCTCGCGCTATGGCTACGCGACCAGCCTCAACGAAGTGCGCGTGGCGGCGGGCGACACGGGTTTCCCGTGCGTGATCAAGCCGGTCATGTCCTCTTCGGGCAAGGGCCAGAGCACGGTGCAGGACGCCGAAGGGCTGGAGGCGGCGTGGGACTATGCGGTCGCCAACATGCGCGGCGACCGGGCGCGGGTGATCGTCGAGCAGTTCATCGACTTCGATTACGAGATCACACTGCTGACCGTGCGTCACAAGAACGGCATCACCTTCTGCCCGCCGATCGGCCACCGGCAGGAACGCGGCGACTACCAGGAAAGCTGGCAGCCCCACGGCATGAGCGACGCGGCGCTGGCGGATGCGCAGGAGATGGCGCGCAAGGTGGTCGACAATCTGGGCGGATACGGGCTGTTCGGGGTCGAGTTCTTCGTGCGCGGAGACGAAGTGATCTTCTCGGAGCTTTCGCCGCGCCCGCACGACACCGGCATGGTCACGCTGGTCAGCCAGAACCTGACCGAGTTCGACCTGCACGCCCGCGCGGTGATGGGCCTGCCCGTGCCCGAGACGATTCGTGCGCGCCCGGCGGCCAGCGCAGTGATCCTCGCCGACCGGGAGAGCGAGAGCGTCTCCTACGCTGGCCTTGCGGAAGCGATGGCGAATGGTTCGGACATCCGCATCTTCGCCAAGCCGGTGACGCGGCCCTACCGCCGCATGGGCGTCGCGCTGGCCACCGCTGGCGACACCGACGAAGCCCGCCGCCTCGCGAAAGAGGCAGCGAGCAAGGTCACGCTCACCTACGGCTGACGGCTCAGCCCAGCAGCATCACGTTCATCAGGCGGCCGGGCAGGACGAAGGCGAAGATGCCGGGGATCATCAGCGCGGTCAGGTAGGTGAAGACGAGGTGCTTCTTGTGGCCCGCGATGTCACCCTTGCGTGCGGTGGCGACGACCTTCCACGCCGCGTGGAAAGTGATCGGCACGAAAATATGGATGAAGCTGAAGCCGCCGGTCGACTGGATGAAGATGGCACTGGTCGCGGTCACCAGCATCAGCACCAGCCACACCTTGCCGAGCGTCTTGTGCATCGGCGTTCCCTTCCTCGCGAGCAGCAGGAAACCGCCCAGCGGGATCGCCGGAAGCACGGTCGCGACGTGGACGATGATCGGCAGCTTGGCGTAATAATGCAGATTGTCGACCATGCCGAGCGCCGCCTTGCCGAGCGCCACGACGCACGCGAAGGTCATCGTGAAGCACACGAGGCTGACGATGGTCCGCGTGACCGGGCCGATATCGAACCGGGTCTGCCGGGCGAGAGCGCTGGCGGAAGAAAAGGGAAGCGATGCGGCGAGCGTGTTCATCTTGGGTCTCCGGTCGGTCGGTGTGTCGTTCGATGACCCGAGTTCTGCCCGCTGCCCGTTCGCCCGCAACACGGCCTTCGCCACTCGTGCGCGTGCTTCGCGAAAGGCGCGCAAATCCGCCGCCTTGCCACTTTACGAAGCGCGAATGGGCGCTAGGTTCGTGCCGATGAGCCATGACCCAACCACCGGGCAGCACCTGTTCGCGCGCAAGCTGCTGATCGATCTGTCGATCATGACCGTCGTGGGGCTGGTCCTCGCGCTGATCGGCCCGTTCGGCAGCGCCGATGCTCCATTGGCGGTGCGGCTGGGGAGCTGGCTGCTGTTTGCCTGGGTCGGTTATGCGGTCTACAACCCGATCGGCTGGGTGGTCGAACGGTTGCACCGGGCGCTGCATCTGCCGGAGATCGGCCTGTGGATCGCCGGTTGCCTGATCGCGACCGTCCCGATGACGGCGATCGTCTGGGCCATCGGCTTCTGGCCGCGCCCTGTGCCCCTGCCGACCGGCGAGCAGGCGCTGGAGGCCTATTTCAACGTGCTGGTTATCGGCGCCAGCATTACCGTGATTTTCCATCTGATCGAACGCTCGAAGCAGATCTCCCCGTCCGAGCAAGCGGACCAGCCTGCTGCGAGTGCGCCCGTCGCCGCGCCGCCCATCGCCCCGCCGCCCGTCGCCGCCGGCCCAGCGCCCGCGCCGCAACCCGCCTTTCTCGACCGGCTGCCGGCGCATCTGGGCAGCGACCTGCTCGCGCTTGAAATGGAAGACCACTACGTGCGCGTGCATACCGCGCTCGGCTCCGAACTGATCCTGCTGCGGATGCGCGATGCGATCGCCGAGCTGGGCGGTATCGAGGGCGCGCAGGTCCATCGCAGCTGGTGGGGTTGCACGCGATGCGGTGGAGGATGTGAAGCGCGATGGACGCAACGTGCGGCTGGTGCTGCCGGGCGGGCTGGAAGCGCCCGTCTCGCGCACCCGCGTGGCCGAGCTGAAACAGGCAGGCTGGCTCTAGGCCTTGCCGCAAGGCGCGGCCCGGCCTAACCGCTGCTCGCATGAGCAATACTCCCAAAACGGACGCGCTGATGGCGCGTGGTGCAAAGTTCCTAGGCAGCGAGCATGCCATCCTGTGCGGCGCGATGAGCTGGGTGAGCGAGCGCAACCTCGTTTCCGCGATCAGCAATGCGGGCGGCTTCGGCGTGATCGCCTGTGGCGCGATGACGCCCGAACTGCTCGACACCGAGATCGCCGAGACGAAAAAGCGCACCGACAAGCCCTTCGGCGTGAACCTGATCACCATGCACCCGCAGCTGTTCGACCTGATCGCGGTGTGCGAAAAGCATGGCGTGACCCACGTCGTCCTCGCAGGCGGGATCCCGCCGAAGGGGAGCGTCGAGGCGATCAAGGGTGGTGACAATCCCGCAAACGTCATCTGCTTCGCGCCCACGCTGGCGCTGGGCAAGAAGTTGCTCCGCTCGGGCGCGGATGCGCTGGTGATCGAAGGTATGGAGGCGGGCGGCCATATCGGCCCGGTCTCCACCAGCGTGCTGGCGCAGGAAATCCTGCCCGAACTGAGCGAAGAGCACCTGATCTTCGTCGCGGGCGGAATCGGCCGCGGCTCCGCCATCGCGGGCTATCTGGAGATGGGCGCGTGCGGCGTGCAGCTGGGCACGCGCTTCGCCTGCGCGAAGGAAAGCATCGCGCACGAGAACTTCAAGAAGGCGTTCTTCCGCGCCTCGGCCCGCGAAGCGGTCGCCAGCGTGCAGGTCGATGCACGGCTGCCGGTGATCCCGGTCCGCGCGCTCAAGAACAAGGGCACCGAGGAGTTCACCGCCAAGCAGCGGGAAATCGCCGGGTCGCTCGACCGCGAGGAAATCGCGATGGCCGAAGCGCAATTGCAGGTCGAGCATTACTGGGCGGGCGCGCTGCGCCGCGCGGTAATCGAGGGCGATGTCGAGAACGGCAGCCTGATGGCGGGGCAGTCGGTGGGCATGCTCAAGGAAGAAGAGCCGGTGGCCGACATCATCGCCAAGCTGATGGCGCAGAGCGAAGAGGCGCTGACCCGGCGCTAGCAGGGCGGCCACGTTTTGGGTCCGGCCATGGACCAAAGGATAGGGGGCACTTGACGGAACGGATCGCGCTCTGACGGTTTGTGACATCGAGTACCTGTGCGAACGCCGTTTTCGCGGGCGTCCGCCTATTGCCTATCGTCGATCCATACAGACCCGGAGCTAGCCCCATGCGTACCACCCAGTCTCTCGCCGTGTTCGCCCTGATCGCTGTTGCCACCGTTCCCGCTCTCGCGGTGCAGGAAGGCCCGCCGCAATTGCCCGGCCAGATGGATGCGAGCCGGGTAGCTGCCGGGACCTATGTGACGGACCCGTCGCACACGCTCGTCGCCTGGTCGGTCAACCATTTCGGGTTCAATGACTATTACGGCGCGTTCGGCGATGTCGAAGGCACGCTGACGATGGACCCTGCCAATCCCGATGCGGCGAAGGTCGATGTAACCATTCCGATCACCAGCGTATCGGTGGTCAGCGAGGGCTTGCGCGACCATCTGCTGCGCCCCGGCAAGGATGGCGGCGATCCCGACTTCTTCGGGGCCGAGCCCGAGGCCGCGCGCTTCGTTTCGACCAATGTCGATGTCGAAGGCACTGAGGCGACGATTACCGGTAACCTCACCATGAACGGCGTAACGAAACCGGTCACGATCGATGCGCGCTTCACCGGCGCGGGGACCAATCCGATGAGCAAGGCCGAAACCGTTGGATTCGAAGGCACCACCACCATCACGCGATCGGACTTCGGCGTCGATTATGCAGTGCCGATGGTATCGGACGAGGTGAAGCTCATGATCAGCGCCGCGTTCGAAAAGCAGTAACAGGCGCCAGAGAATAGAGGTCGGCGCCGCGCAGGCGGGGCTGGGATGATTGAGGGAGAGGCCGATGTGCGATGAAGCGAAACTCGCCAAGTGGGCGAAAGGGCTCAACCGCCGCCAGTTCGGGGCACTGACGGGCACTCTGGCCGGGGGCGCCGCGCTCAGCGCGTGTACCCTCGGTACGGATGGCGAGGATGGCATGCTTGCCATGCCTGCACTGAGCGAGCGCGCGGTCAGTTTCCCTACCCCTGCCGGGACGATGGACGGATTTTTCGTCGCCCCCGTCTCCGCCCCATCGCCCGCCGTCCTTTTCTGGCCCGACATTGCCGGGCTTCGCGAGGCGAAGCGCAATATGGCGCGCCGTCTCGCGCGGCAGGGCTATGCGGTGCTGGTGGTCAATCCCTACTACCGCGATGTGGCAGGCGAGCAGTTCGAGGATTTCGCGGCCTTCGCGGGCAATAACGGCTTCCAGAAGGTTCGCCCGTGGCGCGAGAAGCTGGATGCTGAAGCGATCATGGCGGATGCGAGCGCGGCGGTCGCGTTCCTCGACACGCAGGCCGAGGTCGACACGACGCGCGGCATCGGCACGCAGGGCTATTGCATGGGCGGGCCGTTCACCTTCTGGAGCGCAGCGGCAGTCCCCGACCGGATCAAGGGCGTCGCCAGCTTCCACGGCGGCGGACTGGTGCGCGACGACAATCCGATGAGTCCGCACCGTACCTTCGACGATACCCAGGCAAGCTATCTCGTCGCGATCGCGCAGGACGACGATGCCGACGCGCCCGACCACAAGCGCATCCTGCGCGAAGCGGCGGCAGAGGCAGGGCGCCCGGCCAAGGTCGAGGTCTATGCAGGCGACCATGGCTGGACCGTGCCCGACAGCCCGGCCTACGCGGAAGGCCCGGCAGAGCGCGCCTATGCTGACCTGATGACGCTCTACGACGCGGCACTCTGATCCCACTCGCCCGATCCCGGTTGGTCGGTCGGCACTCCGGTGCTGCCGGGCCGCCGGTTTCGCTTGGCCACGCCCGCTCTGCCCGCTAGGCTGAAACCCTGACAAAAAAGGGATTGGTCGCATGGGAATGTATATCACGCTCGGGCTGGTGGTATTCCTGCTGCTCATCTTCGTGATGACCGCCATCACGATGGTGAAGCAGGGTTACGTCTATACGATCGAGCGGTTCGGCAAGTTCACCAAGGCTGCCGAACCCGGCCTGACGATCATCTTCCCCGTCATCGACCGGGTGGGTCACCGCATCAACATGATGGAACAGGTGCTCGACATTCCGGGCCAGGAGATCATCACCAAGGATAACGCGATGGTCGGCGTGGACGCGGTGGTGTTCTTCCAGGTGCTCGATGCGCCCAAGGCCGCCTACGAGGTATCCGGGCTGCACCCCGCGATCATGGCGCTGACCACCACCAACCTGCGCACCGTGATGGGCAGCATGGATCTGGACGAGACTCTGTCCAAGCGCGACGAGATCAATGCCCGCCTGCTGAGCGTGGTCGATCACGCGACCTCGCCCTGGGGGGTCAAGATCACTCGCGTCGAGATCAAGGACATCCGCCCCCCGCGCGACATTTCCGAGGCCATGGCCCGCCAGATGAAGGCCGAGCGCCTCAAGCGCGCCGAAATCCTCGAGGCAGAGGGCGACAAGACCAGCGCCATCCTGCGTTCCGAAGGGTCCAAGCAGTCCGCCATCCTCGAAGCCGAAGGCAAGCGCGAGGCCGCCTTCCGCGATGCCGAGGCGCGCGAGCGTGCGGCGGAAGCCGAAGCCAAGGCGACGCAGATGGTGTCCGACGCCATCGCATCCTCGGGCAACCAGGCGATCAACTACTTCGTCGCGCAGGAATATACCAAGGCGGTCGGCAAGTTCGCCGACAGCCCGAACGCCAAGACGATCCTGTTCCCGGTCGAGGCGACGCAGCTGATCGGTTCGCTCGGCGGAATCGGCGAACTGGTGCGCGACGCCATCCAGCCGGGTGAGAACGCGCCGATGGGCGGCAATAATGGCGTGCCCCTGTCGCGCGATCGCGATCCCGTCTCGCGCGAACGTCCGCGTTCGTCGGTGCCGCGCACCGGCCGCGGCGACGCGGGCTAGGGCGCCGCGCCATGTTCGAAGGGCTCGACAATTACTGGGTATGGGTCGCGCTCGGCCTCGCGCTTGCGGCGCTCGAGCTGCTGGCGCCGGGCGTCTTCCTCATCTGGTTCGCGGTCGCTGCGCTCATCACAGGCGCGCTCAGCTTCCTGTTCGACTTCGGCCTGCCGCTGGAGATCGTCAGTTTCGTCAGCCTCTCGCTGATCTCGGTCTACAGCGCGCGCCGTTATCTGCGCGACAAGCCGATCATCAGCAGCGATCCCCTGCTCAACCACAAGGGCGGACGGATGGTGGGCGAGACCGCGCTGGTCGTCCAGCCGATCGAAAGCGGCAGCGGGCGGGTGAAGGTCGGCGACAGCGAATGGATCGCGCGCGGCCCCGATACCGCCGCCGGGGAGCGCGTGCGGATCAGCGGCAATGACGGGGCGATCCTGCTGGTCGAACCGATCGCGCTGATCGCCGACGCAAAGGCCGTTCAGAGCGACGGCACACCCGCCGAAGGGTAATCCGCGAGAGTGCGGCTGCTAGCCCGCGCCGTCCATCTTCTCGGCAAAGCGGCCGTGCTTGCGGTGATGGACCATGTAGCGATCGATCACGAGCTCCAGCGGGCGCGGCTGGATGCCCAGTGCGTCGAAGCCCGGATGGTCGCCTGAGGCAACGCTGCCGGCCTTGAGCATGTGCCACTGGTCGGTACCCATCGGCGTGCCCGGCAGGGCGGCGAAAGCGGCGCTGGCACCGTCCGGCATCGGCAGGAACGTGCGCTTGCGCCGCTGCGCCTTCGCGATCCGCTCGTTCAGCTCCATCATCGTCCAGCGATCCGGACCCGCCAGTTCGTAGGTCTTGCCGGCGTGATCGGAAGGCGCGACCAGCGCGGTCGCGATAGCCGCGGCGACATCGTCGACATGGACCACCTGCAGCGGCGCATCGGGGGCGAAGACCGGGAGAACCGGCAGCTTGGCGATCAGGTCGGCGAACATCGTCAGGATGCCGCCATCGGGCCCGAAAATGATCGAGGGCCGCATGATCGTCGCCTTGGGGAAGGCCTCGCGCACCAGCTCTTCGCCGAGTGCCTTGGCCTGCGCATATTGCGAAGGACCGTTGCGATCCGCGCCGATCGCGCTGATCTGCACGAAGCTCTCGGCGCCCGTCTCCCTGGCCGCCCTGGCGAGCGTGCCCGCCGCTTCGCCCATCAGCTTCATCAGATCGCCCTCGAAGGTGCCGACCAGATTGACCACCGCATGAGTTCCCTCGACGCATGCGCGTACGCTGCGCTCGTCGAGGATGTTGCAGCGCGCGAACTGGAGCTGGCCCAGCTTGGCCAAGGGCTTGAGCGAAAACGCATCCTCGGGCGTGCGCGCCGCGATTCGCACCCGCGCGTTCTGCTGCAGCAGATCCTCCGCTACGTGGCGCCCCAGGAAGCCGCTGCCACCGAAGATGGTCACCACTTTATCGGCGAGCGGGTTGGTAATGGGCATTGGTCGGGCCTTTCGTGGCGGCAGCTACGGGGGTGGGTCTCGGCCGCCGCTTTGCCGGATGCCGACGGCCCCCGCAAGACCGACCGAAGCATGCATAGATTGTCCGAGACGGCTATTTGCGTTGACAGGCATAGCCCGGCTTCGCTAATGGCCCGCGCCTACCCGGCGGCCGCGCCTTCGAAGACCGGCCTGCCTCGTGTGCCCAGATGGCGGAATTGGTAGACGCACCGTCTTCAGGTGGCGGCGATCGCAAGGTCGTGGAGGTTCGAGTCCTCTTCTGGGCACCATTTGTTCTTCTCACGTTCTCCCAAATAATCTATAAAACCCGCAGAAATCCTAGGGATTTGGCCCTTGGATCGTTCCGGATCGTCCCGCCTGTTCTCGGGGGTTCCAGACACTTTTGTGGGCCTTTTGAGGCCGTTTCGCAAAGGCCCAGATGAAAAGGCCCCCACATGCCGCTGACAGATACTCGCCTCCGCGCACTCAAGCCCAAGGATAAGCCGTACAAGGTCACCGATGAGCGCGGCCTATATGTTGAGGTCACGCCGACCGGCGGCAAACTTTGGCGATTCCGATACCGGATCGGCGGCGCGCAAAAGAAGCTCTGCATCGGCAGCTATCCCGACATCAGTCTCAAGCAAGCGCGAGACGAAGCCTACGAGGCACGACGAGCTGTTGCTTCAGGGGGCGACCCGGCCTTTGAGAAGCGCAAGCGGAAAATCCGCGCCGAGTTCCTTTCTGCACAGACGTTCGAGGCAGTCGCACGTGAGTATATTGAACAGATGATGGTCCAGAATGGCCGTGCCGATGGCACGATCGTCAAGGCCAATTATTTCCTCGACAAGCTTGCGCCTGCCATCGGGAACCGACCCATCAACGAGATCGAGCCGTTCGAAGTCCTGGCTCCTCTGAAACGACTGGAAGCTACTGGTAAGCACGAGACTGCGAAGAAATGCCGCTCGTTCGCAGGCCGCGTGTTTCGCTATGGTGTCGCAACGACCCGTTGCAAATCCGATCCGACCAGTATGCTGAAGGGTGCACTCGTAACGCCGCGAGCCAAGCATTATGCAGCAATTCTCGAGCCCACCGAGCTAGGCGGGTTGCTCCGCGCAATCGACGACTTCACTGGCTACATGGTGACGAAGTTAGCCTTGCAGATAGCGCCGCATGTGTTCGTACGCCCCGGCGAACTCCGGCACGCCGAATGGCATGAGATCGACCTCGTCGATGGGGTCTGGAAGATCCCTGCCGGTAAAATGAAAGCGCGCCGAGCGCATGCCGTCCCGCTTTCCAAGCAGGTTAGAGGCTATCTCACTGATCTGGCCGAGATGCTCGGCCGCGAAGGATATGTCTTCCCGTCTGCGCGCAGCTCCAAGCGTCCCATGAGTGAAAACACGCTCAATGCCGCATTCCGTCGCATGGGATACTCGAAAGAAGAAGTCACCGCTCACGGACTCCGTGCGACAGCATCGACATTCCTGAACGAGTCGGGCCTTTGGAATCCCGATGCGATCGAGCGTGCCCTGGCACATGGCGACAGTAATGTTGTGCGTGGCATCTACCATCGCGGCAAACATTGGGACGAGCGCGTGCGAATGGCTCAATGGTGGAGCGACTACCTCGATGAGCTGCGGACAGGAGGAAAGGTCATCATGGGGAAGTTTGCGAAGGGTTGATCGGGAGATCGAATTTCTTCTCAGCCAATGCAGGATTGAAGGCTCAGGATCAGCCCTATCAGGGACACTGACGCCAGCACGGCGAACTCAATTCTGATGCCCCAGATTCGAAGCCAATTCCGCATCGTGCCGAGCCTCAGTTCGTAGAGCTTTGGCAGCTAAGTTGATCGAAGCGTTCAGCAACAGTCTTCCACGTTGCTATGCCTGCCTCGTCCCCTTCGTTGGATAGCCGCTGGATTTGCTGCGCGATATAAGCGGTTCCCTCTTCGCCATGGTTCTTTTCGACCCAGAGTGCGACGGCCCACAATTCCTGATCGCGGTTCAGCACCATGGCTCACGTCTCCCGGTCCAGGTCCGCGCCAGCCCTTCGCTGACCAGCTGATCGCCAAGCGAGCGGCCGCCGCGCGTTACAACCCGCAATTTGCGACCGTACTGATCCTCATCTCTGCTCCCGATAGTCGTCAGTTCAAAGGGCCCGTCATTGAGCAATTCGACAAGGCGGTGCGTCGCGCGCATGCCGAGCTGGTATTCATAGTCGCAACGAGGCTCGCTGATCTCGGGAGTGTCGATGTCGGCAATCCGGATCTTCACGCCATCAAGCCAGAAAGTATCTCCATCCACGACGCATGTGCGCCGGATGGATCCGCAGATGTCGAATTGTGGGGAGCTTGCTTGCTGGAATAAAGCCTGAGGCTGCTGATCGTCGTTAGCAAGGCTGGCATCATGGACTGGCCAGTTGAGTGCCAGCATCCCTCCAGCAAAAACGATCGCGAATGCTCCCAAACCCAACGCGATCTCCTTTCTCAGCTTCCGGCGCTTCTGTGCCTTCAACGCCTTGCGAAAGTCGAACGGCTCACCGGGGGTCTCATTCACTGGCGTTGTCCGTCTTCATTCCGGCACATGATTTCAGACAATAGCCGGAAATCAGGTAGTTTCGTCAATTGTACGTACCAATTGCTTGCCAACGTCCCAACACAGACCGGACATATTGCGGCGTTTCACCATTGTTGGGGATGCCGCGTGATCGGGAGACGGCACCTGGGCCAGCATTGTAAGCAGCCAAGGCCAGGTGGACTGCGTCGAACCGGTCCAACATATCGCGAAGGTACCGGGCGCCACCGTCGATCGAAGCAAGAGGGTCATGACGGTTCCGGACGCCCAGTTCTCGCGCCGTGGCCGGCATAAGCTGAGCCAGCCCGGCAGCACCGGCTGGACTCACAGCCATCGGATTGAAGCGGGACTCAGCCCAGATAAGAGCACGAAGCAGGTTGGTCGGAAGCCCGTAACGACGTTCAGCCTCGGCTATCGCCGCCATATACAAGCCTTCCCGGTAGGATACGTTTGCTGGCTCGGCCTGGTAGATTGCAGGAAGATATTCCCTTGCCGGCTGCTGGTCCGTCTTCGGCGGAACGATCGCGTGCTCGAACAAGGTGAAATCCTGGGCGCGGACCTGCTGTGAGGAGGTCGCGATAATCCCCAGACAGGCGACCGTTATCGCAGCCAGACGATTGAGGAAGGTCATCTCGAGTGGTGCTCCATTGATTCGAATCGCAAGAGAACATAGATAGAACATATGCCTGTAGGAAAGCGGCGAACGCCTGCGTTTGGGAGAGGAGAGGAGCGCTGATGAGAGGGCCACTTTGCATGCTGAGGAGCTCGCATGTCCCTGTCTGTCCAAACTCATCCCGACCGGTCGCTTGCCGAGACCGCCCGCCGTATCTGCGAATCGCGAGGGGGCAAATGGTCCGGTACTAAGGGCATGGCCTGCTGCCCTGCGCATGATGACCGCACGCCGTCCCTCGGTGTGACGCTCGGCCAAAGGGCCATCCTCTTCCACTGTTTCGCGGGATGCGATCAGCAGAGCGTGCTGGCTGCTTTGGCGCGTGAAGGTTTCGACGCAAGCTCGCTCTTTTCAGGCTCTGCGACTACGGACGGTCCCGAGCCGACCAGAATGCGCAAACCCTCGGCGGCAGCGCTGAGGATCTGGCGCGAAGCGCAAGCTTTGCGAGCCAGTCCTGCAAAGGCTTACCTTGGAAGCCGCGGCATCCTCGCCGCATCTCCGGCGCTCCGCTTCCATCCACGAACGCCGCTTGGCCCGAAAGGACGGACCCGCTTTCTGCCCGCCATGATCGCGGCAGTCAGCCTCGACGAGGGCCCGATCGCCATCCATCGCACGTTCCTTTCGGGCAATGCCAAGGCTGGCTTCGACAAGCCGAAGCGCGCGCTTGGCGCGCTCGGTGAGGCTGCTGTCCGCCTTTTCGCTCCGGCCTCCGGCAAGCTCGGCCTCGCCGAGGGTATCGAGAGTGCGATGTCGGCCTACGCTCTTACCGGCATCCCCGTCTGGGCGACCCTGGGCAATGAGCGCTTCGGCCTCGTCAGCGTGCCCGAGAGCGTGACCGAGCTTCATCTCTTCGTCGATCACGATGCTGGCGGCGAGCTGGCCGCATCGCGTGGCCTGGCCGCTTATGCCCGCGATGGGCGGACGATCCAGGTCCGCAAACCATCCTCACGCGGCACCGACTGGAACGATGAACTGACAGCATGGCTGCGCCGCAAAGCGGCACTGTAAGAGGAGAGGGGGCTTCTCAGATTCCTGATCCGGCAGAGGGCGTGTCCCGATGCCCCCATCAGGAGGACGAATTGCCATGTTTCAATCAGACCTGTTTCCCGCCGGCGAGCAGTTGCCGTCAATGCCATTGGCCTATGCCATTGGCACCCGAGTTGCCGCGCTTCTTGCTTCGGGACGTCATCTTACCCGTACCGACATTTCCGAGCTGTTTGCCGACGAGACCGGTGTCCTGGACTGGGGAAGCGCCTGGAAGATCGACGACTACAACAGCGCGGTCGAGATCGGCGCACTACTCTGGCTTCGAGACTCCTCACGGATCGATCTGGCGACGAATGTACACGAAGCCGAAGCGCGGTTCGACTGGCTCGAAGCAGCCTTGCCGCAGCGGCACGTTCGCAGCGAAGCACAGGTCGAGCTCCAGCAGTTCTCGACCCCGCCAATGCTGGCCTGGCTGATGGCGAAGGCCGCAGCTGTCTGCGCGCAAGACACGCTCCTCGAACCGTCCGCAGGCAATGGTGCCCTTGCTCTCTGGGGTTGCCTCCAGAACGCTTCGCTGCTCCTCAACGAGATCGATCCGGCAAGACGAGACGGTCTGGCCCACGTCTTCCCCACGGCCACCATCGCTGCGCATGACGGGGAACTGATCGCCGACTTGCTTCGCGGCCCTGTTCCGTCTGCCGTGCTGATGAACCCGCCGTTCGCTCACAGCCTGGAACGCGGCAAGGACGGTGAGACCGCTATGCGTCACCTACGCGGTGCAATCCGGGCCGCTGCTAATCGGGCGAGGATCGTCGCCATTATGCCTGAAGGCTTCGACGCCTCCACCTTCGCCAAGGAACAGGACGAAGCATCGCTGCTCCTCGATGTTCGGCTGCAGCAGATGTTTCGCCGGACAGGGACGGGGATCGCTGTTCGCCTGGTTGTGTTCGACAAGACGCCGATTGCGTCCTCGCCTGCGATCACCGGAGATACTGCCGACCTCATCTCGCTCCACGAGCTTATCACTGCGCTTCCGCCACGCGTACAGACCTCCGCCAACATCCATCGCCTGCCGCTCGGCAAGCCAGTGCGCCTCGTTGGCAAGACTTCGGCCCAAAGCGCGCCGGTGCGGCCGGTGGCGCCGTTCGCCGCGACACCAGCAGCCACGGCGAATGCGATCGACCTTGCCTATTCGGTCCTCGCCGACCCCGCGCCTGTGCCCGAACAGGCAGGCATCTACCTGCCTTACCGGCCCAGCCGCATCGCCTTCGAAGATGCTCCGGTCCATCCCACCCCGCTCGTGGAATCGGTCGCCATGGGTTCGGTCGCGGCACCGCAGGCCGATGTTTGCCCGCGCATTCCCGCATGTTGGCAGGCCGATGGCCTGCTGTCCGAAGCGCAATGCGAGACACTGGTCTACGCTGCCCAGGCATTTGCGCGCGATCTTCCGGGTCAGTTCAAGGTGAGCCAGGAAGGCACCTCGCTGGAACTCTCCGAGGACGGACACTCCTACCGCCAAGGCTTCTTCCTCGGCGACGGAACCGGAGCGGGCAAAGGACGGCAGATCGCCGCGGTCATCATGGATCGCTGGCTCGCAGGCGAGCGCCGACATGTCTGGATCACCAAGAACGAGGCGCTGCTCGAAGATGCACGCCGCGACTGGGAAGCGCTTGGCGGGCTGCCGCTCGATCTCCAGCCGCTCTCGCGCTGGAAACTCGGCCAGCCCGTAACGATGTCCGAAGGCATTCTCTTCGTCACCTATCCGACGCTGCGCTCGGGCCGCGCCGAGGATACGCGGCTCGACCAGATCCTTGCCTGGGCGGGCGAGGATTTCGACGGCGTGATCGCTTTCGACGAAGCCCATGCGATGGCTAATGCGCTCGGGGGCTCTTCAATCCGCGGCAAGGTCAAGGGCTCCGAACAAGGGATGGCGGGCCTTAGGCTGCAGAACCATCTCCCGCGCGCCCGCGTGCTCTACGCGTCTGCCACTGGCGCTTCGGATATCGCCAACCTCGGTTACACTTCCCGCCTCGGCCTTTGGGGACCCGAGACCGCTTTTCCGACCCACGAGGCATTCATGACCGAGATCCGCGCTGGCGGCGTCGCGGCGATGGAGCTCGTCGCCCGTGATCTCAAGGCCCAGGGCCTCTATCTTGCCCGTGCGCTGTCCTTCGCCGGGGTCGAGTACGAGATCCTCGAACACAGCCTGACCGAAGCGCAGAAAAAAATCTATGATGCCTATGCTGATGCCTGGGCGATCATTCACCGCAACCTCGAAGCTGCGCTCGAAGCAACCCGCGTGGTCGACGAGGACAGCGGCGAGACGCTCAACCGCAATGCCAAGGCTGCGGCGCTATCGATCTTCGAAGGCACCAAGCAGCGCTTCTTTGCCCAGCTCCTGCTTTCGATGAAATTGCCGAGCCTGATCCCCGCGATGGAAGTAGCGCTTGGCGAAGAGCATTCGGTTGTCGTGCAGCTGGTCTCGACCGCCGAGGCCATGCTCGACCGGCGCCTTGCCGACCTTACCGTGGAAGAACGCGAAGCTCTCGATATCGATCTGTCCCCGCGTGAATACGTCATCGACTACCTTACCAAGAGCTTCCCGGTACGATTGATGCAGGTCTTCGCCGACGAGGATGGTAATCTTCGCTCCGAGGCGATGAGCGACGGAGAGGGCAATCCCGTTTTCTGCCCGCGCGCCATTGCTGCGCGCGATGCGCTGATCGAACACCTTTGCGCACTGCCGCCCATCGCCACTGCGCTCGATGCGATTATCGAACATTTCGGAACCGACGCCGTGGCCGAAGTCACGGGTCGGACCCGCAGACTTGTCGTAGGCCGCGATGGTCAGCAGCGCCTCGAACGGCGACGCCCCAGTGCCAATGTCGCCGAAGCGCAAAGCTTCATGGAAGGGACCAAGCGCATCCTGGTCTTCTCGGATGCAGGAGGCACGGGTCGATCCTACCATGCCGACCTTGGCTGCCGGAACCAGCAGCGCCGGGTTCATTTCCTGCTCGAGCCGGGCTGGCGCGCCGACAACGCTATCCAGGGTCTTGGCCGTACCAACCGCACCAACCAGGCCTCGGCTCCGCTGTTCCGCCCGGTAACCACCGACGTGAAGGGCGAACGCCGCTTCATCTCGACCATTGCACGCAGGCTCGATGCATTGGGCGCGCTTACGCGCGGCCAGCGCCAGACCGGCGGACAGAACCTGTTCGACCCGGCAGACAATCTCGAAAGCGATTATGCGCGCGATGCGCTCAGCCGCTGGTTCCAGCTGCTCTATGACGGCAAGCTTGAAGCCACCACCTTTGGCAACTTCGTCGAGCGCACCGGCCTCCGGCTCGAAAACCCCGATGGCGGGCTGACCGACAATCTCCCCACGATCCAGCGCTGGCTCAATCGGATCCTCGCGCTGCCGATTGCGCTCCAGAACTCCATATTCGATGAATATCTCGGCCTCGTCGAAGCGCGGATTGAAGCCGCGCGCGAGGCTGGAACGCTCGACCAGGGACTGGAAACCATTAGGGTCGATCGTTTCACGGTCCTCGCCGATGAACTCCTGCGTACCGACCCCGTAAGCGGAGCAGAAACACGTCTCGTCTCGCTCGAAGTGTCGAGGCAGCTTCGGCCTCTGCGCTTGCAGCGCCTGGTGCGGATGCACGAGATTGGCAGCCCGCACGCGGTCCCGATGCGCAATGCGCGCTCGGGCAAGGTCGCGCTGTCGGTTCCGGTCCGGCGCCTCATTGCTGACGACGGGGCCGTGATTGAACGTCGGCGCCTGCTCCGACCGCTCAAGTCCGCGAACTGGACGCTTGACGCACTCGCTGAGAGCCACTGGGAAGAAATTGGCGTCACTGCGTTCACCAGCGCATGGCGGACCGAGGAAGAAGAGGCGGCCAAGTCACCGGTCACCGAGCGCGTCCATCTCGCCACCGGGCTGCTGCTCCCGGTCTGGAAGCGCCTGCCCGGCGATCACGTGCGCGTCACCCGGCTCGTTGCCGAAGATGGCCAGTCGATCATCGGCCGCGAAGTGCTCGATATCGATCTCGCTGCAATCGCCGAGACCTTTGGCCTTTCCGCGATTGCTGGGCCAGCTGCAGAGCAGATCGGCGACCTCGTTCTCGCCAGCGGCAAACCGCTAAGCCTTGCCAGCCACGATCCACTCACGGTGAAGCGCTCGCTGGTCGGCGGCGAACAGCGCCTTGAACTGACCGGATTCTCTCCGGATCGCCTCGACTGGTACAAGGGCAAGGGGTGCTTCACCGAGATCATCCGTTACCGCACGCGGCTGTTCGTGCCAGTCTTCGAAGCTTCGTCGGTCCTCCCCGCGCTTGCCGCCTGATCCCTCGGGCAGACCCCAATCTCAGAATGAGAGTGGAGGGAGCCTTTTGGGCTTGTGGGCCTCGTGATCCTCACCTGCGCCTCCATTCCATCAGGAGAACACCCATGATCCAGTCGATTCCCTTGAAGAAGCTCGTCCCGAGCCCGCGCAACGTTCGCAAGTCGAGCGATGTGCTGGCCGACCTTCAGCTGCGGGCAGACATTGCTGCGCGCGGCCTGCTGCAGAACCTCGTCGTGCGCAAAGGAAAGCGCGGCAAGTTCGAAGTCGAGGCCGGCGGTCGCCGTCTCGCCGCGCTGCAGGCGCTGGCCGAAGAGGGCACCTTGCCTGACACGCACGAAGTCACCTGCCTCGTGATCGAAAGCGAGGAAAGCGAAGTGCGCGAAGCCAGCCTCGCCGAGAACTTCCAGCGACTCGCGATGAACCCGGCCGACGAGGCACAGGCCTTCGCCTCCATCATCGAAGCAGGAGCTACGACGGAAGACGTGGCTCGCCGCTTCGGCCTCACTGTCCGTTTCGTCGAAGGGCGCCTGCGTTTGGCAAGTCTGGCATCCTGCGTCTTCGAAGCACTCGCCGAAGGCACGATCACGCTCGACATGGCCAAGGCCTATGGCGCGATTTCCGACGTGGAGCGCCAGGCGCAAGTCTATGCCGAGCTGCAGGACGCCTGGTACCAGATCACTCCTGACACGATCCGCCGCATGGTGCTCGATGCCACGGTGCGTGGTTCCGATCCGCGGGCCGTGCTTGTCGGACGCGATGCCTATCTCGCCGCAGGCGGCCGGATTGAGCGCGAACTGTTCGACGATGATGCCAGCGAAAGCTGGATCGATGTCGCGCTGCTCGAAGACCTCGCGCACAAAGCCATGGAAGAGGCGGCGGAAAAGACCGCGCTCGAATATGGCCTTGCCTGGGTGCGCCCGACCCTTGGCACCTATGTCAGCCATGACCTTGTTGAAGGTCTCAGTCGCTTGCCCTGCGAGCCTGCGCCAATGACCGAGCAGGAAGCGCAGGAGCTCGGCGAGCTCGAGGCCGACTACGACCGCGTCGCCGCCGTGCTCGAAGACGAAGACAGCGACGAGGCGGAGATCGCCAAAGCCGAACGCGAACTCGTCGTCATTGACCGCGCCATGCGCGCGCTCAATGACCGGCCGCCGATACTCGCCGATGAACTGAAATCCGAGGCCGGTGCCTTCCTGGTCCTCTCTCGCAATGGCGAGCCGACACTGGTCCCGCAGTTTTACGCCGAGACCGAAGTCGTCGCCGACGAAGGTGTGGTCGAGGCCATCGAGGAAAGGGGAGCGGTGAAGACCAAGGGGAGCGCGCTGTCGCAGCGCCTGCTCGATGAACTCGCAATGCAGCGCCGCGACATCCTGGCAATCCATCTCGCCAACGACCCGGCACTGGCGCTCGACTTCATGGTCTTCACGCTCGCCGATGCCGATGGGCATGACTGGCGCGCCAAGAAAGCGTCGACCCTCGTCGGCTCGGTCGCGTCCGGCCCGGTCACCGGGTTCGAGGCCAAGGATGCCCCGGCAAGTGCTGCTATGGCCGAGTTCGCTGGCTCGCTCGAAGAAAGCTGGCGTATTGGCGAAAGCGATGTTGAACGGTTTGCTCAGTTCCGGGCGCTTTCCGATGAGGCGCGCTCGGCCTGGCTTGGCCATGTTATCTCGCGCACGCTTATCGCGAGCCTCGCCTGCGAAGGCGAGCGTTCGGTGCCGCTGCACGAAGCGCTCGGCTCGCTCCTTGAAATCGAGACCGCACATTGGTGGCGTCCCACAGCGGCCAACTATTTCGACCGCGTGGCCAAGGCCCGCACGCTCGAGGCGCTCGATGCCGCTGGTGGTCCAGAACTGGTCAGTCGCTATGCCGCCTCGAAGAAGGCAGAGCTGGCGAGCGCTGCTGAGCGCATCTTCTCGGGCAACTTCATCGGCGAGGCACATATCAAGGAACGGGCGCAGGCCTGGGTGCCTTCGATCATGCGTTTCGCCGGTGCCGAAGAGGTCGAACCGGTTGACGCCGAAGCGGATGAGCCGGTCAGCAATGTTACAGCTGATGAGATAGCCGAGCAGGCTGCCTGACCCCTCCTGACAGGTCCAGGTCACTCGGCGGGCGGTCCGTCCCAATCGGGACGGACCGCCTTTTCCATTTCAAGTTGCAGGTCGCGTTCAGGCCAGACCGCTCTTGGCATCGAAGATCGAACCACAGGATTGATCTGAACGATGGGCCGCGCCCACGATAATCGCAATGCAACCTACACGTGCGCAAAAATTTCGCACAGATGCACTTTAGAAGAGAGTTTGCTGCCTGAAAGTAGCAGCCCGAGCGCTACGATCCTGCAAGTGGATGCGATAGCGTGAGAGAAGGCCGTCGTGGTCTGCTCCTTCCCCAATCAGCTTATCTGTCTCGGCCAGAGCAAGATCATAGGTTAGACAGCCAGACCCATCGCCTGCCAGTTGATCGCCTAAGCGATGTTCGACTTCGGACCTCACGTCCATGGGCAAAACTGAACGGGCTTCGCAGTACATCAAACGAAGGCCAAACCACCGCAGACGCTCGTCCTCGAAACTCTGTACAATCGTGAGGCGATCTGGCCATAGCGCTTGGTGAAAAGCAGTCATGCGCCTCTCATCTTCCGGCCCTGGAAAGCCATTATAGATTTGCTCCTCGGGATGAGGTGACTGTGGGAATGGCTCGCGTGCCGCTACGTAAGCAGCGACAAGCCGTGCCTGTAGATCGGCGTCCGCCTTCAACCGCCGGGCCTGATTTTCGATATGGCCAATCGTACCGCCATCCAACATTTGTTCGGGAGCATCGAATAATTCGGTCAGCGTGGGTGCTGCGTTGACTCTGAAACGGCGAATCGGACTTGGCTTCTGCGCAAGGTGGGTCTGCAATTCGGAGTCGCTCATTCTACTGAGCCGGTCGATGTCTTCGTTGAGGTTTAGGCAAATTCGGCCGTTGGCTTGGTCGGGGTCAACACCGATGCACACGACTGGAGCATGGTAAGCCTGCCCACCGAAAAACTCCGTCAGTACGAAGCCATCTTCGGTATCGACGAAATCTGAAACGGCAGCCTTGTTCGAGAAGCGCACGAACCTTTGCCATAGCTCCGGAGACCGCTGATGGACCAGTCGACATAGCTCCACCGTCGCAAGCACATCTGACATCGCGTCATGCGCGCGGGCATGCATCACTCCATTCGCTGCGGCCAAGTGCTCCAGACGAAATGTCCTTCGCCCATCCTCGCTGACCGGCACAACAAGCTGCGCTGGCGATACAGCATCCGCGGCCATCATCAGACTGAGGGCGTCAGCCCGGCAGTTGCGGTGGTTGCTTGTCAGATATGCCGGGTACAGGCATTGAAAGAGCGCGTGGCGAAGCATCTCTTCGTCGAAGCGGATGGAGTTAAAGCCGACGAAGACGGCCGGACTCCAAGACAAGAGAGCCCGACGAATGTCACTCACCATCGCGTAGTGCGACGGCAGATTGGTGTCCGTGAGCCATTCGATAGGCAGCCCGTTCGTACGCAACGCTGAAGGATGGGGGAGAACATGTGGCTGTAGGCGCGAGCGCGCTTCGAAGCGCGCCAACTCGTTCAGGTTTGCGTCGGTACGGATAGCGGCGAAATGGAGAATTTGATCAAACCCGCGCTTGAGTCCCGTCGTCTCAGTATCGAAGAAGACGAAGCTCATTAGTGCGCTACCAACGAGATAGCCGAAAGCGCATGGCGGCCGGGCTCACTTTGAACCGGCGGGCTAACGCTTCGATGGCTGCCTCATCTTCAAGGTCAACTCCGCCCCCCTCCAACGCAGCGGCCAAGAGATCGCCGGGGATCAACAGCTCCGAGGCAAATGCGTTCGCCTCGATTTCCATCGGCTCAGTCCCGAGCGCTGACACATCGTCGCGAAATAAGACGCGGATACCCTTATCGACATGTACGGCTTGGCTGATCGCAGGAGCATGGAGCATGTGATGGGCTAGCTCATGAGCCGCCGAGAATCGCTGTCGGTTCGGATGATGCAACGCGTTCACGCCAATGATTCCGACGCCATCCTTGATGTACGCCATGCCCGAAAGGTCCTCGTCAAGCGGTGCATACTGAAGGACGATTTTGCGCGACTTGATTATTCGCTCGACCGGGACTGGTGGCGCCGATACGCCAAATTCTTGGAGGATCGAACGCGCAGTTGCGCGCGCACGATCAGGATCGGCATCGGCCATGATCAGGCTTTACCGCGTTTGGGCTGCAATGCGGTTGTGATTAGGTCGGCCACTTGAGCTTCTGCATTTTGCGACAGTGTCTGCTTCGACAGCGATTGATTTGAAACCGTCATCTTCAGTCCCTCCCCTACTAAAGGCTTCTGCGGCGCTGGCGGCAGAAGATCTGACACCTTGGCAAATTCGAGTGCGGCAGCAAGCGCATAAACATGATGCAGAAGGATGTTCTGCCGACCGCTTTCGATATTTGCGATCGACGCGCGAGACATCTTCACCTTTCCAGCCAGTTCCGCCTGAGTGAGGCCAAGCGCCTTCCGGCGGGTTGATACCGCACTGCCAAAAGCCTCGTAGAGCGGTTTGCCTGCCATCAATTCTGTTTGCGCTGAGCTCTCAGTAATGTCAACCTCGCAAACATATTGTGCTTGATACAAACATATTGACGTGGTCATGAGTTGACATTGCGGCTCAAGTCGGGAATCCATTGCATCAGGGCGTGCTGCCCAAATGAGTCGGAGGACCAGCGATGTCGAAACGAATTCACGTAGTGCCCCATGGATCGGGCTGGGCCACGCGCCGGGAAGGCGCCACCCGTGTGGGATCGACCCACAGCACCCAGGCCGATGCTACGCAGGCCGCGCGTGGCACCGCCATTCGTGAACGCGGCGAAGTGATAATCCACCGTCCGGACGGTCGCATCCGGGACGCCAATTCGTATGGCAACGACCCCTTTCCGCCGAAGGGCTGACGGGACCGGGCCGCCTTGGAAGCAGTACGGCTCCGGTACGTAGATGAGGCAGCCGGGTCACTAGAAAGGAAACATCGCACAGATGACGGCAGGGGAGAAAGAGTCGGGCGCTGAACGGCCATACCGAGTGCTCAGCTTGGACGGCGGTGGGATGCGGGGCATCTACACAGCCGCCTTTCTGGCCCGGCTGACAGACCAGTTCGCCCGCATCCGGACCGAAGCGGCGCTCGACCTCGGTCGCGGCTTCGACCTAATCACCGGAACCAGCACAGGCGCGATTGTCGGGTGCGCGCTAGCGATCGGCCGACCGATGGCTGAGGTGGTGAGCCTCTATCGCGAGCATGGCCCAAAGATATTTCCACACCGAATCGCTGGCAAGCGCAGCGCCATCTACCGCGCGAGCCAGGGCGGCCGCTTTGTGCGCGAGGGTGAAAAGGCGCTGCGCGCCGCGCTTAAGGACGTGCTCGACGACGTCACGATGCTTGAGGTATTCGAAGGACGCGGTATCTCGCTCGCGATCCCCACAGTGCTCATGAGCGAGCACCGAGCCTGGGTGTTCAAGAAGACGCTCAAGAGCGGCGTGCGAGACGACCATTACCCGCTGGTCGACGTCTGCATGGCGACCAGTGCCGCACCAATCTACCGGTCGCTTGCCGCCATTGATGATCCCAACGCGCCCGGCGGCCCCAAACAGGTGTTTGCCGATGGTGGCCTTTGGGCCAACAATCCGATCATGGTCGGGCTCGTCGACGCGCTGACAGTGGCTCCGCCCGAGCGGCCGATCGAGATCTACTCGCTCGGCACTTGCCCGCGGCCCGAAGGGGACCACTTGGACGCCGAGAGCGCACACCGCTCGATGCTCGACTGGTCGCTCGGGGCGGACGTCGCGCCGCTGAGCATCTCGGCCCAAGAGTTCGCCTTTGACCATATGGCGCGGCTCCTTACCAACGCTATCAGCAACTGCGGCCGGTCGATCCGGCGCGTGCGCTTCCCCAACAAGCCGGTGCCGGCGAGCATGATGCCATACCTTGCACTCGACGATACCCGACCCGAGGCGATGGACCGGCTGGTCGGCCAAGCCCACACCGACGCCGATTTGACCAAGAGCGCATGCGACGATCCTAACAGCGAGGACGGTCGCATGATCCGTTGCCTGATGCACGACCTGCCGGTGATGCCGGCGACCGGGGCCGTCTGGCGTTCCGCCTCCACCAAAAACCGAGAAGGATAGGTGATGTTCGACTGCTCCAAAGACGTGCGTGCGTATCATGACCAGGACGTGACCCTGCCCAAGTCCGAACAGGACGCCATGCGCGACCGGCGCGACTCCAACCGAACGCGGCTGAAGAACGGACTGGAGAAGGCCGGCAAGCCAAAGCCGATCGAGTTCGTCAAGCAAGGCAGTTACGCCATGAAGACGATGTGCCGCGACCCGGACAACGACTACGACATTGACGACGGCGTCTATTTTGAGAAGGACGACCTGGTTGGCGACCGCGGCGCCGAGATGACGTCCCTGCAGGTCCGTCAGATGGTTCGTGATGCGGTCGATGACGGCAAGTTCAAGCGCGCGCCGGAGGTACGCTCCAATTGCGTACGCATCTTCTACGAAAAGGGCTACCATGTCGACCTGCCGGTCTACCGACGCGTAGTTACCACAAGCACGTTCAGCGAGGATGTGCATTATGAACTGGCGGCGAGCAGCGGCTGGAAGCGCTCGGATGCCCGCGATGTGTCGGACTGGTATGAAGACGAGCGCGCGGCGTCCGCCGACGGCATCCAACTCCGCCGCATCAACCGCGATCTCAAGAAATACGCGCGCAGCCGCTACAGTTGGCGCAGCGCGATCCTGAGCGGCTTTGGCATTTCGGTTCTGATTACGGAGAGGTTTCGGGTAAGTGACCGAGAAGACCAGGCGCTCTATGACACCATGGTTGCGATCCGGGACCGGCTGGACTGCAACCTCGTCGTCGCGCACCCGGTAACCCTTGGCGACACCATAACCAACGGCTCCGACGACGCTAAGGCGCGCTGTTTTCGCGAGAAGCTGACCGAGGCAATCGACACGCTGGACCCGCTCTTCGATCCGAACTGCACGCGTGAGAAGGCGCTCAACTGCTGGGACAAGGTATTCGCGACAACTTTCTTCAGTGAACGTCTGGAGGAGGAGCAGCGCGCCTCGGTGGCTGCTCCGGCAATCATCGGCTCGGCTGCCTTGTTGGGCGCAACGTCGGCAGCGGCGAGCGCGATCAACAGCGCTGGCGGCGGTCGCCATGCCTAGAGAGGCCTTTCCGCTCGGCTGGCGACAGGCGGTGCTTCGGCTTGAAGCGACCATGCGCGAGCAAGCGGGACAGGTACCCGAGCGTCTCACCATGGCGACGATCGGCACCGACTATCCCACCCGGGACTGGATCGCAGCCGGCTGGCGGATCAACGTTGCCTTCTCCGACGGCGTGACCCGACGCATCGATCTGCTGGCAGGAAGTCATTTCCCGACGACTCCGGTGCGAACGGCGTTGGTCGATCACCCCGAGGCGATGACCTGGCCGCATGTCGAGAGCGACGGAGTCCTCTGTCTGCTACCTAATATGGCCGAGTGGGATCCGGACGATCCGTCTACGGTCGCCATGGGTCTCCTTCATCGCTCAATTATCTTGATCGAGGAGCTGCTTGAGGGCGGCATCGTCGAACGCGACTTCCGCGAGGAATTCGTGACCTACTGGGGCTACCGGGTGCATTCACAAGGCAAATCTCTGTTCAGCTTGTTCGCGCCCACTCCGACCTCTCGGCGGGTGCGGGTCTGGCGTGGCAAGGGCCTCGAGGTTGTTGGAGAAGACCATAAATCCTTGGTCACCTGGGTCCATCATCGCTTTGGTAACGAGACGCCGGTCAAGACCGAAGCGGCGGCGTACCTTTGGTTGGATACGCCGCCGCTGCCCGCCGAATATCCGGAGAGTGCAGTCGACCTATATCGGATGGCCGAGCAGCTTGGTGACGGCGCCCGAACCGTTCTGGAAGAGGTGGCGAGCGACCAGCCGGACGAGGTGTTGGTGCTGTTAGGAGCGATGGGGCGCGGGGGTGCAGCGTTGATTGGCGTGAAGGTGCCCAATCCGAAGCGACGCAAGAGTAGGCCGCGTGCGCCAGACGAACCGCTGTCGGTGGGGTTCCGACCGCACCATACACCGCAGTCGCTCCTGCTTGGACGCTACTTCGGCGCGCTCCCTGTGATTCGGACCCATGTCCAGCGTGCGGATGCTGATTGGATTCATGGACGAGGTCAGGATTCTCGTACAGTTCGCCTGCTTGGGAAGACCATCGTCCTTATCGGTTGCGGTTCAGTAGGTGCGCCCGTTGCCTGCACGCTGGCACAAGCGGGGGTAGGCCGAATCGTGCTGGTCGATCCCGAGACTCTGGGGTGGCCGAACGTTGGTCGTCATCCCCTTGGTGCGACGGATGTTGGCCGGAATAAAGCCGAGGCTTTAGCGGAGCGGCTTCGGACTGACTATCCACATCTCACCATCGAACACCGCCCGTACGGTCTCCATCAGCTTATCGCACAATATGGCGATTTGCTCGCAGCAGCCGATCTGATCGTCGCCGCGACAGGCAATTGGGTCGCTGAAAGCGCCCTCAATCGGTGGCACATTTCGCAAGGTCGCGCGAAACCCATCCTATACAGTTGGACTGAGCCGCATGCCTGTGCCGGTCATGCGGTGGCGATCGGCGCGGAGGGCGGCTGTTTGCAATGCCATATCGGACGAACCGGTTCGGCAAACCTAACAGTGATCGAGTGGCCTGAAGGCGGCGACGCCACCCTAGAGGAGCCGGCGTGCGGGGCACATTATCAGCCCTACGGACCTGTGGAGCTGGCTTATGTGACGGCAATGGTTGCGGACGCGGCGTTGGATTGCCTCCTTAATCCACCTGAGCAATCTTTCAGCCGAGTATTCGTGGCTTCGGCGCGCCGAATAGCTGCGCTTGGTGCGCAGTTGACTAAAAGCTGGCGCGCCGCTTTTGGCGAACTTGAAGAAGGCGTTCGGACGGTCGACAGGCCATGGCCGTCCGCAAGCTGCGCAGCTTGCGGACCCGGACGAATGCACGAAGCTGCCTAGAAAATTGCAGAATACATTAACCTCCGCAGGGCCTTCCAAGTCTCGCCATTGGTAATGCTTGGCCATTGGCTTGAACGGCGAGAGCGGAGCGCATCGCCGTTATCATCGAACAAAAGGAGAGGGAGCTTTGCTTTTCCTGGACCGGGGCATGTCCGTCCCGGCGATCAGGAGAGCTCATATGACCAAGTCCCGCCGCACTACTTCGACGTCGCCCGCTCAGCGCATCACCGCCGCCATTATCGAAAAGCTCGAGCAAGGGACAAAGCCCTGGGTCAAGCCGTGGCGCGGTGTGCCGGTCTCGCGGCCCTTGCGTTTCTGCGGTACGCCCTATCGCGGCATGAACACCTTCTGGCTGTGGATGGTGGCCGATGGCTGCGGCTTCGCCTCGCCATACTGGATGACCTACCGCCAGTGCCAGAAACTTGGCGGACAGGTTCGCAAGGGCGAGAAGTCGACCATCGCGATTTTCTACAAGAGCTACACCAAGGAAGTCGAGATCGCCGAAGGTGAAGCTGACACCGAGAACCGGCGCGTGCTCAAGGCCTACGCCGTGTTCAACGCGGATCAGTGCGACGGCCTCCCCGAGTTTTATCATCCCAAGCCACTCATTGCTGCGCTGGAGCCCGAAGGACGCGAAGACCACCTTGATGCCTTCTTTGCCCATATCGGCGCAGACCTGCGCCATCATGGTGCCCAGGCCTATTACGAACCGCTGCGCGACCGAGTCACCATGCCGCCAGCCGAACTCTTCGAAGCCTATGACCACTATTACGCGACGCTCGCACACGAGTTGTCGCACTGGACCGGTCATTCTTCGCGGCTCGACCGCGATCTCAAGAACCGCTTTGGCAGCGACGCCTATGCCGCCGAGGAACTGATCGCTGAACTCTCTTCGGCCATCCTTGGAGCCGAACTGGGCCTTCCGGTCACTCACCTCGACCATCACGCCAGCTACATCGCCTCCTGGCTCAAGATCCTCAAATCAGACGAGCGCGCGATCCTCACCGCAGCGGCCAAGGCCGAGGAAGCGGCCAGCCTGTTGCTTGACCTTGGGGGTCACCAATCCTGTGAAAGCGAGGCCGACGTCGATCTCGCTGATGCAGCCTGAGGAGCAGTAAGATGGGACGTTCTGTCAGCTATCCGACCGGCTCAGTGGTGGCCTTTCGCCTGCTTGATGACGGCGAAGACGACGACACCGACTGGGTCTACGAGTGCCTCGTCGACGAGGTCATCGATACCACGAAGGCGACCTTTCCTTCCTTTGAGCGCTTCGATGGATGGCGCGGCCGCGAGGACCGTATCCTCCTGCGCAACGCCTTCGCCGATTGCGGCATATCGACCTATTGTGGGATCGCGGCGATCTGGCTCGCCGAGCGCGACGATGCCCGGTACTGGGAGGCCGATTTCTACAACCCACGAACGGCGAGAGCACGGCACTGGCTTGGCCAGGTCTCGGGTAGGTTCATCGACCTGTTTGGTGAGTTGCGCCTGGTCGGTCGGTTCTCAAATGGCGAAGCGATCTTCGAGCGCTCCCGATCCATCTGCAACACCGGATCCTGATCCTGCCTCATCCCTGTCCACCGGGAGAGGCCCTTGGGCCGGTTGGGGCGCGCCGCAACCTGCGGCCCGTCGGCCCGTGTTGCCCGCGCCAGCCTAGGGCCGCAGGTTCCCCGCTACGCGGTGCGTCGCGCCCCTTTCCCCGGCCCTGATCGGGCTCCGCCGGACAGGTCCGAGGCAATGGTGCTTCCTCTCCTTGTCCGCGCGATCAGATCAGGAGACACCCCATGTACGACAGCTTCATCGACCAGTTGAGCGGCCTCGACCTGTCGGGCCTCAGCATCAGGCCGGCCCCCTTCAACGCTACTGATTTTCCCTGCGAGGACGCGATCGACCAGACACTCGGCGCCGTATGGTCCAACCTCTTCGCGATGTTCTCCGACACCGCCCTGGAAGCCGATGCCGAGGATATTGCCTGGGGCGTGGTCAATTTCTTTCATCGAGCCGCCAGCCGCAAGGCGGCTCAGTTGGATCGGGCCAGCGACGAGATCCGGGTCCTCCTCGCATCAGCCGATGGCTCCGAAGTGCATTCGAGCAATCTTGAAGAGCAGGTCGAGCGCGCGCAGGCTGCCGAAGCCAGCATGCTGGCCTTCGAGCAGATGCGCGAGGCTGCAGCAGCACTCTACCGCGACGAGACTGGTTCCTCTTGGAAGCCCGTGTCCGGCTCGCGAACGAGCCATTCGCGAAACCTCACATCGGCCGTGATCGATGCCCGCGATTTCCTTCGCGCACGCGCCGAGAACCGGCGTCATGCCCTGATCCCCGAAGGCACTCCTGTTGTCTTTGCCGGTGGTCGCCAGAGCTTCGAGAGCACCGAGGATGCGAAGCGTTATGCCGACAATATCTGGGCGACGCTCGACAAGGTTCGCGATGTGGTTCCCGATCTCTTCCTGGTCCATGGCGGCGATGGCAAGGGAGCCGATCGCCTGGCCGCCAGCTGGGCTGAACGCCGCGAAGTGCAGCAACTGACCTACTCGCTTGATCGTCGGCTTGGTGCCCGCGCCGGGTTCAAGCGCAACGAGCAGATGCTCTCGCTCAATCCGCGTTACGTTGTCGCCTTTCCGGGCAATGGCGTGACCGAACGGCTGGTAATCGATGCCAAGACGCGCCGGATCACCGTGGTCGATCGTCGCGGCCTCTTGGGCACCTCTCCCGGGTCCTGAGGGGCCCTTGATCATCTATATCTGCAGTGCCTGGATATGCATTCGCGCTGACCCGACTATGCTGAGGTCATGCAACTTGACGATCTGCTGCAGCGCTACTTTGCCACCACCGACCTCTCCGGGGTTGCTCCCGACACATTGTCAGCCGGCATCGAGCACTGCCGGGTCGATCTCGGCCTTGAGGAGGACCGGGGCAAGCGCTTTGCGTTGTGGTCGTTCCTGCTCATGTTCGGGTCCGCCCCCGATCTCGATGTGGCGTTCGAAAGCGAGGAGGACCGAGAGGCCGCGCGCAACTTCATGGATCTGCTGGCGGCATCGGAAGGCGAAGGCGAAGCCTGACTGCAAGCGCCGGTCACGGCACCTTCAGATCCGCACCCGATACCCATCCGGCTTTTGTCGCGAACAGTCCTGAATCAGGTCAGCTGAGGACAGCAACCCGTTCCTTTCCGGCCGTGTGGTCGCGCTTCGCGCGCCTGCCCGCACCACCCGTCATGAACAGGTTTCCCTTGGAGCTTTGCTCCTTCGGTGCAGTCCTCCCATGCCCTGCTTCTTCTGGATGTTCGCAAGCCGGAGATGGTCTCCGGTTTGAGGAACTGAAGGACTACTATCATGACCAATATCGCAATCCTCACCGGCCGCATCGCCCGCGATCCGGAAACCCGCGAGACCAAGGGCGGCACCAACGTCACCGGGATCACCGTCGTCACCGATCGCCCCGCACGCGACAAGGACGGCAAGACCTACAAGGACGAGAACGGCTACACCGCCAAGGAAAGCGAATTCCACCGGGTGACCTGCTTCAACGGCCTCGCCAAGACCGTCGGGCAATACTGCTCAAAGGGCCAGCTGGTCAGCGTCCAGGGCCGCATCCACTACACCCAGTGGGAGGACAAGGACGGGGTCACGCGCTACGGTACCGAAATCCTCGCCGACAAGGTCGACTTCCTCTCCCGCGGTAGTGGTTCGAGCGACGACAACGACAACACCGACGCTCCCGAGATCGACTGACATCGATCTCGATCGTTCCCCTTGCGAAGAGGCTCTGCCGCAAGCGGCAGGGCCTCTTCTTCTGTGATTACTGGGTTCCCGGCGCTGTATTCGAAGCACGGGTTGCACCGCGCCCAGTCAGTTTCTCGATCGCGGCATCCTCGCCGAGTTTCCCGAGTTCTTCGGCAACCTTCCTCAGACCCTTCTTCGAGAAGCTTTCGAGGCCGCTTCCCAGGATGATCTCGCCGAGTTCCCTGGCCGCTTGCACTTCAAGTTCGCGTTGTTTGGAGTCGAGCGCCTCGCGGTCCGCTTCGAGTTTTTGCAGGGCTGCAATCGCGCTCCTATTTCGGGGCATGTTACTTATCCTTTTGTCCCCCTCAGATCTGCTCCCCGGTTGTTTCCATGCCCGCGTCATCGGGGTGTAGGAAAGGCAATTCGCACCCAGCAGGCGTTCGATATTGGGGCGGAGGTGGTGGGTTCTTGCTCACGGTTCTCCCAGCATGATGGCCTTGCGCCTCCCGCCTCAAGGACGGCGGGGCCCCACCATTTTGCCCGCCACCGGATTGCATCCGGTAGCGAACAAAATCGTTACCCCCACCGCCGCTATTGCGGTCGCCCATTCGGGCGATCCCTGACCCGGGATGCACAAGACCATCGCGCGCACCTCCTGTCGTCTCACGACAGAAATCAGGAGGACTATCATGGCTTATTCGATGCATTGCGCACTTCCGTCCCGGAGCTATTTCGAGGCTCTGGAAACAGCCGAGAAGAGAGCGCTGCACAGCTTCTTCGATCAGCACGTTATCGAGGATGATGAACTCGGGTACTTTGCCCTCGACGAAGGTGACTACAACATATTGCCAGCGCATCTCGCAGCGCGGGTGGTCCACACGGTCCACGGCGGCATGCTCGACGAATTCTGAGACGAGCGACAGGGCGGGAACCGGGAACGGTTCCTGCCCTTTTTTCATGTTCGCCGGGTAGTCCAATTAAGCACAAGAAACAGGTTCGGTCGGTTGCTCTGACGGTCGCCCACCGCAATGCGGCGGCGCCCGATAGATGGAGCGGGGCTGTGGACGCACTCTGTCCCGCGCATCTTGCGATGCGCTCCTGAGGGTGCGGCCTAATTTCTTCTTGGGCCCCGCGCGCACTTGCGAACCGGCACCGGGTCGGGCGGCGGGAAGCTGGGCACGCGACATGCCCCGCTTGCCTTGCTTCCCACGCGCCCTTGGCCGTTGCCTCTTTCGCAGGTGCTGTCTTTGGCTGGAGGCGTTGAACTGCTTTCTATCTGCATGCTTTGAGCTGCCAGGCCTGGTTGCTCGCGCTCCATCGTGGAGGTCGGGAATGGTCGTCCCTGATCAATCCCCCTTTTTGCCTGGACTACCTCGCGCGCCTGGGAACAAGGAAGCACACCGTACCCCGCGATTTCGGGATTTATCTGTCTGATATTGCTAAAGAATGTGGTTTTGGGCGGAATCAACCCGTCTGCGAGTAGAGCGGCTTTGCGCTGATCCGCAGACAACTCACATCTCTCTACCACGCTGAAAGATCGTCTGAATCTTTCGATTGACTGCGAGTTGTTCACGATTTATTCTTATCAGCACCTTCCGCAAGGTGAGCCAGGTTCCGTCGGCCCGACAAGGAACCTGTTTCATGACCCGACAAGATCGGCTTCAAACATTCGTATCTCTCTCCGTTGGTAACTGGGTTCGCCAGTGTGCCGCGGACCATGGCGTCAGTGTCAGCGTCTTTATCCGTGACCTCATTGTCGCAGCGTGGCAGCGCGATAACGAGGCGAAGGACCGCCCCGCAGGGCTCGATCCCGCGCGCCAGGCTATCTTCATTTCGGTGGCGCTCGATGCGCTTCTGGCCAGCCATTCTGATGCGAGTTTGCGCGACCGTACGCACGAGGCGTACAGGCGACGCCTCGAGCGTCTTGGCCTCCCAGTCAACGCAAACATGGGAGGCCATTCCCATGAAGCATAATCTCCTGAACTTTACCCGCGGGAGCCAGCTGCTCGGCCACTTCGGCTTCATGTTTGCAGCAGGCCTGAAGGGGCCTCTGATTGTCACCGGCTTGGTTGCGGTCGGCACCTGCTATTGGGAAGTGCGGTCGGCTCTGAGCGATCACCAGATCTACCTGGTCTGGATGCATATCTACGCCAGTCTCTATGCCTTCATGGAGTTCGATCCGGCCAAACTGGTCAACCTTGAATTGCTTGACGGCGAAAGGGTCGGCCTCCCGTTTGGCATCGTTCGCGAGTTCCCGCCGATGCGCGAGGCGGTCGAGGCGTTTCGTTCGGCAGTGAAGCAGGGATTGCTGGTCTCGGCGGTACTGCTGATCCCGGCCTTCGTGTTCTTCTGGTGGTTCGCCGAGCGCTTTGGCGGGCGCTCGAAGGAGCGCAAACACGAGCGCGGTGCAATGCTTGTTTCGCTCGACGAACTCGAAGAAGAAATCGAGCGTCACAACAAGGTATTCCGGGCCGAGGAATTGGGACGCAAGTTCGGCTGGAAGTGGCGGCTTGCGAGCTCGTCGGCGCTCGCCGAAGCGGGCCACTACCAACCCGCACATCTCGCCGGTGTAAGCTGGCCGTGGCGGCTCGAGCAGAGCCACGCCATGCTCATCGGTACGACCGGAACCGGCAAGACCGTGGCGCTCACCGAACTTGTTGCCGAAGCGCGTGAACGCGGCCAGCGCGCGGTCATTTTCGACCTCACAGGGGCATTCATTGAGGCCTTCTACGATCCCGCGCGCGACATCATTCTCAATCCTGTCGATGTGCGGTGCCCACTGTGGAGCGTGTTCAACGACTGCACGACGGAAGCCGAGTTTCATGCCGCCGCTGAAGCGCTCGTGCCCCATGACGGGGGTGGTTCAGAACAGTTCTGGGTGCTCGCGGCGCGCATGCTGTTCGTCGAGATGTGTCTTCATCTTGCCCGCACCGGCACGGCGACCAACGAGGCTCTGGCGCGGCGGCTGATGACCGCTGACCTGTCCGAAGTGCATAAGCTGATGCGCGGCACCATGGCCGATCCGCTGACCGCTCCGGAAGCGGCAAGGATGGCGGAATCGATCCGCGCGGTGTTCAATGCGAATGCGAAAGTGCTCAAGCTCTTGCCCTCATCCGGACCGCGCTTTTCGGTCCGCGACTGGGTCAAAGGCGACTGCCAGGCGGGCTCGATTCTGTTCCTCTCTGCCCGCTATGTCGACATGAGCATCTCCTCGCAGTTGCTGACGCTATGGCTCGACACGGCGATGAATACGCTGATGACGCTCGAGCGCACGCAGGACCTGCGGATGTGGTTCCTGATCGACGAACTCGGCGCCCTTCACCGACTACCGGCCCTCGAAAAGGGGCTGCAAACGGCGCGCAACTTTGGCGGTGCGATCGTCACCGGGGTGCATGCGTTTGCCAAGCTCAAGGAAGTCTACGGCGAGAACATGGCCATGACTCTGTCTTCGCTTGCGCGCACCAAGCTTATCCTGGCGACCGCCGATCGCGAGACAGCGACCTGGTGCTCCGATTTCATCGGCCACCGGCAGGTGCGCGACATGGAAGAAGGCTATAGCTACGGGTACAACAATGCGCGCGATGCAGTCAGCCTGACGCCCAGGCGGCAGATCGAGCCGTTGCTCCTGCCCGACCAGTTCATGAACCTTCCGCGGCTGTCGGCTTACATTAAATTCCCCGACGGATTCCCCGCTGCGCCGGTCTCGCTCATCCCGCGCACACGTGGTCGTATTGCCGAAGGATTCATCGCCCGCGAGAAACCGCTCATAAAGCCTGGCCAGGGTCCTGCGGCAACGACGCTCCAAGCAAAACCGGGTTCGAAACCGAATGACGAGCATCCCGCTTCGAACGATGACGGTGCCGGTAAGCCTGTCGATTCAAAGCAGCTCAAACTCGACCTGGAGGGGCAGCGCCGTGTCGCCGATGAACCGCAGGATCGGCAGGAGCCTGTGCCGCTTGAAAAGCTGAATGCAGGGCGCGCTGCTGGTGATCTGGGTGCCGAAACTCGGTCCGATACGCATCTGGATGCAGGTCCAACGCTACCTCTCGCCGCAGTGCAAACCGGTGAGGATGCACCAGCAATGGGCGCGGAACAGCATCCGTCCGGACCAGGAACCGCCGGCGATGACGCAGCTGGAAAGGGCGGTTCGACGCCCCAAGCTCGCGCGGTGACCAGTGGGCACCAATCTCTCACGCCGGTCGAGAAAGACCTGCGTGAAGGTGCGGGGGCAGATCCTCCGGAAAAGGATTTCGGCGAGTTCGAGCCCGACATATGAAAGGCAAATGGGGAGGGATTACTCGGCCGCGAGGGGAGCCGTGACGAGGACCAAACTGGATGCTTTCCGTTGCCAATGTGCGCTCCCCTTCGGCTGCCGCGAGCTATTTCGCGGCAGACAATTACTACACCGGCGCCGATGCCGATCGTTCCGGAACCTGGGTCGGGAAGGGAGCGGAACGACTTGGCCTTGAGGGGCGGGTCAGCGCTGAGCAGTTCGATGCCTTGCTGCGGGGAGAACTTCCCGGTGGTATACAGGTCGGCAACGCGGGCCAGGCCCACAGGCCGGGAACAGACCTCACATTCTCACTGCCGAAAAGCTGGTCGTTGCTTGCGCTGGTGGGCGGCGACCAGCGGATTATCGATGCCTATCGCGAGGCCGTCATCGAGACCTTGCGCTGGGCCGAAAAGAACGCGGCGCAGACCCGGATGGGCAGTCAGGCTGGCTACGGGAAGGTCGCGACAGATAACCTGACGATTGGTCTTTTCCAGCACGACACCAACCGCAACCAGGAGCCGAACCTGCATTTTCATGCGGTCGTGGCGAATGTCACGCAAGGCAGCGACGGGAAGTGGCGCGCGCTTCGCAACGACAAGCTTTGGTCGTTCAACACCCTGCTCAACTCGATGACCATGGCGCGCTTTCGTCTGGCGGTCGAGAAGATGGGCTTCGAGGCCGGGCCGGTTGGAAAGCATGGCAACTTCGAAGCAGCGGGCATTGCCCGCGGGCAGGTGATGGCCTTTTCGACGCGGCGCGAAGAAGTCCTCGCAGCCAGGCGCGGGAGCGGACTGGAGGCAGGGATTGTCGCAACGCTGGAAACACGCAAAGGCAAAGAGCCAGTGCGCGATCGCGAGGGCCTTCTTTCGTCGTGGCGCCAGCGAGCCGAAGAGGTCGGTCTCGATCTTGGAGGTCTGATTGACGCATCCCAGATGCGTGCCGCGGCGAAGGTCGCCGGAGGTTCGAAAGAGCAAAGCCTCCTTCAGCGCGGGATTGCGAAACTGAGGGAGTTTGCGCAGCGGATCAAGGGCGATCCGGCTGATCCACTGATCCCTGCCCATGTCCTCAAGCAGGATGCACCGACCATCGCGGCCGCGCAGGCTGTTGCTTCCGCGGTGCGCCATCTCTCGCAGCGCGAGGCAGCCTTTCCCCGTGAGGGATTGCTGAAGGCGGCGCTCGATTTTGGGCTGCCGACGACGGTGGACCACGTCGAAACCCGTGTGAACGCACTCGTCAGAAGCGGCGCACTCGAGCCCGGCAAAGACGAACACAAAGGCTGGTTGGCGAGCCGCGAGGCGCTAGACCTTGAAAGCACCATTCTTGCGAACGTCGACCAGGGACGTGGCGCGGTGTTGCCCATCCTGGATCGGGCGGACGCCGCGCAGCGGGTTCAGGCTGTTGCTGCGATCAACCACGGAATTTCGCTCAACGAAGGGCAGGAGGATGCGGCAAGCCTTGTGCTCTCATCGCGTGACAGGATTGTAGCGATCCAGGGCATTGCCGGGGCGGGCAAGAGCAGCGTGATGAAGCCGGTCGCCCAATTGCTCCGCGAGGAAGGCAAGCAGGTGCTGGGGCTCGCTGTGCAGAACACGCTCGTCCAGATGCTCGAGCGCGACACCGGCATCCGTTCGATGACCATCGCCCGCTTTCTCGCCCAATGGGGCCGGCTTCTGCACGAACCGGGAAATGCCACGCTGCTTGACGAGGCTCGGAGCGCGCTCGGAGACCATGTCCTGGTGCTCGACGAGGCCTCGATGGTGTCGAATGAGGACAAGGCCAAGTTGGTACGGCTGGCTAACCTTGCCGAAGTCCAGCGCCTGGTTCTCGTCGGCGACAAGCGACAGCTAGGCGCCGTCGATGCCGGTAAGCCCTTCGACCTCGTCCAGCAGGTCGGGATCGAGCGCGCCGACATGGATGTGAATTTGCGCGGCCGCGATCCCGTCCTGCGGCGAGCCCAGGCCGCCGCGCAGGAGGGACGCATCGACGATGCGCTCCGGGCTCTTGCTCCTTCAACCATCGAGGCTCGCGGGGACAGTGCGATTGTTGCTGCCGAAAAGTGGCTTTCGCTAAGGCCAGCGGATCGGAATCGGACCTCGATCTATGCGTCGGGACGGGCCTTACGGTCTGCGGTCAACGAGGCTGTCCAGCGCGGGCTCAAGGCCAATGGCGAGCTCGGCCCACGATCGGGCCGGCTGACCGTTCATTCGCGGGTGAATGTGACACACGAGGAGCTGCGCTATCTTCGCACTTACCAACCAAGCATGGTCCTCAGCTTTCGCTCGCGCGACAGCACCCAGAAACTCTCCAAGGGCGACTACACCGTCAAGACCATCGACCATGCGCGCAGGCAGCTCGTGCTTGAGGACAGGAAGGGGCGGCTTCGCAAGTTCAATCCCGCGCGATTGCGGCCAGGCGCAGCCGATAGCCGGCTGTCGATCTTCGAACGCAAATCGCTGTCCATCATCGAGGGTGACAAGATCCGTTGGACCGACAATGACCACAAGCGCGGGCTGTTCAACGCCGACCAGGCGAGGATCGTGGCCATCGACACAAAGGGCGTCTTGGTGGAGACATCTGCGGGCAAGGAGCTCCGCCTGAGCCGCGGCGACCCCATGCTCAAACGCATGGACCTCGCCTATGCTCTCAATGCGCATATGGCGCAGGGACTGACCTCTGATCGCGGGATCGCGGTGATGGACAGCCGCGAACGCAATCTCGCCAATCGGCAGACCTTCCTAGTCACGGTCACCCGGCTTCGCGACGGCCTTACGCTGATTGCAGATAATGCCGAGAAACTCGGCCGGGCCATCAAGTCCAACAGCGGCGAGAAAGCATCGGCCCTTGAAGTAATGCAAAGGCTCAAGGCGGCAGCTGCCAAGGGCCTTTCGCAAGACAAGGATGTTGGCAGCGGTTCGCCCACAAGTGACAAGCCGGAACTCACCAAGGAAAGGGTAAAGCCTTTCGAAATCGGCATTTGATCACCGACAGCCTGGACGATTTCAGCGTTACCAGGCACGATGCCTGTTCGAGAGAAGTGCGGAGCGTTGCCGGTGAAGGGTGTTTTCGAGATCAGTGGCAATTCGCGCTACGACGACCTCATTACCGAGCGGTATCATTTCCCCTCGCAATATCTTCCTCAGGCCCGCCAGCTCGAGAACGACTGGATCCTTTATCGCGAAACCCGCGTATCGGGCGGCCGGATGGCCTACATCGCGACTGCTTTCGTTGAGCGGATCGATCCAGATGAGGCTGATCCAACCCATTACTACGCGCGCGTCAGGGACTATCTACCTTTCGATGATGTGGTCTCCTACCGCGACAAGGACGGACGCTTTGCCGAACGCTTCCTTCGCGAGATGGCCCGTCCTGGCGATGCCGGAAGGACGCTGCGCGGAAAATCGGTGCGCACGCTCGATGGCGATGATTTCGTCGCCATCGTCATTCAGGGGCTGAGCGAGACACTAGACCCGGACAACCGGATCAGGCTCGAGCTCGACGAGCGGTACATCGACGATGCAACCGCCGTTCTCCTTGCCGATGATCTTGGCGAACGCCGGATCGAACAGATCCTGGCGAACAAGAAAATCCGTGCCGCCAGTTTCCGCAACCAGGTTCTCGACGCTTATGACAGCACCTGCGCCGTCACGGGATTGCGGATCATCAATGGTGGCGGGAAAGCCGAGGCACAGGCGGCTCATATCTGGTCTGTCGCCGATGGCGGACCCGATGTTGTACCCAACGGCGTGGCACTCTCGGCTACCGCCCATTGGCTGTTCGACCGGCATCTCATCACATTCGACGACAACCTGTGCCTGCTCGTATCGCACAACAAGGTGCCGTCCGACCTGTTGAAGCTCTTCCCGCCTTCAGGACAGAAGATCAGGCTTCCGGTCGATCCGCGGGATCACCCCCGGCTGGACTTCGTTGCCAAGCATCGCGCGCGTTTTGCGGGGTTCTGATCAGGTCGGATCAGACCGCGCGCCCGAACCAGATGACACGGCCGACCACCTGAATCTCGGACCGGTCGACATCATCCCAGCTGGGATAGGCCGAATTATCGCTGCTAATCGTGATCTTGCGGCCACCTGGCTTGAGTGTCACGCGCTTGACCACCAGCGCATCGTCGGCGCGCAGGACGTAGATGCCGTCACGTAGCCGCGAACCCTGGTCCGACGCATCGACGAGCACTTCGTCGCCATCGCTGAGTGTCGGCTCCATGGAGTCGCCCAGGACATGGATGATCGAAAGGCTGGCACTCTTTGCCCGGGTCAGCCGGGCAAGCCAGCGTTCGTCGAAACCGAAGCGGGTATGGGCGGTCTCGCTTTCGGCAATCGCTCCGTAGCCTGCCGACGCATCGACATTGAGCACGGGTATCTCGATCAACCCGTCACGCATGGGTGCAGGCGGTCCGCCAAGCACTTGCTCGTCGACCCCGAAGAAGCTGGCAAGCGTGCGCCGGTCATCGTCATCCAGCTTTCGAGGCGAGCCGCGCTTGATGAACTGCTGAATGTAGGACGAGTTTCTTCCGATCATCCGCGAGATCGAAGAATATCCGAGCCGTCGCTGCTGGATCAGGCGATCGAGCTCCTCTCTGACGCGTTCCATCGTGTCGTTCCTTCTGACGGTCTGAGGAGAGAAGGAAATCTCCTAGACTGGATGGAACCTTCCTACTAAGAACAAACCAGGAACACAAGTACTGAGTGAGTCGAGGAAGGCCATGAAATTGCTGGATCGCATTGAGCGACACCTGAAGGAATCGCACATGTCGGCGACACGGTTCGGTCGTCGCGCGGTTGGCGATCCACGCTTCGTGCTTGACCTACGAGCTGGCCGGAGGCCGCGTCGCCGAACGGTGGAAAAGGTGGAGCGCTATTTGGCTGATCGGCCAACTTGCTAGCGCGGCGCTTGCGCTCACACCGTCTGATTATCACGGTTGGCCGATGTCGTTGTCGATGAGGCCGAGTACTACCACTTTCTCCATAATGTTCAGTGCTTTGTATCGGCCAAGGCCGCCGGGCACTTCCATATCAATCTCAAGCTTCGACGAGACCTCACAGCCCCAGATGGTCGTAAGCTGCTCGACGATGGCTGCGACGGGATCTGATGGATGTCGCGGGCTAGTCGGTACGAAGAGATCAGAGCCGTACCGTTGCAACACGAACGAAGGACAACTGGCACTTTGAGGATGAAGGAGATCGGAACGGCGATCGTATTTGCCCCCCCAAGTGTTGAGCGGCTGTATTTCCCTATTTACCAGATCGATAGATTGGTGACACATGTAGCGCCAAGACCGCTTCTGGGGGATGACGAGAAATGCAGGATGGCGACGCGGCCGAGACGCAATCGGATGGAAGCGAAGAACTAGAGAACCGCGTGATCGCGGAAATCGTAGAGCTGCAGCGCGAATTCTACTTCGAAAACCGGAACAAGGACAGCGAGCGACGCCGGCGCCTTCGTGACATCATCGATCGCGCCACTCCGTTGGGAGGAGACTAATCATGTGGCTCGATGAAATCACCCTGAAGGATTTTCGCTGCTTCCATGGTGAGCATACCATCGAATTCTCGATGGATCCGGATGAAAACGTTACTCTGATTCACGCGGAGAACGGCGTCGGAAAGACCACGCTTCTAAACGCGATGCTTTGGTGCTTTTACGGCACGACCACTGCCAAGTTTGAACGCAAGCAAGACCTCGTCAACCACGACGCCAAGGCCGCAGGGAGAGATTCGTGTTATGTAGAAGTCCTCTTCGAGCACAACGACAAGCGTTATCGTGCCCGCCGCTTCCATGGCAACGGCACCATGGGCGGTCGTGAGTTCTCAATCATGCGGATCGATGATGGCCACAGCGTTTCGATCGACAACCCCGATAGCTTCATCAACACAGTCATACCGAAGACCATGGCGGGACACTTTCTTTTCGACGGTGAACATGCCGAGGTCTTCCTCGGCGAGGAGAACCGGCGCGGAATCCGCAAGGCAGTCCAGGATATCCTCGGCTGCAATCTAATCGAGACCGCGATCGAGGATCTTGAAGAGACGGCTGCGTACTATCGGCGGCAAATGCCTAAAGCCAAAGCGACCGACCAGATCGAAGTCCTCTCGAATGAGATCGACCGGCTTACGGAACAGCTTAAGAGCGGCAGGGAAGCACTCGATGGACTAAAAGGGCAAGCGGAGCAGAAGCAGCAACAGATCGCCGACATCGAAGCTAAGTTGCGCAACTCGGCGGCTGCACGAGAACTCCAGGCCAGCCGCGACCGGGCGAACAACTCGCTCAAGCGCGCGATCACCAGAGCGGCAAGCGCGCAAGACGAGTTGCTGAAGTGGCTAGGCGACAATGGCCGCTTCCTCGTCTCTTCTCGCATTACCGAGAAGACATTCGACCACCTCGAGGCTCAGGATGTGAAAGGCCGCATACCTTCGCCCTACAACGAAGAGTTCGTTCAGGACATTCTCGAGATGGAAGAATGCATCTGCGGGACCGAGCTGAAAAAGGGCTCGACTGAATATGAGAAGGTTCGAAGTCTCCTTCAGAAGGCAGCGAACAAGACGTTGCGGAGTCGGCTTTCGAGCGTGCGCTCCACCCTAAAAGAACTCAAGCGGGAAAGGGAAAAAGCGCCAGGCCGGCTGGATGCCGCCAACAAGCGACTCGCCGAAGCTCGACAGGAAATCAGCGCCATTGAAGCTGAACTAGGGGAAATCTCCGACAAGCTCTCTGGTATCGATTTCGATGAGATCGCCGAACGCGAGCGGCGTCGTAATGAGCTGCGAAGCGAACTCGATGGGATAAACCGCCAGATCGGCGCACTCGAAAACAATCTCCGCAGTTCCGAGGCGTCCAAGGCGAACAAGGAGCGCGAACTCAACAAGCTGCTCGAGAACGACGAGGATGCGAGAATCTTTGTCCGACGTCACGAGCTGTGCGAACGGCTCAAGGAGCGGCTCGAAGCTGAGCTCGTCGAAGAAGAGGAAGACGCTCGAAAGATCCTTCGCTCGCAGATCAGCAAGGTCCTTCAGGCCACCACCCGGAAAAGCTTTAAGCTGAGACTGACCGACGAATACGCAGTGGCCCTCGTCAATGAAGAGGGAACGCAGCTCCCCAAATCCAGTGGTGAAAACCAGCTACTCGGTCTCGCATTCACCGCTGCCCTGGTCGAGTACGCCCGGCTTCGTCAGAACGCGAAGGATCACCGACTGCTGCGAGGCACGGTCGCCCCCCTCGTTCTCGACTCGCCCTTCGGCCAGCTCGATGACAGCTATCGCGAGACCACGGGCGAGCATGTGCCACGCATGGCCAGTCAGGTGGTACTGATGGTCTCGGGCTCGCAGGCCAACAAGGCAGTGATCGACGTGCTGCGCGCGAGAGTCGGGAAGGAATACGTCCTCGTCCGGACCAACCGTGCTTCCGGAGAAGGGAAGAAAGGCGAGACCCGTCAGTTCAACGGGAAAGACTATGCCGTTGCTCTGTTCGACCAAGAGGCCGATGGCACACGGATCGAGGAGATCGTTCGATGACCGCCAGAGCACCAAACATCAACCGATCCAAGATCTACGAGGAGTATGTCCAGAAGCTGGCCGCCATACCGCTTCCTGGTTCCGAAAGGAGGCTCTTCCCGACTATCCGTGAGTTGCTCTGCTTTGCAGCTCTTCTTGGATTTTCGGAGAAGCGGCGTCTCCCGCTCGATCGCTCGCAGGGTGTCGAAGACGTCTCTTATCAACAGTTCGAGCGCGGCGACGCAGAGAATCTCATCTACCTGATCGCGCTTGCCGAGACCGAGGATCCCGACATCCTTCGCGAGGGGGAAGAGGGGCGCTGCGCCGAGATCTTCGAAGAGTATGCCAACGGGGGCCTTGCCATCATCAAAGACCACCTTCTGCGTGAAGGCGGGGAATATCCTGACAGGGCCTTGATGAGCATGCTGCGGGAACGAGGCTATCTCGTGCCCGCTCAGGCGGAGCCGGATCTAGCAGCAATATCATTCTGAGGCGCTCGATGGCGCTAAGGAACATCCAGGCCAAGGGGGTCTACAAATCCGACCGGGACAACATCCTGGAGGATTTCTATTTCCCCGCGCTGTCTGCCGCGGTTCGCTACGACCGGGCCGTGGGCTTTTTCTCGAGCTCAACGATCACATACGCTGCCCAAGCGCTCAGCACCTTCACCGCGAACGGTGGAAGAATGCGCCTCATCGTCGGGGCGTTTACCGATGCTCGCGACATCGCCGCTATAAAGCGGGGCGAAGACCAGAAGCGGATCTCGGAGGAGATCGGCGAGCAGTTCCTCGCCGCGATCGAGGAAGCGCAAGGGGAGGTATTCGAACAGCGTTTCCAGACCTTGGCGTGGCTTGTGGCCGAGGGAAGGCTGGACATACGCGTGGCGCTCCGGCCACACGGAATGTATCACGACAAGGTCGGGATTATCACCGACGAGGCGGGCGATGCATTCGTCTTCGCGGGGTCAGCGAACGAAAGCGCTCAGGCCCTGCTCCCGACCCACAACTACGAATCGATAGACGTCTTCCCCACCTGGAAGCTCGAACTCGAACCCTACTTCTCCGAACATCGGGCGGCATTCGAGCGCCTCTGGGAGAACAAAAGTCGCGGTACGGCGGTCATCGACGTTCCCACCGCGCTCGAAGACCGCCTTCTCGAAGTGGCCGAGCGAATGGATGCCCCACCAGATCCTGCGCGTGAACTCGCCATTCTGAAACGGCTCAAAAGTCAGGAAGACGAATTTGACGTAACTCCCAAGGAAAGAGGACCGAGGCTCCCCGAGATGATCGGCGGCAACAAGTTCGAGATACGCGCCCACCAAAGGGACGCACTCAATGCCTGGCGCGAGAAAGGCGCGTTCGTAGGCGTCTTCGATCTAGCCACCGGTGCAGGCAAAACCATTACTGCTTGCTACGCCGTAGTACAGCTGGCCAAGAGCATTCCCGGTCTGACCGTTGTAATCGCCGTGCCCTACCAGAACCTCGCCGACCAATGGTGCGAGATACTCGAAATCTTTGGGATCGAGCCGATCCGCTGCTACGTCTCAAAGACGGAATGGGAAGACGATCTTCGCCAGACCATCCACGATGTCGAAATGGCGGCGATCAACTTTGCAGCGATCGTGGTCGTGAACCGAACGATGAAATCTCCGGAGTTCCAGAGCGCAATCTCAAGAATACCGGAAAACCGGTTCCTATGGATTGGCGACGAGTGTCACCACCATTCGTCCGAAAGCTATGCCGGTTTCCTGCCGCAAAACGCAAAGTATAGGATCGGCCTTTCGGCCACTCCTCACCACTATCTCGATGAGGAGCGTAACCGGCGCCTCACAGAATACTATGGAGACATAGTCTTCAGCTACACCCTACGGCAGGCGATCGAGGACGAGGTTCTTACCCCGTATGAGTACCACCCGCACATCGTGGAGCTCACGCTCGACGAAGCGAACGAATTCGCCGATCTCTCCAATGAAATTGCCAGACATTTCGCTCGGGAGAAGTCGGCTGGTTCCAAGCCAAGCCAAGGTCTGACGGCCCTTTTGATGCGGAGGGCCCGCGTCATAGCGTCGGCGGCGAACAAGCTGCCGGCTCTTGAAAGCGTGCTGGCGGGTAAGCGGCCACAGAACCATACGCTGTTCTATTGCGGGGATGGCACGGTCGAGACCGATCCCGCCGATGAAGAGGACGAGATTCTCGAGGGGCGACAGATCGAAGTCGTGAGTCAGCAACTCGACCGGCTTGGCTGGCGCATCTCGCGTTTCACATCGAGAGAGCCGCGTCGGGAGCGGGACTCGATCCTCACCAATTTCAAGTTTGGCCTGATCGATGCAATGGTCGCTATCAAGTGCCTCGACGAGGGCATCGATGTACCGGCCTGCAGCACCGCGTACATCCTTGCGAGTTCTCGAGACCCCCGGCAGTTCATCCAGCGGCGTGGGCGCATCCTGCGCAAGTCACCCGGCAAGGACAGCGCTACCATCCATGATTTCATCGTAGTCCTGCCCGAGGGCTACGAAGATGCGGCGGGGCATGCACGTAAGCTGGTAAAATCCGAACTCAAGCGGGTCGCCGAATTTTCAAACCTCTCCCTGAACAGCGCAGAAGCTTATCAGGTTCTGCGGCCGATCCTTACGGCCTACGATCTCGAGCACGTGATCTGAACCTCGACTTCGCTTCGCGATACACGAAGTGGCTTGTTCTCGGGTCTTCTTACTTGTGGCAGGCCAGACAGACCTTCGCCTGCCCGTAGAGCTCGTCGAGATCAATCTCGCTATCGTCTGATCGCAGCGGATTGCGGACTCGCTTGGCCTTCGCCCTTTCCAGACGCTTGCGGTGTTCTTCCCGAATCTGTTCCACGCGCTCTGGCCGCGCGAGATCTTCCAGGGATTCCCCTTGGCTCCAAGTGAAGGGCGAACCGTGTTCGATCGCATTCTTCTCGTAGGATTTCGCCTCTTCGAAGCTCTCGGGGTGACGCTCCATCAGACGGACCCATTCAATCTTCTGTTGGAAGAAGCAGAAGGTACAGCCCGAACGTGACCGCCACTCGTAGTAGCTAGGAAGTCCGAGACCGCTCGCCTCGAGGATGTCAATCACACCCGCCTTGTCGACTCCTTCCTCCCTAAAAGGAAGCAACACCGAGAGGTTGGGGTGAGTGGAGGAATAGCCCTCGCGGTAGTTCTCGTCGGATCTTATCGCGACGTAGCTCACGACCTCGTCGCCGTCATCCAGGGCAGGCCAGAGCCATTGTTCGAAAGGACGGATCTTCAACTGCCTTGTGCACCACCGGGTCCGCGGGCTCGGTAGGAATGACTTGTATTGGCGGAGCCAAAAATCGAAGTCGCGGTCGGGATTAAGCCGCTCGATCGGCTTCCCTAGAAAACCCTCCAGGCGACCGAGGTACTCATACACCTCGGGCAGCTCCTTGCCCGTGTCCGTGAAAAAGTACTCCAGCTCGATGTCCGGCCGCGTCTGGGCCATGTGGACAGCAAGTGCGGCGCTATCTCTGCCTCCCGAGAGGCCCAGGACGTGTCGTTGCCTACTCACGAAACTCCTCCCGTCGCCACGATCGGAGAACTCGACTCCGGCTCAGCAACCTTGTCTTCCTGCGCCAAAAGTGAAGCCAGTTCGGCAGCAGCAGCTATCGCCACATCCCGGGAAACGCCCGCAGAGATTCTTTCGCGGAGGCTATTGGCGATCGCCCGCGCTTGATCGAGCTCTCCTGCGTCAAGTTCGACCTCCGGTCTTAAGACGCCGGCGCCCTTTGGGTCCGACATAAAGATGGCGAGCGCAAAGCGCGATTGCTCGCGACCAGCAACATGGGCTAGCCCTTCCGCCCGCAGGAAATCACGGGCCAGAGCAGCCAGTTCGATCCGCGCGGCATCCACATCTCGATCGACCCAATCCCGCGGCGGCTTGTTCGCCGCTAGACTGGCGAGACCTTCGAGAACGTCCATACTGCCGTCGAATGAGGAAAGGCGGGTCGCGAACGCATCCAACCGGAAGTTGCCTGTGATCCCTGTGACCCTCTCCGCCCTGGCGCGCAGGTTTGCGAGACCCTGCTTCCCCTGGACGCGCAGTTCCCTCAGCAGATCTTTCTCCAATGAGGCTAGCATTTCAGGATAGGCCTCGGAGATTTCGTTGAGCCCTTCCTTCAATATCCGAGCAACCTGCTCTGGCTTTCCTGCCGAACTCACTAGCGACGGAATGTCATCGAGCATGAATTTGTTCGGATCGTGTGCTGTCATGGCGAGATCGCGGACCTTTCGGGCGGAAGGAGAAAGGCGCGCAGTCCGCCTTACCCAGCCCGGCGTCTCCATGACCAGGGAAACGAGTTTCCTGCCAACCAATAGCGGCTCAGCCGCCACAATCTCATCGCCTGTCAGTCCTTCGAGAACACCGGCCACTTCCTTCAGGATGGCTGCGTCGCGCTTGGATATCTCGCTGTACCGCAAACGAATGCTCGAGGCTTCCTGGAGCAGCCTGTCTACGAACAGATCGCTTATGTCCGAGCAGAAGCTTTCATCGAGGTATAGCGCGAGAGTGTCGCGCCGCGTGAGCAGATAGGCGAGCCCAAGAATGGGCAGGAGGCCATCTTTCGTGCCGAAGGGTCGGGCCTGCCAACCATCGAACAGTTTCTCCAAACCGATACCGTCTGGTCCCGCCTTCTCTACGAGCTGATCGGCCTCCTCCCAAAGGGCGTGAAGATTGGCGGAATCGTTCTTCGGTTCGCGCAAGGACAGCGCGCCACTTCGATCTGCGGCGTGAAGTCCTGTGGTTTCGAGAAGCGAGACATATAGTCCCTTCTCAGGCGGATACTTCTGGATCCCGAGGCTGGGCTCGTCCGCTGCCGAAATCATCGCGTTCATCAAAGCTCGTGTGGCCGCGACCGCGTTCGAAGATGGCTTCGTACGGTTGACGAGTTCGTTGCGGATGCGCGGAGCCTTCGAATATAGCTCGGCTGCCAGGCGAGATGCGATGACGGAGAGATCCTTGACCTTTCCAGCAATGCCGATCTCGTCCGAAGCAAGCGCCGGTATCCGCCAGGAGATGGTCGAGAAGCCATGGCGGATCCGGTCCTCGAGTTCTCCGGCAACCCGTACCAGTCTGCTCGCGACCTCTCTGCGTGCGACAGCATCTCCCTTCAGTTCGGGGCGTGACGCTTGGACCCGTTCGAGAGCGATTAGCTCTCGGCTCAGTTCGCGAAGCATATAGCTGTCACTCGACAGGCCAATTGCGATGGGCCGGTCGCCAACTTCCTTCTCCAGCCCGTCAAGCACCCGCCGCACTTGAGCCGGACTTTCGCCATCCTCATTCACGAGGAGTAGGAACAATCCAGAGGAGCCTCGTCCCTCTTGATAACTTGAAATCCGCTTCTGCGCATCGGCTAAAGTTGCAATGTCCACCTCGAACCAGCGCATTGCACCAGTCTCATGATATTCGCGCTTGGCCAGAATGGGGGCCAGAACACCGCTTCCGCCAAGCTTGGAAAAATCGCATCCAACGACTTCGCCGAGTGCCTCTTCCAGTGCTTGCTCGACGTCGAAATCAGAGCCGGCATAGAGGGTGAAGCCGCCGAGGTGCCTGCGGAAGATCACAACCGACCTTCTCTTTAGCTCCTCGAGCGCAGCAACGATTTCCTCTTCCTTCAGATCGGGAAGAGCGGCAGCAAGAATCTCGGTGGATGCAACCAGTCCCGAGCGATCTCGGAAAAGGTCCAAGAGTGCGACTGCTCGCAAGACGGAGAGTTCGGGCTTGCTTGCGCCGGCGACTTCCGAACGTTCGATGGCGTCGAGCGCGAGCGACCACCTATGTGAGTCCGGAGACGCCATGATCGATGGCTCGAGATTGGCTCTGAGATAGCCCCACAACCAGTCGCAGTCGTAGGCCGCCGCTCCCTTCACAGGTGTCGAGCTGAGGAAGTCCTGAAATCCACACGGTTCGGCGGATCCGAGGAAGCCGAAGAGACTTCGTTGGTTCTGTCCGAACCGGCGCCTCGACAGCGGCCCGAGCAGGCACGCGACCACCGGCCCGAGCGGCCAGCATGACGCGAGACGGCGCTCCGCCGCATCAGAACCGCCGCGCGCCCCACCAATCGCTTTGGCGACTTCCGATATGCCCGCTATTGCTTTTGGTGGCGTGTCGCACTCTATCGCACGGGAAAGCAATTCGATCTGCTCTTCGCCAGTCGGATTGAGCGGCACATCAACATATCGACCCTGTATCTTGAGCCAGTCCTCGCGGGTCTCGCGTGCAAGCCGATAGGCGTAGTCATCGAAAGCCTGATGCAGCACACCGACCACCACCAGATGGCCATCCGAGCGCGACGCTGCTTCGGCCAATTCCTGGAAAAAGAATGCGTCACCCCCTTCGGAGGCAGCATGTTCGAGCAATTTGCCCATCTCATCGATGACAAGCAGGGTGCCGATTCCGCGCTTGGCTTCGGCGACGAGGCGCTCGATCGGTCCACTCCCCTTCTTGATGCCCGCTTCATCGAGCGCGGAAGTAAGGACCGAAGACGCATCTGAGCGCGAGCCGACGATCGAGAGAGTGGTCCAACCTTGCGGTTCCCATCCCATTTTCGTGACGATCTGCTCGCGGAGTTCTGCGGGGAGCACTTCAAGCGCTTCGTCGCGAGAAGGCCCAGTTGGCCCGAGCAGAGCGGCAAGTACAACCGCTAGACTCGACTTTCCGCAACCATAGGGGCCGGTCCAAGTGAAGGCCCCATGACCGAGCGCGGAGACATGCTCGATGGTGGTTTCGAGCGCCTGCGCTGCGGTAGCAGTACAGATGAAGCCCTCAGCAACACCAGCATCATCACCCACACGGATGGAGCGTTGGAAACGGCGACGGACACGAGTGATATCAGAGAGAGTCTTGCTCATGCCGCCTTCTCCAGGATGTCAAAAAGCGGGTTGAGGAGGCCGTCTGCATCAATTCGGTCGAGTTCCTTGCGACGAGACACCTGCCGCAATCCGCCGCCTTCGTCCCACACCAGCGAAGCGGACGTGAATTCTTCAATCCGCTCTAGACGCTCGACTAGGGAATCCTCGTCGAGAAGGAATGCTCGTCCGGGTGAGCCAGGGTCATGGGCGATGGTCTCCAGGGAGAGCGAACCGCGCGTGGAAAACTGCGAGCGCCAAAACTCTACAAGAGCGAATGCGAAGACTTCATCGGGCAGCGAAGGCTTCGGTCCCCGGCGGAACTGCAACGCGCCTCCCGCCATCGAGGCAATGAGCCCAAGCTCAGCGAACGGGCTTTCGAGACCATCCTCGATCGTTCCTCGCCGCGAAGTCTTGGTCACATAGGTACGAACAAAGCATTCGGCGTCCCTATCGACCGTGTTCTTCGCTATCCGGCTGTTCGCCAGCCGACCAACCTCTCGCAGTTCCTCCAGTCTCGCCCAGAGACGGGCAGCAAGGGTATCCTTGGTGAATATCGCATCGTTAAATTCGTTAAAGGCGTAATACCAAGTCGTGGCCCGCCCAGGGCTTGCAACGAGCCGCCAGTGAAGAAGCCAGAGAGAAGCCGGAAGCTCGAGATAGGGGTCACCTCCACCGAAGATTCTATGGCCTAGTGCTGTAGGCTCCAGCAATTCGAGCCGTCCCACCCGCTCCCCCTGTGGCACAAGTACTCCGCAGGCGAGTGACCAATGCCGCATCGAAGCGACCATGTTCTTGCCAACACCGAACTTTCCTATCCCTACATTTGGGGAAAAAGCATGCTGTTGCTGTTCATCTTCGACTGCCAATTCTTCACAAACGGCGTCGTAAGACTTCTTTAGCCACCCATATCGGCAGGGAAAGGTCTCATGTCCGGCCACCTGCAGCTTGATGTCATCGCGGTCCAAAAGGCTTCGCATCCCACCCATTTCCCTATCACTGGACAAATTCACCAGTGATGATAGCGAGTAGGGTCACTGGTGACAATCACCAGTGCTAGTGTCTTGTGCATTTTGTTCGTGGAACGCAAAGAGAACAACGGGAGGTGAGCGTGATCTATCTGGACCATCAGGCATCCACGCCGACCCATCCCCAGGTCGTCGCTGCGATGCAGCCCTATTACACCGAGCACTATGCAAATCCTCACGCCGCGGACCATGCGGCAGGCTGGACTGCTGCCGATGCGATCGAAGCGTCTCGCAATAATGTGGCGCATGCTGTCGACGCAGATGCCGATGAGATCATATTCACTTCCGGCGCCACGGAGGCGAACAATCTCGCGATACGGGGGCTGACGCGATCTGACCCGAATCGGAAAAAAGTTATCGTAAGCGCCATTGAGCACAAGGCCGTCCTTGCGCCGGCAAGAGAGGTGGCTCGCGAGGGAGCTGAACTGGTGGTTGCTCCTGTCGATCGTGAAGGGCGGGTCGATCTCGACAGGCTTTCCAAGTTGGTAGACGATCAAACCCTGCTTGTGTCCATAATGCTCGTGAACAACGAGATGGGCGTTGTCCAGCCAATCAAGGAGATATCTCAGCTATGTCGGTCCGCCGGAGCACTATTACATACTGATGCTGCGCAGGCGCTTTATTGGCTGCCGATCGATGTTTTGGAGCTTGGTGTCGATTTCCTCAGTCTGTCAGGGCACAAGGCTTCTGGCCCCAAAGGTATCGGCGCTCTCTATGTTAGTCGCGAGGTGAGGTCCCGGCTTCAACCATTGATCCATGGCGGTGATCAGGAAGGTGGTCTGCGCGCTGGAACCCTTCCGACCCCATTGTGCGCGGGCCTCGGCGAAGCATGCCGGCTGCTACCCGATGATCGTGCTGTTGCCGAATGGAGATCCCTGACGCTGGAACTGGAAGCGGGGCTGCAAAGCCTGTTCCCTCAAATGGAGACGATCGGTAATCGCGAAGACCGCCACCCTGGCAACCTTTGCGTCAGGATACCTGGTGTTGATGCGGAGAGGCTCGTTGCTCTTCTGCAGCCTGACGTGGCCTTGGCGCGCGGTTCGGCCTGTACCTCCGGAATTCCCGAACCAAGCCACGTTCTCCGTGCGATGGGACTCGATGCGAATGAAGCCGCCGAGGTCGTTCGTTTTAGTACGGCACCGACGACCTGCAAGGGCGAGATCGCGATGGCGCTACAGTGCATCGCTGAAGCTGCTGACCGAATGAAGGTCAGCGCATGAGTCGCAGGTTTCGATGGGCGCATCGCCATGACCGAAGAGCAATTCTCGCACCGATGCTTTTCGTACGCTTTCGGCGGGGATCGGGGTTGGTCCGATAGTTTCCCAAATCTCCTGAAGCTGTTGACGGCCAAGGAGTTTCAGACTTCTGCTCGCCTGCCTATTGGCCTGCTAGAATAATCTGAATCCTCGCTTTGCCTTTTGTGCCATGGCGCCTGGCACTCCGGCGTCTCGTGCAAATTGAGACCAGCGGTCTACTGCGGCACCGATCTCGGATATGATCGCTTTTGTCTCAATCGTTTTAAGGTCAGCGAACTTTCCGAATTCCAGCAAGTCATCGAGTTCGAAACCGTCGGTTTTGCCGGCCAGAGACATCTGGTGCTCGTTGGTCCAGTCCCCGTCAGGATTGTAGGCATAGACGACATCGAATGCGGGCGAGAGGCTCCAGCGACCCGCGCTATTCATGAGGAAGGCGATGTTCTTGGTGTGGTCGTCCTGGTTGCGGATGAAGATATTGAGCAGAGCGCGGCGCACCTGCTCCTTGATCGCTTCGCGTCCGAGACCGAGCATGCGGATTGTCTCGATTGCCTGCTCGTAGCTGTAGGCCCGGGCGAGGTTGAAATCGAAATGGCGCATCGCGCAAAGCGACTGCATGTGGAGCTTCTTGCCGTCAGGCGTGCGATCGAAGCGCTGGGTCATGAAATGCGCCCGCCCGCCCTCTTCGTGCAGTCGTGAGCGAGCCATGTCGATGCCAGCCTCCCGGGCTAGCAGATAGCAAGCGTATTCAAGCCGGCCGAAGCCCATCGGATCAGCGAGTTCCTTGTCGGCATTGCCCGACACGCCATCGAATTTGACCAGCCATTGCGTGTAGCCGGGCCCTGCTGTCAGCTGCCCTGAATGGAATTCTCCGGTCTCCTCATTCCAGGCGAGGACGGCCTTGGCCCGGGCACCACCAGCAGAGGTGCCGACGCGCAGGATCTCTTGAAGTGCGCGATGATCATCCTCTCCTTTGAGGACCCCGGCCAGTTCTTCGCGCGCGGCAATGACCCTGTTGGCGAGCTCGACAAGCGGAGCGATATCGACCGGTCGACCCTGTTCGCGGCGCTCACCGGTAGCCGGTTCGAATTCGAGCGCGCCCATGCCTCTGCGGCCGGTGTAGCAAAGGCGCTCGACCGGATCGAAGCTGTCGGCTGTGCGGCCCTGCTCGGCAAGCCAACGGTTGATCAGGGCGTTGCCAAATTTGTCGGGCAGGCTGTCGGCCAGCATGCCCGGTAGCCCTTTGAAGGTCTCGTAATTCAGCGCGGGAAAGTCGTAGACGCCACTTCGCAGGGGCATTGTGAGCGGGGCGACTTCGATACCGCTGCGGCTGA
>Ga0208934_1000063_pt1 | contig 98552 bp, 83 predicted proteins | sample MalvirDeepMed_s2_FD_184243 | JGI IMG/M metagenome (GOLD analysis project Ga0208934, IMG submission 184243) | Marine viral communities from the Global Malaspina Expedition - Malaspina viral metaG DeepMed_s2 (SPAdes) (version 2) | ecosystem: Environmental > Aquatic > Marine > Oceanic | place... | reverse complement strand
CCCCCACCCGACATCGTCCGCATCGCCCTGTCGCCACTCTTCGTCATCCACGCCATAACCAGCGCCTGGGAGGTGGAGCGGCATCTCGGAATGGCGGGCGGGCTCGTCGCGACGACATCATACCCGTGGAACGATCAGATACTCGAAGATCTCGAAGACGGGCAGCTCGATCTCGCGATCTACAATTTCAACCGCGCGAAGGGATATTCCGATCGTCGAGCGTCGCCTGGCTATTCGATAATAGGTCAGGCCGGACGCTCCATGGGAGGCCATAATTTTTCCATCCTCGCGAAGACCGACAGTACCTGGAGCGAAATTGGTCAGGATGGCTTCGCGAAGGCGATCGCCGGCGCAACCGTGGGCCTGCCGGTAAAGAGCGATATGGCCGAGGTATTCTACCGCGTCGCTGGCGGAAAGGAGGCGGTCGCCGAGCATGGGATCAAGGTGGTCGACGTTCCCATCACCACGGGTATGGAGTTTTTCTCGCTGATCCCCGATGCGCTCCTGATTACCGGTCAGAACGTCAGGCAATGCGCGATCGCTGCCGGAGAGGTTCGGGAAATTCTGCCCAGATCGGCACTTGACGAAGCGATCAGAGCGGAACTGCTTTCGGCCTCGCGCAATTGCATCATCGCGAGCGATCGGCTCGTTGCATTGCTCGGCGGCCAAGAGGCAGCGAAGGCGTTTGCAAACGCCCTTTGGATAAGCTTCAACACCAATTGGGCGAATGCGGAACGTCATCAGATCCTGCTCGAAGAACTGGTTTCGGGCTCGTATAACTGGAGTTTTTCGGATAGTATCGTGCGTCAAGCTGTCGAAAAGATACTTTACGAAAGCTATAGGATTGGTTTCGACTAGTGGCTTTCATCGTGATCGGCGGATTGAATTTCGATATCGTTCTCAAGACGGATCGCTTCCCCGTGCCGCACGAGAAAATGAGCGCATTCGAACGTTACGAAGGCCCGGGTGGCTCGGCCCCAAATACCGCCTACTGGCTGGGCAAACTGGGCTGCGAAACGATCTTCCATGGCGAACTGGCCGACGATCACTTCGCCAGCCTGTCTATCGAGAGCTTGCGCAGTGCGTCGGTCGGGACTTCTCATCTCAAGGTGTCTGCGGGCACGGACAGCCGCCTGGCCGTCATCATTTCGACTGGCGAGAGCAAGATGATGATCTCCTCGGGTGGGCCCCGGCGTCCCGACCAAGCGATACGCGAGTGCCTGGCGTCGGCGGATGCGCCGGAGCCAGGAGATATCGTGCACATCACGTCGCGCCATTTCGGCGGAGCAGAAGACTATATCGCCGGAGCGCAGGCTCAAGGAGCGATTATAAGCGTCGAGTTGAATGGCGCCCATCCAGAGAGATTCGCCGCGCTGTGCGATTTCATGTTTTGCAACGAGGACGAACTGCAACGGGCGCTCGGGACCGATGATGTGATCGAATGCGTTCAGGGTCTGATGGATCGATCCGATGCCACACTGGTCGTGACCCGCGGCGCGAGCGGAGCCTGCGTCATCGGCGGGAAGCACGCACCGATCCACATCCCTACCGCAGCGGTTCGACCTATAGACCGGACGGGTGGCGGCGATGCCTTCAATGCCGGCTTCCTGAGCGCCCTCGCCCGGAATGCACAGGTGGAGGAGGCCGCTGCAAAAGGGTTGGAGCTTGCAGCGAAAGTCATCCTCCACAACGGCGCCCGGCCCGCTTTGAAAGGTTAATTTAGTGCAGCCCAAAGAACTCGGAATTGCGCTCGTCTTCAATGACGACGACAGCCGCAGGATGCTGCAACGTCAGCAGGTACTGGTGGATGAATTCGGCCTCCAGCCCGATTTTGGCCTCGCCGAAGATATCCCGCATCTCACCCTCATGCAGCTCAATAGTGTCAATTGGGACGTGATCGACGACTATTGGCAGAATATTGTTCGGATATTAGAGACCCAACAGGTCCCGCCGCTTATATTCGATAGGGTCATCTACAAGCCGACGGGTTGGTACTTCTGGCTGGCGCAAAAGAACGATGCGCTGCAGGCACTCCACGAGGAAATCGTTGCCGCTTCCGGATCGCAGACTGCTCCGGGCGAACCCGATACAAAGACCGATCGCTTCACCCAGGCTGAGAAGGAGGCATATGAAACCTACGGATATCGCTATGCCGGATCGACATTTCTCCCGCACGTAACTCTGGGAAAGCTGGATGATGAAAATCCGGACGTTGTGCGGCGCGCGACCGAGTTGTTTTCCGAGATTGACGGCGAATACCGGCCCGCCGCTTGCACACTCTACGAGAAGGGTCCCTTCGGCTCACACCGGCATGCGCAACGATCGCATGCGCTCGACACGCGCTCTGCCGTCTTCGGCTCCGGTCAGTCGGACCATGGACCTCCCGGTCTTGCAAGCGGGCCGGATCCGGCGTGCGTAGAAAGGCCGGACGGCGATGGTCGCGCGCGGCGCGGGGGTTTCTTCTCGCGCCTGTTTGGCAGGAAGTAAGATTGGATAGCGGGATCCATCGATCGGAGGGCGTGAGATGAACCAGAAGCAGCCGACAAGCGCCGGGCGCTATCGGATCGACAGCCTGTAGGAGGATCCCTTCGCCTCCGGCAATGCGCTAGATGTGCGACTAGGCCGACAGGTCTTCATCAAGATCGGGGATGCCTCTGCCGCCGCCGCCCTGGCCGCCACCTGGCGGACCTTCGCCGCACACGCCATTCCCGGGATGCTCGCGATTCTCGATTTGGGAGAGCACGAGGGCCGGCCTTACGCCGTGTTCGAATGGCTCGACGGTATCGCGCTTGTGAACCTGCCCGCTGAATTCCAGCGCACTGGCGGAAGCCCGGCCTCCGCGATCGACACGATCGCTTCTCAGACGCTGGAGACGCTCGAAGCACTACGCCATCATGGACTGGTGCACGGCGACATCTCGCCTCTCAATATTATGGTCTCGTCTCTTGCGAGCCGGACATGGCTGATCGATAACGCACCCGACTTAGTCGGCGGTCCCGTTCACGCAACCATGCGCTGGCTCGCCGCCCACGGCAGCGATCGGCTGGCTTCGATGTACGCGCATCTTGGCAGCCTCCCTGCCGAACTGGCCGAAACCACCGAGCAAGGCGGCCGCCTGCCGCCCGATGCGCTGCCGAAAGTGGTAGCGATCATCGTGATGGCGGCGCTGAGCGCGACGCTGATCGGGGCGGGAACATTGTCGGCGCTGAGCTTGCCTGAGGACTTCTCGCGCGAGCGCGCGAGCGAGTATCTCATCCGCTGGCGGCATTCGGGCGACAGCGCGGATCATCCAGTGGAGAGCTGACCTCCCCAAGGTCGAACGCAGCCTTATCCTGCCCCTCGCGCCGGGCCGAATGGTTGCCGGGGCCGGGCGCCGCGATCCCAGTCGGAACAGGCATTTCCCTCGGAACCTGCCTGTTCGAGATCGACCTATTGGCGGATATCGGCCCAGGTGAGGTCATAGCGCGCAAGGTATTTTCGAAGGCGGTCGGCATCGTTCGTCGACCTACGGTGCTGGCGGGATACGCAAAACAGCTCTCTCCCCGCCGCCGACAGGTTGGGATTGCGGCGGCAGACCCGGATCACTTCGGCCAGTTGGGGCAGGTCGAAGGGGTCGAGCCGGCTCAGCCTCTCTTCTCCCAGAACAGCGAGCAAGCGCCCTTTATCGGAAGAACCCGCCTCGGTCGTCCAAGATCGCTGGAGGCGAGCGATCTCGAGGTCCACCGTTTCGCGGTTGATCCGGCCATCGGCGCTCAGCGTGGCCATGCGCGTGATGCTGGCAGAAAGATCCCGAAAATTGCCGCTCCATGCCGCAGCCGGGCTGGTTGCGAACGCGACATAGCGTTCTCGCGCCTCCTTGTTGAAGGTAACGCGTGTGTCTTCGGCGAAGGCGAACCGTTCCAGCTCGAAGTCGATGTTCGGCTCGATATCCTCGCTGCGTTCGGCGAGGCCGGGCAGGTGGAAGGTCCACAGGTTGAGCCGCGCGAACAGGTCGTCGCGGAAGGTGCCCTTTGCTGCCGCGTCGATCAGATCGAGGTTGGTCCCTGCAATCAGCTGGAACTGACTTGCCACCTCCCTGTCCGATCCCATCGGCGGGAAGCGCTTTTCCTCGATCGCGCGCAGGATCATCGCCTGTTCGTCGAGCCCCAGTTCGCCAATCTCGTCGAGGAACAGCATGCCGCCGTCGGCGCTGCGCAGCAGGCCCGCGCGGTCGGCGACCGCCCCGGTGAAGGCGCCCTTCTGGTGGCCGAAGAGGGCGGACATCGCGTTGTCACCCTTCAGCGTCGCGCAGTTGACCTCCACGAAGGGGCCGGCCAGCCGGTGCCGGTCGGCCTTGAGCTCATAAATGCGGCGTGCCAGCAGGCTTTTGCCAGCGCCGGTCGGCCCCATCAGCAATAGCGGAGCCGACGACCGCGTGGCGACCTGCTCGATCTCGTCGATCATCGCATTGAAGGCGGCGTTGCGCGTCTCGATCCCGCCCTTGAGGAATGAGGTGCTCTCGCGGCTGCTGGCGGCAAAGCGCTGGGCGATGCTGTCGTAGCGCGACAGGTCGAGGTCGATCGCGTTCCAGCTGCCGGTCGGGTCGGGTTTGCTGCGGACAGGCTGGGTCTGGAGCAGCTTGCCCGGGATGAAGCGCGCTTCGGTCAGCAAGAACAGGCAGATCTGCGCGACGTGGGTGCCGGTGGTGATATGGACCAGATAGTCCTCGTTCTCCGGCTCGAATGCGAACCCTTGCGCAAAATCGAGCAGCTGGGTGTAGACCTCTTCGAAATCCCATGCGTCCTCGAAATTGATGACGTGGGGCACGACTTCGGTCTCGGGCGAGACATCGCGGATATCCTGCGTGACGTACTCGGCAAGGCGGCGATGGTAATCGCCGTGGAGCAGTACGAAGCGATCTACGCGCAGATCGGGCTGCATGCACAGGCCGACTGTGGGCCGCCACTTGTTCCAGCGCGATGGCCCGAACTTCGACGCGTCGAGGGTCGAGCCTAGAAATCCGATGACGGTCGTTGACTTCATGCCAGAAGCTATAAAATTTTATCGTACGCGATACAAGGAGATAAGAAAGGAGGACTTCCACGATCGACGACGTCAGCGCACGGAAATGCTAAAATCTATTTATATCATATGTTTGAGCTTAATTTGCATTCGTCACGACGAAACTGGCACGCCCCATGCAAATCATCCGGCACCGGGTTGGTCGAACGCCCGGTGAGATGCGGTGGAATGGGCGGTCGGAATCGGCCGGCCGCCCAAAGCCCGCTAGATGGAGTTGGACGATGGCCAACAAGAACCTGTTTTCCTCGGCGCTGGCGAAGGTGCTCCCGCGCACCGATGCGGTCAACGAGGCTGGCGGCGACGCCTATGCCTACGGGCCGCAGGCCCTGCTCGCGCAAATTGCCGCGACGGGCACCCTGTCGGACGGCTTTTATGCCGACGCGCAAGACCAGCTTGCCAAGGCGCTTGATGCCGCGCAGGCGGTCGATCCCGAATGGGTCGCCAAGTGCGCCGTCTATGCCCGCACCTCGGGTGCGATGAAGGATATGCCCGCGCTGCTTACCGCCGTGCTTTCGACGGCTGATCCGGACCTGATGGTCCCGGTGTTCCGCCGCGTGATCGACAACGGGCGGATGCTGCGCAATTTCGTGCAGATCATGCGGTCGGGGCAGACGGGGCGGACCTCGCTCGGCTCGCGGCCCAAGCGGCTGGTGCGCGAATGGCTGGAGAATGCCTCCACCCGCCAGCTGATGCGGGCGGCGACGGGCAAGGACCCGAGCCTGGCGGACATCGTGAAGATGGTCCATCCGGCTCCGGCTTCTGCCGAGCGGCGCGCGTTCTATGGCTGGCTGATCGGCAAACCCTACGATGTCGCGGCGCTGCCGAAGGAGATCGCGCAGTTCGAAGCATGGAAGGCGTGCCGCCAGAATGATGTTTCTGGGCCGCTGCCGGATGTGCCCTTCGAATGGCTGACCTCGTTCGAGCTGACCGCGAAGCAGTGGGGCGTGCTGGCCGAACGCATGGGCTGGCAGGCGCTGCGGATGAACCTCAACACGCTGGCCCGCAAGGGCGCGTTCCAGGTGAAGGGTGTGACCGAGATGGTTGCGGCTCGCCTGTCGGACGAGGATGCGCTGTCGCAGGTCCGTCCGGCCCCGTACCAGTTGATGACGGCGCTGACCCAGGTTGACGACCGAGTACCGCTGGCGGTGCAGGCCGCGCTGGAGAAGGCCCTCGAGCTGTCGCTTGGCAATGTGCCTGCGCTGCAAGGCAATGTCGTCGTTTGTCCGGATGTGTCGGGCTCGATGGGCTCGCCCGCGACTGGATTTCGCAAGGGTGCGACCTCGGTCGTGCGCTGCATCGATGTTGCCGCGCTGGTCTCGGCCGCGATGCTGCGGAGCAATCCGCATACCCGTGTGATGCCGTTCGAAGTGGGCGTGGTGAACCTGACGCTTGACCCTATGGCCCGCGTTGCGGTGAACGCCGCGAAGCTGGCCGGGGTCGGCGGGGGTGGAACCAATGTCTCGGCTCCGCTTGCACGGCTCAACCGCGAGCGGGCGAAAGTGGACACTATCATGATCGTTTCGGACAACCAGTCCTGGATCGATGATCGACGGCATGGGGCGACGGCGACGATGAACGAGTGGGCGAAGCTGAAGCGTCGCAATCCGGGTGCAAAGCTGATCTGCATCGACATCCAGCCTTACGGCTCGACGCAGACCAGGGATGACCGGAAGGACATCATGAATGTCGGTGGCTTCACCGATGCAGTGTTCGACGCGATGGCGCGCTTCGCCGACAATGGGGCGCGCGACTGGGTTGAGATCGTCAACGAGGTGGAGTTGTAAGAACGGAGCAAAAGGTCGCGGCGGATGCCGGGAGGACTACATCGTGTCGCAGGTTCAAGTCCTGCCTGCCGGGCAACCGGCAGTAGCTCAGCTGGTTAGAGCAGAAGGCCCCTAGGGGTTCGTCTTTCCAAATCCTCGCCGCCGCGACCTCGCTATTGAAGATACTTTTGGACAGGGTCGGGGCAAATGCCGGTGGGACTACATCCTGCAAAGATAGGCCCGACGAGTAAAGCGCCCGTACCCGGGCAACCGGGTGCAGGAGATGCGGGTTCGAACCCCGTCGCCGCAACGTAGCTTAAGGGCCGCATGTCTCGCCAAGACTCGTTGCCCCAACCCTGTCTGCAAGTGACAAAGCGGTAGCGCGAACAAGAACTTATCGCTGGCGGATGCCGGTGGGACTACATCGGGAACCAGGCGGTTCGAACCCGCCCCCGGAGCGATCCGGAGAAGTCTCGCCAATCCTCGCCGCCAGCACTCGAATTTGAACGTCGGCGAATGCCGGTGGGACTACATACAGGGACCGGGGAGGCGGGGCACGGCCTGCGCACCCGGAGAATGTCTCGCCAACCTTCGTCGCCGACACATAGTGATAGAAAACCAGGGAGGTCGCGATGACCCAAACGACTTACGAGTTTCAACAGGTCGACGGCGGGGCACCGATCAAGATGTGGACTCGCGGCGTGCCGGTGGACGACAAGGCGCGCGACCAGCTTTCGCGCGCAGCGAAGATGCCGTTCATCTTCAAGCATGTGGCCGCGATGCCCGACGTCCATGTCGGGATCGGCGCGACCGTGGGCTCGGTAATCCCGACCAAGGGCGCGGTGATCCCGGCGGCGGTCGGCGTGGATATCGGCTGCGGCATGATGGCCGCGCGCACCTCGCTCGTGGCGAGCGACCTTCCGGATAACCTTGAAGGCATCCGCTCCGCGATCGAGAAGGCCGTGCCGCATGGCCGGTCATCGGGCCGCGGCGGGCGCGACAAGGGTGCCTGGGGCGATCCGCCGACCGAAACGGTCGAGGCGTGGGCAACTCTCGTCCACCGGTTCGACCGGATCGTGGCGAAGTACCCGAAGCTGGAACGGGCGAACCATCTCGTCCACCTCGGCACGCTGGGCACGGGCAACCACTTCATCGAGCTGTGCCTCGATCAGGACCAGCGCGTGTGGGTGATGCTCCATTCGGGCAGCCGCGGCGTCGGCAATGCGATCGGCCGCTACTTCATCGAACTGGCGAAGCAGGACATGCGCAAGTGGCATATCAACCTGCCCGACGAGGATCTCGCCTATTTCCCGGAAGGGACCGATCATTTCGACGATTACGTCGAGGCGGTCGAGTGGGCGCAGGACTTCGCCAAGCTCAACCGGCGCGTGATGATGACGCATGTCATCGCCGCGCTGCGCGGGCAGATCGCCAAGCCCTTCAAGGCCGAACTCGAAGCGGTGAACTGCCATCACAACTACGTGACGCGTGAGAACCACTTCGGCGAGAACGTGCTGGTGACTCGCAAGGGCGCGGTGCGTGCGGCCAAGGGTACGATGGGCATCATCCCGGGCTCGATGGGCGCCAAGAGCTTCATCGTGCGCGGGCTGGGCAATGCCGACAGTTTCGACAGCTGTTCGCACGGCGCAGGCCGGATCATGTCGCGGACGCAGGCGAAGAAGGCGGTGACGCTCGACGAGCACATTGCCGACACCGCCGGGGTCGAATGCCGCAAGGACATCGGCGTGATCGACGAGACGCCCAAGGCCTACAAGCCGATCGACAAGGTCATGGCCGCGCAGGCCGATCTGGTCGAGATCGTGCATACGCTCAAGCAGGTGGTGTGTGTGAAGGGGTGATTGTGTCGCCCTTCGGCCCAGGCTGGCCTGCAAATCGCGTGGTGGCGCGCTTCCGATGCTCACGACCCGAAAGGTCGCTGCGCTTCGGGTCGCGCCACCCCACAATTTTCGACTCACCCTGAACCGAAGCTCGACACAATCGGCGCGCCGGCTCAGGTGAGAAACCGACAATAGGAAAGAACAATGATCACCATCGACGGCTCCGAAGGGGAAGGGGGCGGGCAGATCCTGCGCAATGCCTCCGCGCTGTCGCTCGTCACCGGCGAGCCTTTCGTCATCGAGAAAATCCGGGCCGGGCGCGACCAGCCTGGGCTGATGCGCCAGCACCTCACCGCGATCGAGGCGGCCTGCACGATTGGCGCAGCCGAGTGCGAGGGTCTGGAACTTGGATCGAACCGGATCGCCTTTACGCCGGGTCGCGTGACGCCGGGCGAGTATCGCTTTGCCGTGGGCACGGCGGGGTCGACCGCGCTGGTGCTCCAGACGGTGCTCATCCCGCTCGCGCTGGCGGACGCACCGTCGCGCCTCGTGATCGAGGGAGGCACGCATGCCAGCATGGCACCTCCGTTCGACTTTATCGAGAAGTGCTTCCTTCCCGTTTTCGAACGGATGGGCCCGCGCGTCTCGGCGCGGATCAAGCGGCACGGCTTCTTCCCGCGCGGTGGCGGGCGGATCGAGATCGATATCGAGCCCGCGCCGCTGCGCCGGATCGAGTGTTTCGAGCGTGGCGAGCCGCAGGGGCGTGAGGGAACGGTGCTGTTCGCCTCGCTAAAGAGTGACATCGCCGAACGGATTCGCAAGGCTGCGCTCAAGGCCTTGCCAGATTGGGAGGAGGCGCAGATTGCGATCCGCGAACTGCCTGCGGACCAGGGGCCGGGCATCGCGCTGATGCTCGACGCGCAGTTCGAGAATGTGACCGAAGTCGTGTCCGGTTTTGGCAAGCTTGGCCTCTCGGCGGAGAAGATCGGTACGACGGCTGGCAAGCGGATGGCGGGCTACGAAGCGTCGCGCGCTTTTGCGGGCCCCTACCTTCAGGACCAGCTGCTGCTGCCGATGGCGCTGGCAGGCGGCGGGGCCTTCAGCAGCGTGAAGATCAGCGACCATACGCGCACGGCTGCCGAGATCATCGCCCGGTTCACCGGACGCGCGACGCAGTTCGAGGATGCAGGCGAGCAGGGAACCCTCGTTCGGATCGCCTGATAGAGGGCGCCGCCAGCCCTATTCCGGCTGGCGGCACGACCCGCCCCTATCTTCGTTCGGTGACCGGCAGCTCGATCACGAAGACTGCGCCTTGCTCGCTGGCTTCGAGATGCAGCGAACCGCCCGTCGCTTCGACCAGCGACCGGATGATCGGCAGGCCGAGGCCGCTGCCACCGGTGGCGCGCCGGGTGGTAAAGAAGGGTTCGAAGATACGCTCGCGATCGGCGGCAGGGATGCCGGGGCCATTGTCTTGGGCACGGATGGTCACTGTTCCGTCGCTGTCCTGCGCGGTGAAGGCGATGCGCGTGGCCCCTGCCTGTCGGCTGTTCTCGATCAGCGCGCTCGCAATCGCGTCGAGCGAGGCTTCGGGAATGGCAAGGGCCGCCATGTTGTCCGCGATGTGTGTCGTCACGTCGAATTCGGGGCTGCGGGCCGCATCGGCAAGGCGGTTGAGCACGTCCGCCAGATCCGCCCATTCCCCCTCGTTGCCCGCACCCAAGTCCGCCCGCGCGAGATCGAGCAGGCGTGTGGAGAGCAGCGTCAGGCGGCTGACATCCGCATCGGCATTGGCGAGGAAGCGACCGCGTTCCTGCGCCGACATCGTGTCGCCATGGTCGGCGAGGATTTCCAGCGCGCCGCGAATGCCGGAAAGCGGCGTTTTGAACTCGTGGCTCACGGCATGCGCGAAATCGCGCAGGTAGCGGGATCGTCGGTCGATCGCCGCCTCCATGCGCGCGAAATCGGCGTACAGGCCCTGAATCTCGATCGCTGCGGTGCGGGGTGGGGCGGGCACCCCGCCGCGTCCGCTCGCGAGCGTGCGGGTCGCGCGACCCAGCGCTTCGATCGGGCGCACGACGCCGCGTGAGAGGAGCCCGCTCAGTACGATCAGCAGCAAAAAGATGGCAGCAATGCCCAGCGCGATCTTGCCCCGGTCGGCATAGAGGCCCTTGAACAGGCTGCGCGCGGAACGCGACAGCAGCAACACGCCGACGATTTCGCCGTCGACGGTAATCGGGCGCGCATGATGCACCCGCACCGCCGCCGCGCGCGACAGCCATTCGAACCGATAGGTCGCGCGGTAAGAGCCATTGCGGCGCAACACGGTGGCCGGACGCCCGGCGAGCGCGGATCGAACCTCGGGCAGGGTTGCCAGACTCTCGCCAGCCCCCGGCTGCGCGATCCGCCCCCGTTCGTCCAGTATCATGATCGACGAAAGCGTCACCTGCCGCGTTCGGGCGACAACAGGTGCGATATCCTGCGCCAGTCTCACCGCGCGCGGATCTGCGGCGTCGGCCACCCGACGAGGTATGGGCCGCTCGCTCAGGATGGCGCTGCTGCTCAGATCGATGGTCGGCGGTTCGGGCCGCCAGTCGGTCGCGTCCGGGACGGTAGGTCGCGCGCCGGGCCATTGAGCGGCGGAGGCGGCTGCGATCGCCGCCCCCTGCGCCACCAGCTCGGCCTCGGTCTGGCGGACCAGCGTGTTCTCGTAGACCCGCAGGAACATCGCCGCGATGCCGGGCAGGGCGGCGACCACGAACAGCGTGGCGAAGATGATCGTACGCAGACGCATGCGCGGCCAGCGGGCCTTGATCCATTCCTTCACTGCGCGAAGCATTTCGGACCGCGTCAGCCGTTCTGCTCGGTCGCGCGCGCGGGCAAGCAGGAGCCCAGCGCGTAACCAATGCCCGGCCGCGTCTCGATCAGCGTCTCGCCGCCCACTTTTGCGAATTTCGCCCTCAGGTTGCGGATGTGGCTGTCCACCGTGCGGTCGGTCACCGCGAAGTTGGGACCATGCAGCCGGTCGATTATGGCATCGCGACTGAACACCTTGCCCGGCCACGAAGCGAGCGTGCGCAAGGTGGTGAACTCGGTCACGGTCAGTTGGATGGCTGTGCCATCCCACGTCGCCCGCCAGCTTTCCAGATCGAGCGTCAGGCAATTATGCGCGATCTGCCCGCCGGAATGCTCGACATCGGGCGGCCTTGCGGAGACGCGCCTCAGGATCGCCTGCGTCCGCGCCACGACTTCGCGCGGGGAGAACGGCTTCACCACGTAGTCGTCCGCGCCGAGTTCGATCCCGAGCACCCGGTCAATCTCGTCATCGCGCGAGGAGAGGAACAGGATGGGCACCTCGCTGCTGGCCCTGATCCGCCGGCAGGCCTCCAACCCGTCCATCCGCGGCATGTTGATGTCGAGAATGACGAGATGGGGTTCGCGGGTTTCGATGCTCGCGAGGGCGGCTTCGCCATCGGCAGCCTCGATCGTGTCGAGCCCGGCTTTCCCGAGCGCGAACACTAGCAGCTGGCGGATATGTGGATCGTCGTCGACGACCAGGATCGTGCGGGGCATGGGGCACAGGATCACGGGTTTTCTCCCTGCGTCAATGGCGCGGGTGCGGCTGGTACGGATTCGGGCGGTGTCGATGGCTGCGTGGGCACCAGCTCGGGCGAACTCGGTGGCACTGTCGCGGGCGCAGGCTCGGCCAGCGCAGGCGATGGAGGAGGGGGCGGGCGCAATGCTCCATCGCAGTGCCTCCCATGAGGTGCTGGCAAAGGCTGGCGGGTGTCGCCGTCGAGCAGCGCCTCCGCCACTGCGAGCCGACGCTCACCGCGCCAGGTCCAGGCCTGCCAATTCGCCTGCCGACGTGCCAGATCGGCGTATTCCTCGGCGCTCAGGTAAACTGCCCGATCGCGCATGGCGGCGCTCACGGGCGCATCGCGCAATTCGATGAGCGGGATCAGAGCGGAGCTGCCCTGCCGCGAGAGGTAGCACAGGTCCAACTGCGCAGGACCGTGCAGATGGTCGACGTTCCACCGCGCCGCTACTGCGCCAAGATCGACGATGCTCGCCCCGGTGAGCACGAGTGCCGCAGCAATCGCATTGGCGTTGATGAGCCAGGCTGCGGATCGCCGGGTCATGAAGCGCCAGCAGATCAGCACGAGCCCGGTCGCGACCAGTCCCATCCACATGAGCGCGGCAATGCGCAGCACGGTCAGCGAGTAGGCGTCGATATAATCGAACAGCCGCAGTACGCTCGATGCGACGAGGAAAACGTTCTGCACGATCCATAACAGCACCAGCCGCCGCACGGTTGGATTTCGCGCGGCTGCGGACCCGGGCTGCAGGGCGACGAGGACGAACAACCCCGCCATTAGCGCAGTGGCGATCAGCGTATAGGCGCCGCGATGGGCATAATCGGCCAGCGTGACGCCCTCGGGCAGAGCCGCGCCGCTCCACAAGAAGGCAATGTCGAGCGCATTCTCCAGCGCGAACACCGCGTTGAAGGCCACCAACGTGAGCAGCATCGTCGTGACCGAAAGATCGGGCAGCCGCGCATTCACCGCCTCGTGGTCGCTCGCGAACCGCATGGCCCGCGGGCGCAGGGTCGGCCACACCAGCACCAGCGTGAACGCGATCAGCACGGCATGCGGGAACAGCGTGCCAAGGCCCGGCAAGCGGATGGTGCCGAGCGCCGACCCAAGCACGGGGTTGGCGTGCGCGAAGAGCGCCAGGAATATCCCGCCGCCGATCAGCGGCAGCGCCAGCTGGAGCAGAATCGCCAGCGCGCTCCACCCACGGCGGCCCGGCAGCCTGCTGACACGCAGCAGGTCGTCAACCGGACCGACCGGGGCTCTCAGGCCGAGCGCGCCGAGCCGCAGGCCCCACCGACCGGCATGGTCGAAGCTGTGGCGGGGGAGAAGCGCCACTGTGCCGATGGCGACAAAGAACAGGGCGACGCCCAGCAGGCTGGGATCGTGGATCAGGGTCAGTGCTAACAGCAGCGCCGTAAGGATTGCGACGCACCCGCCCAGGCCTCGTCGAACCGCGGGGCGCACCAGCACGAGCGCCACCAGCCACGCCAGCGCGAACAGGCCGATCAGCGATCCGCCTTGATATCCGTAGAAAAGCACATCGGATAGCGCGAGCAGGCCGAGGCACGCGGCACCCTTGGCAAGAAAGGCAAACCGGGCCTTGGCGGGAATGGCATGTGTGGCGAGCATCGTTCTTCTCCGTCTGATCGACGGGATGATGGCGCGCGCCTGTGTCACCATGATCTGTCAGATGGTTTGGATATCGACCGCAAATTGTGCAGATTCCGTGCAGAGGGAAATCCGCAGCTTTTCTCGACCCTGAGTGACGGGTTGGAGACCTGCAAGCCGATCCGCTCCCCCACACGCAAACAAGGCGGCTGGTGCGCGCAGCCGCTGGTCCCGATTTCTTCGATGGGACCAGTGGGGCTATTCCCGATCGCCGTTATCAATCCGCGTTGGACGGCTGGCCGATGGGTCTTTGAGTAAGCGCGGCCAAGCTATTCGAAGGCCTCGTCGAGAGTGGCCTGCGCATATTCCAGATGTGCGCGATATGTCGGATGGGCGGTCCCCTGGTGGAAATGCCTGCCGTTGGTGGAAAAGTGGTACTGCATCAGGATGCTGTCGTTGGGTATGCGGAACCACCGACCGTTCTCTACGCGGGCATAGGGATCGAAGTTTTCCGGGGTCTTTTCGGTAATCCATCGGCCATCGCGTGCCAGCGGCAACACGAGGTCCGGTCCATCGCCGATATCCGTAAGGCCATGTCCCCGGATCTTTCCAAGGTGACCGGTGATTTGCCGAAAGCCGCTATCCGCAACCGCGCGGTTGAGGCGATAGTGTACCCACATCGCCTGACACACTTCGCTATCGGTCTTCTCGGGCGTGTCGTCGCATTGGGTAAGCGGCAACTCGGGATAGAGCAGATCGGTATCGTCACCTTCGGGGAGGTAGTGGATTTCGAACCCCCATGGATCGTACCGCCACCCCCTGAAGAATTTGGGAATGATCCCCATCAGCGCATCGAACCCGTGCGTGCCTTCGTATTGCCCCGAAGGAGGCTGATCGTTGGCCGGGTTGTTGTCGCAAGGGTTCCCGCCGCTGCAAATCAGCGGGTTGGGATATTGCGCATGAAAGACCTTCGACTTCGCGATTCCGATCGCCGCCAGTGCTTCAGTCAGCTTGCTATAGGAGGACGGGAGGTCGGCCAGCTCCGTTTGAGCGGAATCCTTGCTTTCGCAAAGTCGCGCCAGCGGAATTCCGCTGCGGTCGTATGGACAAACGGCACCGGCGGACTTGCCGACAAGTCGCGGGAAAAGAAAGTCGATCAAATATCCGTTCGGCGGCAAGGCGAGCGTGGCAAGCACATCTGCAAAGGCCACGTCGTTGCCGCCCAGCGACAACAGGACCTTGTCGATCTCGCGCCGATCCGAACCTTCGGGCTGCGCATCCAGCAGCGTCTTTAGCTGAACAAGCTGGCTTTCCGGCTCGCTTCCGCCGCCGGGCAGCTTCGGCGTCTTTTTGTCGATCACTTCGTCCGACACTGCGCCCGAGCAGCCCAGGTGGACGAGCGTTATGGCCTGCCTGTCATCGCGGGCGGCGAAAGCTAGGCTCGAAAGGACGGGCCAGGAAAGCAGCGACCGGTGGCATGAACGATCCCACCAGATCGCCTCCTGCGCCAGATGTTCCGGTTTGATTGCGCTGCCCCAGCTGGCTCTCGACATGAATCGCTTGTTCAGCGGTGCATCGATGCGGCTGGGGACATCGGGGTTGCCTTCGCCGGATATGTAGCTGTCGCCAAGCGCAACGACCGCGAGATCCTTGAAGTCATATTGGACCTGCGCGTTCCAGCCAGTGTCCCGCGAGACGGTGACTAGGCCTCTTGCACCAGCGAAGCTTCGCCGTCCGTCGCCGGCCGGAACCGAAATCGCGGTCCAGTCATCGCAGCGCCCACTGACACTGGCGAGCGCGGTCGTATAGCTGCACTGCTCGTCACCCGCGGCGGCGACAGTCAGCTCGATCTGGTAGGACTGCGGGTAAAGATAGTCAGGGTCATACCTGCCCGGCCCATCCTTGTTCGACGGATTGGGCCCGAAGTTGGCGTTGCGCAGAATTTCCGAACGCCTGTATCCGGTTTCGCGATCGCTGAGCACCGCGAGATAATCGTCGTAGAACGTCTCCAGCGGGGCGTCGGGATTTGCCGCAAGCTTGTCCATCAGCGTATCGACCGCTGCAGCGGCCTCAGCGTCGGCGCCTGCAAACAGCCTGAAGCGATCCTTTACGCGCCATTCGACCTCGATTGGCTGATCCACCTCTGACGCTTCCGCCAATTCTTGCGCCTGAGCGCTTTCCCGCGCTTCATCCGACTGTTGCGCCATTGCCGAAGCCGCTTGCAGTGGCCAGGCGACCATCAGGCAGGCGATTGCTGTATAAGACGATTTCATCATGTCGCTCCTTGGCATTCCGAGTCAGTCTGATCTTGGTCGGAGCGTCGCGTCGGGAGGGGCGCGACAAGGCCGTATTCCTCGACCGCCCGATTGCGGAACAGGATCCGTTCCTCGGGGCCCAGCAGAACGTCGCGTGTCCGCCGCCACTCTGCGATGGTCTCCTCGCCATAGTCTTCCAGCACTTTTGGTGCCTTGAGATTGCCGAGCTTCGCCCAGTGCATCGAATAGTCGATGCCGGCGGCCTCCAGCGCCCGGCGGACGGACATTGCCCCTCGTTCGAGCGTGGTCGACAATTGGGAGAACGCGGCCACCATGTGCACGTCGCGCTCGCTCGTGGTGCGCAGATACTGGTTCTGCGCGAGCGCTATGGCCAGCGCCGATAGACCGTCGATTTCGATCACGGTGCAGTCGGTAAAGCGGGTGAAGCGGAGTGTACCTGCGGCATCGTGCACGAACCTGAGCGTGAAGACGAAGCTGGGCTCATGCTCCGAGCCGATCGGTTCGAGCGCCCTCATGGCGGCAGAGGTGTTGGCGCGATCAATCGCGAAAGAGGCGTTGTAGAGCCCCCCGGGAATCCCGCCGGTTATCTCGTCGCCGTGAATCTCGCCCCAGCTCCCGCTGTCAACGTAATCCCGATCGGGATCGACCTGGCCGGAGAACTCCTTGAAACCGGCTTTCCAGAGATAGTGTCCAAAGGCAGAGGTGGTCTGTGATTCCCTGAAGAGCGCGCGCAGGATCATGTCGACCGCGGGATCGACCGGTCCGATCACCGGACTGGCTGGCGCGGCATCCGGCTGTGCGACAGAGAATGAGATTTGGGAGAGAGCGTCGCCGGGAACCGGCCGCACGCCTTTCACACCAGGTGCCAGGCTTGCGTCCCTGAGCGTGTAGACGAGATGCCCGGCCACCGGGCCGAAAATGTCGTGCGGATCCACCGTCAGTTCGTAGAACTGAGGCTCGCGGTCGGTGATGCCGAGATCCCTGGCTATCTCATCGAACTTACCTTGGTCGATTTTCTCGAACCAGCTCTGGGTAACGGCGTGTCGGAGCGCCAGCACATTGAACTGTTCGATCGGGCGCAGTTCGACGACCATCGCGTTCACGATGCCCATTGCGCCAAGATGGATCAGGGCATTATCGAAATGATCGTCATCGCTGATCAATGTGCAGCAAACCGATTTCTTCCGCGCCGGGATATCGGCGACGAGTTGCTCCATGTCGGCTTCTTCGAGCACCGGGGAGCAGGCCGGTTGCAGCCAGACATGGCTGTCGGGGCCGGTGACGATATGGAGTGCCCTGACCATGTTCTGGAGGCCGCCTTTGCGGAGCCGCGAGCCGTGTGTCCCGGTGCCGCAACTGCCGGCAAGGCTTTGGCCAAGATGGCTTCCCCCGGTTTCGAGCGAGAGATTATTGGCCTCCGCAACGCTGACCAGTTCGCGCAGCCGCGTGCCGCCGCCCGCGATCATCAGATGATCCCGGTTTCCCTTGAAACGTTTGCTTACGGCGGGAGCCAGCGCGGTACTGTTCCAGGAAAGCCCTTCGGAGAGCAGCTGTGCGACCGGGGTGCCCGTCAGCCGCGCAAAGCTCCAGCCCTGTCCCACGGTGCAGGCAGCGAATTTACCCTGCGGGGAACCGAGCGTGCCACCGCCGTCCGCCAGAACCCGCAGCTCGGCAATATACTCGCACAACACTGCGGCGGTTGACCTTGCGGCGGCCAGCGGGTGCGCAGGATCGACATCGGAGCAATGCAGGCCGAACAGGTTCTCGACCGTCATTCCCAGTCCCCCGAGCGGCTCGCGTGGCTCGCCGGCGGTCAGGTTGTAGTTCGACCATTGAGCGAACATTCGCTTACTCTTGGCAGGCATATCGCGGGTCCTTCCCGGGCTTCGAATGAGACGAAAACAGTCGGCTGGCGATGTCAGCGTGCAGGCAGATATTTCTCCGCGCGCTTGAGGGCGGCTTCGCTCGGCAGGACTGGCCCTTCTTCCGCCAAACCTTGGGGTTCATCGATCAACGGTGCGAGCTGTTGCCAGCCATTATTGTCCGCGTCGTAGTTGGCTTTGCGCCAATGACCGAACGCAATGAGGCACTCCATGAAGGCCTTGTCGAAATAGACACCCTCGTCACGTTCGGGGCAGGGGAACGTGTGTGAGACGCCCCAGGTCACCTGCTGCCCGCTCATCCAGTTGTACCCATCGGCGCTGACCACATTCAGGCTGTCATACGGATATCGCGCCTGCATTTCGCCGATCGAAGCGACCTCGTTCTGGTTCACCAGGATCGCGTAGCCGCGCATCGCCGTGACATAGGCATCGGGGTCCGTATCAATATGCGCGTCGAGCGAGCTTTTGGGGACGACCGTTGGCCCGTTGCGGACCACATAGATGCTCGGCGGCGTGGCTTCGATCAGGCCGCTCTTTTCTGCTTTCTTCAGGTTCTCCAAGGTGCACTCGTTGGCCGCGCCCAGCGGGCTGCAGAGTTGCATAAGATAGATGTCCTCGGAGAGCTGAGCGAACTGTCGATCAATAATCGACAGGCGCACCCCGCCATCCATGAAGGTGCGGAAGTCGCCCTTCAAGCCGTTCTCATCGCCGATATCGATCTGCACCGGCGTGAGGCGCAGCGGTATTGCGCTGGACGCGAGAACCAGTCCGGTCACGCAGTCACCGACCTGTTTCTCCGTGAGGCCCGATCGGTCGGTGCCCAAGGGATGCTTCGCACGGATATATCCGCTGAGATCGACGATCATGAGGTTGTTTGAACGCCCCTCGACCATCGCAATGCGGATATTGGGTGCTCCCTTTCCATCCAGGATCGCGGTGAGCAGGCTATCCTTGCCGCGTCCGTAGAGTTCGTCGCGAAGCATCTTGCGCAGTGCACTCAGATCATGCTGCGATCCCTTGGATATCAATCCGATCATGCCATTCGCGCTCGCCGGATTCCCCTCCGGTAGCCCATAGAGGTACTGCATACGCTCATACTGGTTCGCGCCCACGAACAGGGCCTGGATCGCACCCGTGCTGACTCCGGTGACAACGTCGAAGTTGCGATCGGCTGGTGCCTGCGCGTTGAGGAAGCCTGCGCCGAACGCTCCCCATTGCCCGCCACCGGAAAGGATGAGCATCTTGACGGGAGCTGCCGCTTGCGCAGCAACCCTCTCGACCGTCGCCGTGTCATTGCCGGAGAGAAGCAGGTCTTCGCCAAATTGACCGACAGAGTTTGTTGGCGGCCCTTCGGCGTATTTCTGGATGTCAGCAAATGACCGATGATCGTATTCTGTGATGTAATCCGCGAATTGAGGGCAGGGGAACTGCATCGGGTGCGACGCAAGAACGCTTTGCGGACCACTACATCCGCTCACGAGAATACCTGCAGCAATCAGGCATAAGATCCGAATTAGCATTTTGATCCCCCTGGTAAACCGAGATGCCGGAGCAATCTCTGTGGTCGCGAATCACTATTGCAAACCCCGCGTCCGAGAATCGTGATTCCGCTTTCACGCAATAGCCGGGTGGGTTAATCTGCGCGTAACTGGTCGTTTGAAGTAAGGGGCGTGCGATCAAGTTCCGTTTGCAGCTAATCGGGTCTTTCGGGCTTTATACGCCCGATAGTCGCCGCATCCCCATTACCAGCCAGAAAGGCATGGCTCTTATCGCCTTCGTCGCTCTCGGCCCGCATGGCGTCCGGGCGAGGCGCAAGCTCGAAGCGACATTCTGGGGTGAACGCGAGGATAAGCAGGCGAAGGACAGCCTGCGCCGCGAACTGTCTAATTGCCGCAAAGCCTTGCGTAATTTCAGTGCCGAATCCTTGCTCGAGATCGATATGCAGCGCGTCGCGCTCGATCTCGATATCGTCCAGGTCGATGCGCTGACACTGGCCGACAGCGATGCCAGGTCGCGGGCCCTGCCAGCGGTTCGAGGAGAATTGCTCGAAGGGATGGACCTGCGCGATTGCGACGCGTTCGAAGATTGGCTCCGTTCCGAGCGCGAGCGAATTCAAACGTTGTTGGACGAAGTTGCCGAAACCCCTGCATCGACCTTACTGGCCCTGCCGCCTGACCCCGAACCGGGCAGACCGCCTACGCATCCTTCACTACCGCCGAAGCCGAGGCTGGCGGTCCTTCCTTTCGCGATGATGGACGCTCGCCTGAACGAATGGTGCGGCGTGGCAATCTCCGAAGCGCTGGCCCTGTGTCTGAGCGAAGTGCCGCAGTTGCTGGTGATCTCGCACAGCACAACGGCTGAGGCCGCCCGGGGAGAGGTCAGCCGCATCGAGATCGCCAAGAGCGTAGGCGCGCGTTATCTGATCGATGGATCCTGCTTTCCGCACGAGGAGGGACTGCGCGTAATCGTCAAGATCGTCGACGGTGAAACCAGCGAGCAGATCTGGACGGGCGAGTTCGTGAACACGCAGGCCGACGTTGTCTCTCGCGAACGGGCTATCGCCGCTTCGGTCGCCCCGCAGATCTGGACGGTCATCGACACCAGCGAACGCCGTCGCTTTCTGAGCCGCGTCACGCCCGTCCGATCGAACTACGAGAAATACTGGAAGGCAAATGCCCTGTACCGCACCTGGCAAAAGGACGACGTTGCCACGGCCGCGCAAATGGCTGCCGAACTTGTTGAACTCGATCCCGCCTGCCCTTGGGCGCTCTCGCTTGCCGCGCTTACCCACGCACTCGCCCATGTCTTGGGCGCATTGCCTGCCGAAGCACGCGACCGCGCACTCGGCTATTGTGAAACGGGCATCAGGGTGGGCGGCGATAATGTCGAAACCCTTGGCTATTGCGCAGGTGCCCTCCTGCTGGCCGGAGGCGATCTGGAGAGAGCGGGGCGTATCGTGGATGGCGCGCTGCTGATCCTGCCGGACCACCAGCCGACGCTGTTCTGGGGAGGGTGGGGCGACCTGTTGCGAGGAGAGCCCGCACGGGCCCGGCAACGGTTCGAAACAGCATTGCGGATCAACCCGGCAAGCGGCGCGCGCGGCCAGATGCTTTGCGGCATCGGCTATGCGCGCATGATGGAAGGGCAATTTGTGGAGGCTGCCGCAGACTTCGCCCGATCGCTGCTGATTGCTCCCAATTTCCCGCTGGCCGAACTTGGCAGCAAGCTTGCCACTGCTGAGGAAACGGACCCTCCGCGCGAACCGGTTTCGGCCGCCTTTCTCAGGACGGCGCTGGAGAACCTGCCGGCAATCCTGCAGGCGGGATCCTAGTCCACGGGGGCCATACCCAGCTGCGCTCACGTGACGTTTTCACGTTTCCCAGACTGCCGCTTCACGCAAGCCGAACGTGGCTTGCTGCATCCCAGAGCGACCACACTGGCTCGCAATGGGAGACTTCAATGCTCATACCAACCGGACACGGCAGGATCGTCGCAATTGATCGCGACGGGATCACGCGCAGCAAATCGAACGGCGAATACGAGATCATGCCGCCCAAGCTCGACCACGGTTTCGTTGCGCCGGGCCCCGCGAGCGAGTTCGGCTATATGTTCCGCGGTAGCGGGTTGGCCGAAGACCCGGATGCGTTCGACAAGCTTGAGCGGCTGGGCGCGGCGATGATCAGCGATAGCGGGCAGATGATGGGGCCCAGCGGCCAGCCCGCCATTCTCACCTACTTCGGTCAATTTATCGATCACGACATTACGCTCAATACCGATACCGATCCGGCGAGCCTTCCCGATTTTTCGGTCGCTCCCGACGATGGGAAGCTCGTTCTCAACGATCGCGCGCACGTCAAGGCGAACATCAGGAACGGGCGGAACCCGACTCTCAGCCTCGACAGTGTCTATGGCGACCAGTCGGATCGCGAAGAGCTGCTGCGCGACGGCGCGCGAATGCGGATTGGCGAGACCGATCAGGGCACACCCGAAGACCTGCCACGGTTCAAAGCCGTCGCCCCTGACCGCATCGACGATGTCGATATCTTCGCGTCGACGGCATTTGTCGCGGATGGACGCAACGACGAAAACCTGATTGTGGCGCAGCTGCATCTCGCGTTCCTGCGGTTCCACAATGCGGTGGTGGACCATCTGGACGCGGCCGAACCCCATCTCGATCCCGATCAGAAATTCGCGCGCGCCCGCGACCTGACGACGCTGCACTACCAATGGCTCGTCGCCAATGTCTATCTGCCCGGAATCTGCGACTGGCAGGCGCTCGAAACCGTCTGGCAAAGCGGTGCAGCGCGGTACCGCGCGTTCGTCGGGTCCGGAGCGGGCCAGATCCCGTTCGAATTCAGCGTCGCCGCGTTCCGCTTCGGGCATTCGATGATCCGGCCGGAATATGTCTTCAACGCCAATTTCGGGCCTGATGGCCGACTGGGACCTGCGACCTTGCGCGAAATGTTCGCCTTCACCGGAGGAGAGAATTCGGCATTCGCAGAAAACGCGAAGTTGCCAAAGGTCTGGGTGATCGACTGGTCGAACTTCCTTGTTGCGGATGACGATGCGCGCACTGCGCGGCCGACGGACACGTCGCTTGCCGATGGGCTGGACCGGCTGGACGTCATGATAGATGCCCTCAGGGTCTTGCCGGTTCGCAACCTGCGGCGATCCTATGTGCTCAACATTCCGACGGCCCAAAGCGTGCAAGCCGAAGTCGATGCGGTACCGCTCACTGACAAGGAACTGCGCGGGTTCGGAAATGACCTGCTCGCGGATCTCGGCTACCTCGAGGATACGCCCCTGTGGCTATACATCCTGCTGGAGGCGGAATTGCGCGCCGGTGGCAAGACCCTCGGCCCCATGGGCAGCACCTTGGTCGCCGAGGTTCTGATCGGCCTGTTGCTTCAGGACAAGAACTCGATCCTGCATCGTGGAACGGGGAAAGCCGCAAGCTGGGTCCCGTCCGATGCGGGCCTTGGTGGCAGCCCGATCGACAGTTTCGAGAAGTTTCTTCGTTTTGCCGGTGTGATGTGAGGAGGATCGAGATGCGATCTGATTGTTCGAAGGTGCCAACGGGCACCAAGCTGCTCGCCTCGGTCGCGATGCTCAGTGTGCTGGCCGGATGTGGAGGGGGAAGGCAGCTGACCGCACCTTTCGTCCTGACCCCGCCCAGCGCCGAGCCCGCTTATATCGAAGTTCAATCGGCTAGCTTTCGATGTGCGAAAGGACCCAAATCGCACGCCGCCGTCCCAGCGGTAATTCCGGGCGTTGCGGCAGACTTCGTCATCAGCTTGGGCAAGAAACTCCTGAAGCAGATGCAGGAAGACCGAAGCGCGGTTTACGCTGCGACAGGGGAGGTCGAGGCTGGTTGCGGACTAGATGACGGCGTGACCGAAGGGATATTCACGGTAGAACGCAGTGCCACGAGCGGATCGGGAGCCCCGTACGCAACGCCCGCGTTCAAGCTTGAGGGGAACATGACGCTAGAAGTCCTCGAGTCTTCGGCGCAGCCTGCTCAGGGATCGGACGGTTCGAAGTCCCTTCATATTGCCTTCAAGGCCACGAAGGTGACTTATGGCCGCGCGGCCCCGAAGGCGGGAAGTGGCCGCAAAAGGGTCGTCTTGCTGGTCCAGTTCGCGGACCAGTCGGTCGTGGGCGCGGGCGAGCCCGATGCCAATATTTCGCTGACCTCGCCCTTGCGGATCGATCTTGGCAATCTGCAGGAAGGCTACGTCTATAACGAGAATATGCTGCGCCATATCTCGACGAGCGTGACGATCCCCTTTCCCAAGAATCCCACTCCGGTGATCACGGCGGTTGTCTTCGAAACCGAACGGGAATCGGTTGCGCTGGAAGCGCTCAGCGGAGCCTACGATTCCAATAGCGATGCGCTTGCAGACGTGCTGGTCAGGCTATTGGGTGGCGGCAGTAGCGGCGATCAATGAGGCCTTCGGCTGGGCGAGTTGGCTACCGAACATGGGACTATGCCCTTGCTATAAGCCGGAGTCCGTTCTCCGGCAAGTGAACTTTCCCATAGATCTGGCAATACGCTCAGGTTTATGTGTCTGTCGCAAAGAAGATGTCGCGAAGGTAAGCACCGATCTTCTCCCGGTGCTTGTGTGCAACATCCAGCTCGCCGAAGCACAGAAACGCATGGATCGTTTGCTCACCCTCCAGATGCGTACTTCGGGCACCGGCGCCGCCAGCGGCGAGATATCCTGATCCGAGCGGAGCGCAGCATCGTTCGCGGTATATGCGATCGCCGCGGCCTGAATCGCGGCTTTTTCGAGGAACAGATCGCCGCCGCCATAATCGACGCGCGAGACAAAGCGCTGGGCCGGGCTGACCACGTCCGTCATCGGATCGAGCAGCACCTGACAAGCGAGCTCGTGGCGACACGAAATCGCTGAACGCCGTGCCAGTACGGCGGCGAGATTGCCGCCCGCGCTGTCACCCATCACCGCCAGCTTGCCCGGGGCAAGCCGCAGTGCTTCAGCCTGCCCCGAGAGCCACGAAAGCGCGTCCTCGGCCTGTTCGATCGCGATCGGAAAGGGCGATTCAGGTGCGAGACGATAGTCCAGGCTGAGAAGATCGATGCCCGACAGCGCAGCGAGGTTCATTTCCAATAATGGTCTGGAGGGGGCCGTTCTGTGGGCCAGATCTCGACGATCTGCGCCTCATCGGCCGCTCATACTGGCTGCCCCGGCTGGTGAATGAACTGCCGTTTGCGCAAGCATGCACAATGGGGTTGTCGCCCTGCGAAGGAATCTCCCCCGTTTAATCGCGGGCGCGAGCGAGTAAGAAGCGGCAGTGTCACACTCTGGCGAATCTCAAGACGGACTGGAGGCCGTTTTCCTGGCCAACCGGGAGACTCTTCTGCGCTTTCTTCGTGCGCGTGGAGCGGGGGAGGATGCAGAGGACGTGCTGCAAGACGTCTGGCTGAGAATATCGCGGGCGCGTACCGGACCGGTCGCCTCCCCGCTCGCCTACCTTTACCGTGCCGCCAACGCGTCGATGATCGACCGCTATCGCGCCGCACGGCAGGCACAATTGCGCGACGCGGCCTGGAGTGAAGGTCATGCCGGCACCGCGATCGGGGTTTCCGACAGTCCCTCGGCCGAGCGGGTGGTGGCAGGCAGGCAGCTCGCCCAGCGGGTGGAAGAGGCGCTCGCCCAGCTGCCTCCCAGAGCGACGAGCATCTTCCGTCGAAGCAGGATCGACGGTGTCGCCCAGCGTGTCATCGCCGAGGAGTTCGGGGTCAGCATCAGTACGGTCGAGAGCGATCTGAGGCGGGTCTATAAGGCTCTGATCGAACTCAGGGAGCAGCTGGATGAGGAATAGTGGCGAGGACTCCGTCATGCTGCCAGGAGCATTCTCGAATGACGCTTGATCAGCAATCCATGGAAGAAGCCGCGATGTGGGCGGTGCGAACGGCGGAGCCCGACTTCGACGACTGGTCAGCGTTTACCGACTGGCTCGAAGCATCGCCCGGCAATGCCGAGGCTTACGACCGTGCCCTGAGCGCTGCGGAAGCGGGGGCAGCCGTGCTCGGTTCAATGCCCGCCAATGACGAGGACGGGTTGGACGAGGAGAATGGACCTTCGCTCCGCCGCTGGTTCGCGCCGGCCTTCGCCGCATGTCTCGTTGCGGTGGCGGCACTGTGGCTATGGCCGGGCGCCACTGCCGATCTCACCTATGACATCGCGCCGGGAGAGACCCGAACGATTGCGCTCGGCGAAGGGAGCACCATCACCCTGTCGGGCGGTACCAAACTCGTCGTTGATGGCGACGACCCGAGGCAGGCTCGCCTTGAAGGCGGGCGTGCCCTGTTCGACATTCGTCACGACGAAGCCGATCCTTTCCGTCTTGCGGTGGGCGATGCCACGCTCGTCGACGCGGGCACCGTGTTCGATGTGAATATCCGTGCAGCAAGCGTCGACGTCGGCGTCGCCGAAGGGGCGGTGATCTATAACCCGGATGGTCCAGCCGCACGCATCGATCCGGGACAAGTGCTAAGCTTCGATCGGAGCGCGGGGACCTATCGGATGAAGAGCGTACCGATCGAGCAGGTCGGTGAGTGGCGCGAGGGCCGATTGACGTTCCGCGACGCCCAGCTGGCCGATGTGGCTGGCGATCTTTCGCGAGCGACGGGTATCGACTATCGCGTCGCCCGGACCGGTGGTGGCGATCGCTCCATCTCCGGCAGTGTGACCACGGAGCCACTGCGGCAGGATCCGGGAGCGATCGGCCCGCTGCTTGGAATCGCGGTGCGCCGCGATGGTGAGATCTGGGTTCTCGACGGAAGCTGACGATGCGGGCGTTGACTTTCTTGGTTATGGCCCCGGTGGCAGCAGTCGTAGCAGGCGCGTCCTATCCTGCGAGCGCGCAGGATCGGCGCATCGATGTGCCTGCCGGAACACTCGGCGATTCCGCCATCGCGCTTGCCCGCCAGACCGGAGCGAGCATCGTCGTCAACGGCTCCGCTCTCGCGACACGACGGGTTGCTCGCATTCAGGGCACCATGTCCGCAGCGGAAGCGGTTCGACGGCTGGCCCGCCAAGCAAATGCCCGCGCGGTTCGTGTGAGTTCGACCGCGTGGCGGCTCGATCCGCTGCCCGCGCGCGCAGTCCGTCCACGTCGATCCACGAGGTCTGCGACGCCTGCGAGCAAACCGGCCCCCGCACCTGCGCCGAGTCCATTGCCCGCGGCCCCTCCGCCTGTGATCGTCGTGACCGCGAGCAAGCGCGATCTGCCGCTGAAGGATCTGCCCGCCCAGGTTTCGATGATCGATGGCGACGAGCTTTCGCTTGGCGGCGTCGGAGGGACCGAGAAGATCACCCAGCGGCTCGCGACGGTCTCCTCGACGTACCTCGGGAGCGGCCGCAACAAACTGTTTATCAGGGGTATCGCGGATTCCAGTTTCACCGGGCCTACGCAGGCGACGGTGGGGCAATATCTTGGCGACATCAGGCTGAGCTATAATGCGCCCGATCCGGACCTGCGGCTGTCCGACCTTGAACGCGTGGAGGTTCTGGAAGGACCGCAAGGCACGCTGTACGGGGCAGGTTCGCTCGGTGGGATCATCAGGCTGGTGCCGAACAAGCCCGAGCTCGACAGCACCTTTGCCAATGGCGCTCTGGGCGGGGGGCTGACCCAGCATGGCGAAGGCAGCGTCGATCTCGGGGTGGTGTTGAGCACTCCGCTGGTGACGGACACGGCTGCGCTGCGCGTGAGCTTCGATGCAGCGAGCGAGGGCGGCTATATCGACAAGCCGTTTCTCGACCGGACCGACGTTAACCGAACGTCGATCCTGTCGGGCAGGGCGACCCTTCGCGTCCGTGTCGCACCTGACTGGACCATCGATCTCGTCGGACTTGGCCAGACCACCAATGCGCAGGACAGCCAATACGCGGCGCGCAATCAAGCGGGCTATGACAGCGCGGCGCGGGTTCGCGAAGGATCGGTGGCGGACTACGTGCACGGCCAGTTCGTCGTCGATGGCCACATCGGTTCGGTACGCCTGCGCTCGTCCACCGCCGTCGCCAGCCAGACCCTCGAAGAACGTTACGATGCCACGACCGATGCGCTCAGCGACCGGGTTTTCGTACAGCGCAACCGGACACGCATGATCGCTCACGAAACGCGTTTGTGGCAGCCGATCGGGGAGAGGTTCGGATGGGTCGCGGGGGTGAGTCTGGTGGACAACAGGACCGAACTGAACCGGAGCCTGCAATCGTCCTCGCTGCGCTCTGCCACCACCGGAGTGCTCAACACCGTGGCGGAGGGCACGGTCTATGCCGAAGGCTCCTACCGGTTGCGCGACAATCTGATCGCCACGCTGGGGGGGCGTTACTCGCTGGTGCGGCTGGGGGGCGCGGGTGAGGATGTCTCGCTCGCCCTCGCGATCGAGAGGGCGGCGGTTACCGTCAGTAGGCACCAGTCCGCTTTCTTGCCTTCGGCATCGCTCGTGGCTGAGTTGGCACCGCGAACCAGCTTTTATCTGCGCTATCAGGAAGGCTTCCGACCGGGCGGCCTTGCGATCGAGGGCAACTTCGTCCGCCGCTTCGATCGCGACGATGCGCAGGCCTTCGAAGTGGGGCTTCGGCACGGGCTGCCCGGGCGCGATCCATTCGACCTGGCGCTCAACCTGTCGTACACGCGGTGGAACGACATCCAGGCCGATTTCATCGACACCTTCGGCCTGCCGACCACCGCGAATATCGGCGATGGCCGGGTCTGGACGCTCAGTGCGGGCGGGGGCGTGCTTCTCTCTCCCGATCTTCGCCTGACCGGGGGGCTCAGCGTCAATCGCAGCACGATCGACGAGCCCCCGCTTTCGAGCATTCTGCTTTCGGGGCGCGCGTCGCACGTTCCCAATATTGCCGAGGTTTCGGGGCGGCTCGGGCTCGAGTATTCCCGGCCGATCAACCATGATCTCGAACTCGATGCCCGCCTTTGGGGCAGTTACATCGGCAAGTCGCGCCTGGGCATCGGCCCCGAACTGGGCGACCTGCAGGGCGATTACCTCGACAGCGGCCTGACCGTCCGTTTCGGCAACGAGCGGCTGGGCGGCACGCTTTCCCTGACGAACCTTGCCGATGTGAAGGGCAACCGTTTCGCTCTTGGTACACCCTTTGCGGTGGCGCGCGCGCAAGAAACTCCGCTGCGCCCGCGCACTATCCGGGTAGGCGTCGACTTCGCATTCTAGCGACCGGGCAAAACGCCCTGCGAATTTTTTGCTTCCCGGCGTCAAGGCATTCGCGCGGCGGCTCCGTCCTCCCGTCAAACCCAAGACGGAGGAATGCATGTATCGCTATCTGCTCGCCGGCACCGCACTGGCAGCTCTCGCATCGCCGCTCGCGGCGCAGACCACCATCGAAGCAAAGCGCACCCAGCCGGTTCGCACCTCGCAGCTGAACAACGGTGCGGGCGACGATGTGAAGGTGACGGAGAACGGTTCGATCGAACTGACGAGCGGTTCGGGAATCGTGGTCGACTCCGATCATGATGCGACCAACGAAGGCGCAATCGTCGTCTCCAACGCCGATGGGGCCAGTGGGATCGAGACCATCGGCGACCGCCAGTCGGACATCGTCAACAGCGGGACGATCACGATCGACGAAACCTATACGCCGACCGACGTGGACAACGACGGGGATATCGACGGCCCCTTCGCGGTGGGCACCGATCGCGCCGGGATCAGGATTCGCGGAAACCTGACTGGCGATATCGTCAATTCGGGCAAGATCGTCGTCGAAGGCAATGACTCGGCAGGCATTATGGTGGCCGGGACCCTGAACGGCAGTTTCGTCCACAATGGCGAGACGAGCGTTGTGGGCGATGGAAGTGTGGGTGTCGAACTGCATGACGTCACTGGCGATGTGCGGCTTGCGGGAACGGTAGCTGCGGCGGGCGAGGATACGGTCGCCGCGCGTTTCGCAGGCGATCTGGACGGCACGCTGGTGGTGCAGGGTACGATCGCGTCGACCGGTTATCGCCTTGTCACTCCGCCCGCCGATACGAGCAAGCTCGATGCGGACGATCTGCTCCAGGGTGGGAGCGCGATCCTGATCGAAGGCGACGTGACCGGCGGCATCCGGTTCGCCACTGCACCGGCAGATGCGGACAAGGACGATCCGGACGAGGACAAGGACGGGATCGAGGACGCCAAGGAAGGCAATGCCAAGATCACCTCCTATGGTGCCGCGCCTGCGGTCGTCATCGGCGCGGCCAATCGGGATATCGCGGTCGGCGCGCTTCCGGCGACTGGAACCGGCTTCGGCATCATCGTCGATGGATCGATTTCGGGTCAGGGCGTGTATGCCGGCGTAGATGGCAACGGCATGGTCATCGGCGGTCGCGGTGGCGATGTCGCGATCGCGGGCGGCATGGCGATCAACGGATCGGTCACGGCCACGTCGAAGGACAGCAATGCCACCGCAATTCGCTTCGGCGCAGGCGCCACGACGCCTGAATTGCGCAATGCAGGCACGATCTCAGCAACGGGCGGCGGCAGCGAGACGACAGGTGCGGTCGCAGTGGTGATCGATGCAGGGGCGAACCTCCCTTACGTGCGCAACAGCGGTGAGATAAAGGCCGTCGCGCTCAAGGACGCAGGCTCGGCGACCGCGATCCTCGATCGCAGCGGAACGCTCCAACTGGTCGAGAACAGCGGAAAGATCAGTGCAAGCGGCGCCGAGGCCGGCTCGGGACGCAATATCGCGATCGACCTGTCGAGTGTGAGCGCCGGAGCCACCGTTCGCCAGACGGTCGTCGGTAGCGGCGTTGCAGCGCCGTCGATCAAGGGGGATATCTTGTTCGGCAGCGGAGCCGACCGGCTCGAGCTGCTCGACGGGACCGCTGCCGGCGACGTTTCCTTCGGCGCGGGCGTCGACCGTTTCGTGCTCTCCGGGGACGCGGGCTTCAGCGGCAAGGCGAGCTTCGGAGGCCAGGCCGATGAACTCGACCTGTCGGGCACCTCGAGCTTCGCAGGCACCGCCGATTTCGCGGGCGGGGCGGGCAACCTTTCCCTCAGCGACAACGCACTGTTCAAGGGGCGGCTGCTCGGTAGCGAGAACGTCGCCGTCGCGCTCGATGGCGGGACTCTCGATCTGGGTGCGCCCACCACCATCTCTTCTCTCGCGGTCGGGTCGACCGGCGTGGTTGTCGCCACGCTCAGCAAAGACCCTGCGGCGGGCAGCGCAATCACGGTAACCGGGCAGGCCAGCTTCGCCGAAGGAGCCAAGCTGAAGCTGCGGCTGACCGACATCGCGCAGGCGGAAGGAACCTACAACGTTCTCGATGCCGGGACTCTGACTGGCGCCGATGACCTTGAATCCGACAAGACACTCGTTCCGTTCATGTACAACGCGCTGCTGGCCGTGGATCAGGCGGCCGGTCTCGTTAACGTTGATATCGAGCGTAAGGCGACCTCCGAACTCGGCCTCAACCGCGCGCAGGCGGGTGCCTACGACGCACTCTACACCGCCCTTGCCGAAGACGATGACGTCGCTGGCGTATTCCTCGACATTACCGGGGCAGACGCGTTTCGCGCGGTGGTCGCGCAGACGCTGCCGGACCACGCAGGGGGAGCGTTCGACGGGCTTAGCCTGGGCATCCGGACCTTTGCCCGCAGGCTTGCCGACCCGAAGGGCCCGGTTGAAGGCGACGAGAAACTCAGGATCGTAGCGGATTTCGCCGGCTGGGATTCATCCAAGGACGAGGGCGAAACCGCCCAATACGACCTCGACGGCCTGGGCTTTTCGGGCGGGGCCGAACTTTCCACGGTCGCAGGCACGATCGGTGCCACCGCCACCTGGCTGTGGAACCGGCACGATACGCTGACCGACAACAGCGTCGTTGCCAATGCCTATGAAGGGGCGCTCTACTGGCGTGGAAACTGGGGCGCGCTCTCCGGCTTTGCGCGCGGATCCTACAGCATCGTGGACTTCGACGGCGGGCGCTATTTCAATGCGATGAGCGGCGAGGAAGCCGTTACGCGCACTATCGATGGCGAATGGTCGGGCAATGCCACCAGCTTCATCGCCGGTGCGTCGATCGAAATCGGCTCGCAGTTCTTCTTCTTCCGGCCGTCCGTGACGCTCGATTACATCCGTCTCAGCGAGGATGGATATGCCGAGACAGGCGGTGGGGACGCGCTCGACCTGACGGTCGAAGATCGGACCAGCGACGAACTTGCGGTCAATCTCGGCAGTGCCGTGGGCTTCGACCTGCTCGGCATGCGCAGGGGCGACAAGAACTGGTTACGCGTCGAAGCCGAAGGCGGGTGGCGCGAAATCCTCTCGGGCGAACTGGGCGCGACGAGGGCCCGGTTTGGTGAAGGCGACAGCTTCGTCCTGACGCCTGAAGAGCGGACCAGCGGCTGGTTCGCGCGGCTGCGCGGCGTCGGCGGGGATGAATATTATACCGTTGCCGGCGAAATCTCCGCTGAGGAACATAACGATCAGATCGGTTACGCACTGCGGGCCTCGGTAAGGTTCGCGATGTAGCCGGGTCGACGGTCCCCCTGGGCTGTGGACCTGTCGTCGCTTCTCGAAGTCGCAGGCCAAAGCCTACATCCGTCTTCCCGTTGATCCGGGCGGGGACATCCAATGGCCATACGCCAACGGATGCTCCCGCCCGGACTTCATTTTTAGTATCGGAACGCTATCGAAACGATTGCCTGCCGCCCGGTGGCAGGCACCGCGAAGTGGGGCCGGCGCAGTTTCTGAACGTAACGTTCGTCGGTCACGTTCTTCACGTTGAGCCGCAAGCCGACATAGTCGTTGAATGCGAACGCCGCGAACAGGTCTCCCCGCACATAGCCATCGGCCGAGATCAGGTTGTCCGCATCGGCGAAGCGGCCGGACTGGTGATAGATCCCGCCGCCGAAGCTGAACCGCTCGCTCACTTCGACATTGGCCGTCAGCGTCAGGTTGTGCTCGGGCGTGTTGGGCAGCGTGTTGCCGACTGTCGAGGTCGCATCGTCGGTCGGGTCGTCGTTTTCGGACGCCTCGTCCTGACGCACCTGACTGTCGATGTAGGTATAGCCACCGAAGAGCGACACAGGGCCCGCACGGCCTGTCACACCTAGCTCGAAGCCCTGAATCCGGCCAGCAGCGATGATGTCCTCATCACCTGTGTCGAACGAATCGATTGGCAGGATGTTGCCCCGATCGACCTGGAAGGCAGCCGCCGAAATCTGCATTGCGCCGCCGAACAGCTCTGCCTTGGCACCGATTTCGTAATTCTCGGTTTCCTGCGGCTTGTAGCCATCATCCCGGATGGAAACATTGTCCGATCCGAGGCCCACGTCGGTGCCCGGAGGGTTCTTCGCATTCGCGTAGGAGGCATAGATGCTGACCGATGGCACCGGCTTGTAGATCGCGCCCGCCTGCCAGCTGACGAAGTCGGTTTCGGTCGCGCCGGCATAGCTACCGCCACGCCCTGCGCCCGAGCCGGTGGCCCGGTAATCGGTATAGCGCACGCCGCCGTTCAGGATCAGCTGCGGGATAAGCGTGATCGAATCGAACAGGTAGACGCTGATGTCTTCCGCATTGGCCAGCGTGGGTGTGGTCGCCCGCGTGATCGAGCCGCTCCACGGGTCGCTGGGGTCCGGGTTTTGCAGATCGGTGCAATTGAACGCCGCGATTTCGTTTGCCGGGCAATTGCGGTCGCCGGTGTCGACGCTGTAATTGAGGTTATAAGTGTCGGCCCAGCTGTATTCGGCACCGATCGAAAGGCTATGTTCGATGCTGCCGGTTGCGAACTTGCCGGAGATATTTGCGTTCGCGGCCATCGTCTCGGTGTTCGAATTGCGGCTCTTGATCGCGCGCCACACGAGACCGTCGGCGACATTGCCGGCGCTGTCGTCCGGGTTGGTGACGATGTAGTCCATGTCGCTGTCGGAATAACGCATCAGTGCCGACGCGCTCCAGCCATTGCCCAGATCGTGGTCGAACTTGAAGGTCGTGGTGTCGACCCGTGTCTTCTGGAAATCGCGCGCCAGCAGGCCATAGAAGTTGTCGTAATCGACATCGGCCGGAACGCGCCGTCCATCGGGCAGCTGGCCACGCGAGGTCAGCGGAATACCGTAGTCGGGCAGCCCGTCGCTCTCGAAGTGATAATGCGTCAGGCTGGCAACGGTGTCGGTGCCCACGCCGAAGGCGATCGAGGGCGAAATGCCCCACTTATCGTTGAAGACAGCGTCCCGGCCCGGGGTGTTCGAATCGTGAAACAGGCCGACCAGTCGTACTGCGAACTTGTCGCCTAGCTGCCGGTTCACGTCGGCGGTTACCCGGTAGAGGTCCGATGTGCCGATGGACCCTGTTGCCGAAACGAAATTGCCTTCGCGTGCGGTCTTGCTGACGATGTTGATTCCGCCAGCAGCCGCGCCGCGCCCGCCAAATGCGCCGCTCGGGCCCTTGAAGACTTCGATCCGCTCCACAGCGAAGGTCTCGCGCGTCTGCGATCCGATGTCGCGCGCGCCATCGACGAAGATGTCGGCGGTTGCATCGACGCCGCGGATCAGCGGAATGTCGGCAGCCGAGGTGCCGCCTTCACCCGCGCCGAGCGTGATCCCGGGGACGTTTTGCAGTGCATCCTCGAAGGAGTAGGACGCGGTCTGCTCCAGCGTCTCTTCGGTGAGGACGTTCACGATCCGAGGCGTGTCGAGGATCGAAGCGGTGCTTTCCTGCAGCTCAAGCTCGTCTGCGCGCTCGCCGGAGACAATGATATCGGTGCCGGGCTGCGCGCTGGCTTCCACCGCGCTTTCCTCTGCGAGGGCAGGCGCGCTTGCGATGAAGCCGACACATCCCAGAGCGAGATAGGTGGCCGGTTTGCGGGCGGCGTTGGTGCGTTTCATGATCGGATGCTTTTTCCCTGTCCGTGTGATGAACGGTGCCTATGAAAGGGCAGGGCGGCCGAGTCAATGAAAATGCGAACTATTCTCATTCGCAATGATATATCGCGGGAATCCAGGCTTTGAAAGCGTCAGGAGTCCGCCCAGCTACGCATCAGATTGTGGTAGAGGTTGGTCAGCTCGAGTACGGCCTCGTCCTGCGGACCACGATCTGCCGAGAGAACCCTGACCGTCCGATCGAGACGGTAGAGTTGCTCGCGCTGCACCGGATCGCGCACCATGCTTTGCAGCCAGAAAAAGCTCGCGACGCGCGCGCCGCTCGTCACCGGCGTGACGCGGTGGACGCTCGATGCAGGATATAGCACCATGTCGCCTGCGGGCAGTTTGACCCGCTGTTCGCCGAACAGGTCTTCCACAACCAGTTCGCCGCCCTCGTAACTCTCGGGATCGCACAGGAAGAGCGTCGCCGACAGGTCGCTGCGAATCCGAAAATCGGTGCCATCGAGCCGACGGATCGAGTTGTCGACATGGTTGCCGAACGTCTCGCCGCCCTCGTATCGGTTGAAGAGCGGCGGAAAGACCTTGAGGGGGAGGGCGGCAGCGACGAATTCGGGCGCCTTGCCGAGCGCGTCGAGCACGATCCGGCCCGCTTTTTGCGCGACCTCGCTGCTCTTGGATAATTGGCGGTTGCGCTTGGCGCCACGCGACTGATGGCCCGAGGTTTCGTTGCCATCGACCCACTCGGCCGCGTCGATCATCGTGCGCAGGTTCGCCACCTGCTCGGCACTCAACACGTTTTCGATCCGAACCATCATAGCGGCTCTCCTATTGTTTCCATGCGCGCCATGCGGCGCTTTCGGCCACGCGCTGCGGCCCTACGATCCGCGCGGGCAGGCTGTGCCGGTCCGCGAAGGCGATGCCTTCATCCATTCCCAATACGATCAGCGCGGTCGCCAGCGCATCGGCTTGCATACAGCCGGGATGGAGCACGCTGGCCGAGAGTGCGTCGTTCGTTGGCGTGCCAGCGACGGGATCGAGCGTGTGCGACCATGAACGCCCACCCAGGGCGCGCCGCCGCTCCCAGTGCCCGGATGTGGCGAGGGCCCAGCCCGTCAGGCCGATCCGCGTGCGACCTGCTGCCGATCCGGGCGGCGCTGCAAGGTCGATCCACCAGGGCAGGGCATCGGCCCGCAGGCCGATTGCTTTCGATTCTCCGCCGATGTCGAGCAGCATGTGTTCGATCCCGAGCCGCATCAGCGCGGCCACTCCCATATCGACCGCAAAGCCCTTGGCGATGCCCGACAGGTCCAGCGTCGCTCCGCCCGGCTGGACGATCGTATCGCGCGCCTCGCCTTGGATCGACGAAGCGTCGAAATGCGGGGCGCGCTCGCCCGATGGATCCGCGTCGCCGATGGCCTGAGGCCCGAAACCCCAGGCGTTGCTCTGCGCTCCCAGCAGCGGATCGAACGCGCCACGGCTGGCGCGCTGGATCGCGAACGCACAGTCGAGAACCTGTTGGAATTGCGGGCCAATCGCGTGGCGGCTGCCCGCCGCGCCCGCATTGAAGCGGCTAATCTGCGAATCCTCGCGCCACTGGCTCATCTGCGCGATTATGCTCTTGAAGCATCGCCCGAGAGCAGCCTCGATCCGCTCGACCTCCAAAGCCTCCGGGGCGAGCGCATGAAGCGACCATCCGGTCCCCATCGTGGAGCCCGACAGTGTGACCGTGCGCGCACCCGCCGGCGCGAGGGTGCAAACCGGCTCGCCCGGCGGCAACAGTAGATCGAGTGTCGCGTCCGCTTCGTTTCGTGCAGCCTCAGAGTTCAAAGCGGCATGAATTCGAGCACGGCGGTGTAGGACATGCGGCGTGCGTTGCCCGCTTCGTATTCGCCGCGACCTGCCGAGGCTTCGAGGTAGTACATCCCCGGCTCGTCCGCGTTCAGCGTCACCATGCCATCGGCATCGGTGGTCAGAGTCTGGATGCCCGGCTCGTCGCGATAGCGCGTGCCGCCGGCGACGAATTCCAGCTCGAGCCCTGCGGCCGGTTCGCCATCCAGCTGGAACTTCATCTGCGCCGCCTCGCCCGCGATCAGATCGTTCGGGTGGGTGACCGGGATCATCTCAATGCCGACATTGGTCGGGGCCAGCGCGGTGTCGTTCGGCGCGCCCAGCGTCACGAAGGTTTCGGTGCGCGAGCTGACTTCGCTCATGCGGACATTGGTCGCGCCTTCGGGAATGGCGGTGGCCGCTTCCTCACGCGAACCACGCCAGCGCCGCCGTTCGCCGTCGAACTCGTAGAAACCCATCATGCCATCGCTGGCCAGCGCGACGCGATAGGTGCCCTGCTGTTTGAGCGCGACATCGAAGACGCTGCGATAGGCACCGCTGCCAATGATGTTAGCTTCGACCGGCTGGCCATCGGGCCCGGTGACGACCAGATCGTCGAGCCCCAGAGGGCGATGTTCGAAGATGAACAGGCCGTTCGATGCAGCCGCGTCGACGGTGATCGTTTCTTCCTCGCCCGCCATCACCGTGGAGGAAGGCAGCAGCCAGCGACGATGCGCTTCGGCGGTGGTAGGCATAAGGGTCGAAAGGCCGAGCGCGAGGGTCGCGGCGATCATGGAAGGCTTGGCAAACATGGCGGATTTCCTGTCTGGTTGGGGTCGGGATCAGGGCTTGATCGAAAGGCGCACGGAGCCGAGCTCTTTCGAGCCGGCCTTCGTGCCGGCCATCGGTTTTTTCGGGGGCCATTGGAACGGGATGCTGACCAGTTCGCGTCCGCCGACCTCGCGGGCGGCCTCTACGCGCAAGACATAGGAACCTGCGGCCAGCTGGGGCAGCGGCCGGGTTCCTTCACGAAACCGCAGGGTGTAGTTGCCCGGCGCCTGGGTCGGCCCGCTGATGCCGTTCGCGGGCATCTCGGTGGAGCGGCCCGCGCGGCGCCACCAGGTCCGCATGTCGGGCAGCCACTTGCGCGGATCGTCGCCGCGCAGGTCCGTATCGTACCAGACGTCGAGATTGGCGACCGCCTTGCCGTCGGCATTCTCGATCCAGATCGCGACGTATGGGTTGTGGTATTCGGCCACACGAAGCTTCGGAATCTCGATCTGTACCTGCATCTCACCAGCGAGGGCGGGGGAGCCGGCGACCACGAAAGTGGCGGGTATGGCGAGCCATTTTGTTTTGCGCATGAGCGTATCCTCGGGTCGGAAAATCAGTGCATCAGGAAGACGATGAGGAGCAGCGGGATGATGAACCCCGCCCCCACGATGGGCCACGTCGACGGGCGCTTGCGTGCATGGATTTGCAACAGGAGCAGCCCGGTCACGCAGAAGACGACGCAGGCGCCTGCGAAAATGTCGATGAACCAGGACCACGCCGTGCCGGTGTCGCGGCCCTTGTGGAGATCGTTGAGAAAGGCGATTGCCCCGCGATCCGTGTCTTCCAGTTCCGCCGCGCCGCTATCGAGATCGACCGCGATCCAGCCATCGCCGCCAGCACGGGGCAGTGGCACGTAAAGCTCGCTTTCGGTCCATTCGCTGGCCCGCCCGTCGAGCTCGATATCGAATTCGCGTTCCAGCCAGTCCTTGGGTGCGTCGGCAGGCTCGCCTCGAGGCGCGGCGCGAAGCTGCGACAGAAGATCGGCAGGCAGCGTCGCCTCGTGCGTACGGACGGTCGGGCTCGCCTCGATCGAACCGGCGTGGTTCAGCGTGATGCCGGTGATCGCAAACAGGATCATCCCGACAAGACAGATCGCACTGCTCATCCAGTGCCAGGTATGAAACTGGCGCATCCAGAAGGGCGAGAGCCAGCGGCGCGGTTTGCGCCTCGGGAGTTTCGAGTGTTCGACCACCTGATCCATCGGAAGAGCTGCTTGATGACGTTGAGCAGGCGCATTGGTTGAACTGCGAATGCATGTCAATAACAACTTGATGGGAAGGCAGTCGCCTACCACCCGGCGGTGCCGCTACCGCTTACGGTCAGGCCGACCGTCATCGTTCACCGCTTCCCATGCCAGATCGCCGACGTAGCGGGATGCAAGCCGGCCGTTCTCGTCCATTGCGAGGAGGTGTAGCCAACGATTGTCGAACAAGGCGCGGACTTCCTTGTGACGCGCGAGAACATCCGTCATCGCGTCGCACGGCGCCTCGATACAGACCGAGAGGCGCAGCGGCTCGTGGATATAGTCTTCTCCGTCATGGACCGACTGCCAGGGCAGGCCGCCACGCATGATACCGCCGTTCCCTTCGAGCACACCGACGCCGCCAACCACATTGTGCAGCAGCTTGTTGCCGGAACCGAAGGTCTCGGGCGCGACGGTCGAGCCGTAATATTGCAGGCTGATCCAGCTTGCGACCACGACCGGTGCCGTCATGATCAGTTCGAGCACGCCGAAGCCGCGCTCGCTGTCCTGGTGCCAGTCGTAATCGTGCAGGAAGGCCCGTCCCTCGAGGCTGCGTCCCGAGGTGCGGTGGCGCGGTGCGGCGATGAAGGCTTCGCATCCGGCAAGCGCCCATTCGGGGCGAAGCTCCGCCCAATCGCGTGCGCGCGGCGCCACGTCGCTTTCGCTGTCTGCCCGGGGCAGGCGAAGTGCGCGCTCTCCGCGCGTCACCTTGCCCGCAGCGGCGAGCCACGCGCGGGCCTGCGACAGGTCCGCAAAATGATCGGCAGTGTCGATATCGCGGTCGTACAGTATGACGCGATCTGTCGCCGTGTCGTGAAGCGCGCCCACGAACACGGTGTCTTCGGGGATCGCGATGTTGCGCTCGGCCAGCCCCGCGCGCACCGTGCGATCATTCAGCAGCTGCGCCAGGAGGCGCGCGTTTACGTCGCCCGAATAGCCGCCGCAGGCACCGCATTGAAGCCCGCTCGCGTGAGGATTGTTGACCACATGCGCTCCGTGGCCAGCCAGCAGTACCAGCCGCGCAAAGCCATCGGTCAGCGACATGGCGCGAAGGACGGTTTCAGCCGAATCGATACGGGTCTGAAGGTCGAGCTCGGGCACGAAGCGCGGCGCTGGATCGTCAGGCACAGTTGCGGATTGCAGGCCGAGCGCATCGCGCAGCAATTTCCCAACGTAGACCGGACCCATTGCCTCGACGAAAGCGAAGGACGAGACGGCAGCCAGCTTGAACCGGCCCCACGCACGTTTCGCGCGTGCGCGGTAGCGCGCCGCGAGATCTGCTGCCGCGTCCTGCGGTCCGCCCGAACACGATGCGATCGTGGGATTCAGCAGCACCGGCAGCCGCAGCTCATCGACATCGGAGGCGAACCGCCGGTGCTTTGCGGAAATGCCGAAGAAGCCCGCGAAGCCCAGAGTGCGGATTGACGGATCGACCGCTTCGAGCGCGCGCCGGAACACTTCTGATCGCACATCGATGCAGAAGGCCGCCTGAAGCCGGGGGCGTGCATCGCCGCCGCTATTCGGCTGCGGCGTCGCGAGTGTCTCGCCAAGGTCGCGTTGGGCGGCGCGTTCGCTCGCCTCCTGCAGAATTTCATCGACGATTGCGGCGGCGTCGGGCTGCGTCGGTCGCGCGTGGGCGCGCATTGTCGCGCACCATTCCGGGCCTATCGCTCCCTCGTATTGCAGGAAGAGCGCCTCTTCCCACACGAGGCGGATCGCCAGCAGGTCGGTGATTGTGGAGTCGGTGCCGTCGGCCAGTTCTGCCCGCCACAATTGGTAACGCGCGAACTGCGCCCAACCGCCAAGCGAGAGCAGCAGCTGGTGGAAGTAGCTTTCGGCACCATCCGGGCCCAAGCCGATCCGTTCGACGGCCCGCGCGATCGCGTCCTCTGCGCACTCGGGCGCTACGTTGACGAACGCGGCATATCCTTTCAGCCCCATGATTTCCGGCGACAGGTCGTGCGTTGCATAGGCTTTCCAGGCAGCCCAGGCCGACCGACCGCGCGGTGCCGCCCACAATGCCTGTCCATCGTCGAAATAGCCGCCTGCCCACGCGCCTATTCTCTCGGCGATCAGCCCCGGCCAATCGATGGAGCTTGCCCCGCGCGCATGATCGGCGAGGGTTGAGAGGGGCGCATTCGCCACTCTCTCCTGCGTAATTGCCGCCTTGAGCGCCGCGAGGCTTGGCGGGCGTTCCGCATGGGGCGACGCATGAAGTGCAGCGGTGAGATCCGGATCGGTGATCTCGCCCGCCTCGATCCGGGCGCGGTAGTACTCGCGGGACATCGTCACCGGAATGTCGCCGAAGCGGGCAAGCCTTGCCCCCGTCGCCGCCAGGGTGGCTTCGGCCTGGCCCAGGAAAGGATTGACCGCGACAGAGGATGCGAGCGGCCACATCGGCGGGATCTGCCGTGCCGCCGCGCTTGCGGCGTGGCTCAGCGCTGCGGCGCTGACGGGCGCGTTTTCGATGATCGAGAGCATGAAATTACCTTTGCAAAATCGGAAAATCTGGAAGGTCAGGACGGGCGCCGGGTGGACCAGTTGCCGATCAGTCGGTCGAACACCGCATTCGCGTAGAGGCCGTTCGCGAGGTGCACGCGCAGACCCGCAGCCGCCGGATGGCTCGACCACAGCGGGAACATCGACTGGGCGAAGGCGACGATGCCGAAGCTGAGTACCGCCAGAACCAGCAACGCCCATTCGAGCGGGCCCGGAGCGGGAGTTTGCGGCAGCGTGTCGTCTGTCATCCACTCCACGGCGGTTTGCAGGCCGAAATAGCTGACCGATGCGGCAACGGCGTAGAGCGCAGTGTAGCGAGTCAGCATCCGCGGAGCCGCGTCGGCGAGGCCTTGCGTCAGGAGATAGGCAACGCCGAGGATCAGGATCGCGCCAAGCACGATCGCCTGCGGCGATTTCGTCTCGAACCCGAAACCCAGCCCGATGGCCGCGTAAATCGCGAGCGCCAACGCAAAGGCGCGCAGCACCGCCCATCCGTCGGGGATTGCGATTGGCCCTGGACGCTTGATCGACGCCACCAGGTCGACCGCGGTTCCCGACGCCAGGAAGGCGTGCGCCTTGTACAGCGAGTGGGCTACGATGTGCAGCAGTGCCAGTGGGAAGAGGGCCAGTCCGCACTGCATGATCATGAAGCCCATCTGCCCGATGGTGGACCAGGCGAGCGAATTCTTCACCGCCGATTGCGCAAGCATCGCCAGCCCTGCGAACAAAGCGGTAAACCCTCCGATCACGACCAATGCAGCCAGCACGCCCGGGTTGAGCAGCATGATGTCGGCAAAGCGAACGAGCAGAAAGCCCCCGCCGTTGATGACGCCTGCATGCAGGAGGGCCGAAACTGGCGTCGGGGTCTCCATGACCTCGGTAAGCCAGCCATGGATCGGGAATTGCGCCGATTTCACGATGGCAGCGATGGCGAGCAGCCCGCTGGCCCAGAGCGCGCCGCCGGGCGTCATTTCGTCACGCGCCGCGCTCAGGATAGTTGCGATGTCGAGCGTGCCGAAGCTTGCGAACAGCAGCACCGCGGCGCCAATCAGCGCTGCATCGCCCACCCGCGCGACGATGAACTTCTTGCGCGCTGCACGGATGGCTTGCGGACGGCTGCCGTAGAACAGCAGCAGCCGATGAAGGCAGAGGCTGGTCGCAATCCACGCGAGGACGAAATGAGCGAGATTGCCGGCCTGCACCAGCAGAAGTACCGCGCCGAGTGTCGCCGCCATCCAGCCAAGGAAGGCTCCCTGCCGGGCTTCGCCGTCGAGGTAGGAGCGTGAATAGCGCAATACGATCCAGCCGACGAATGCGACCAGCACCAGCATCGTCACGCTCACCACATCGATCCGCGTCGAGAGGCCGAAGCCCTCCACGCCGATCAGCTGCGAGGTATGCGCACCCTTTGCGATCAGCACGGCCGTCGATCCGAGGGACAGCGTGAAGGCCGTGAACCCAGCGCCTTCGACAAGCCGTGGGATTCCTCGGGGCCGAGGACCGGGCGAGAGAAACGCTGCCACCGAAGCTGTCAAAAGAACCGCAGGCGCGAGCAGGGGCAGGAGATCGAGGGGCAAAGACGGTTCCTCCGAGACCGTTTCAAGCTGCCGAGGCGCTTACGAGTCCTACTGCGTGAGGAAAAATACATTGTTCAGCAGATTTCGTTCTGTTTAGAAGAACGATATGGCCGACTTGAACTATCACCACCTTCGCTATTTTCATGTCGTGGCGCACGAGGGAAACCTGACCCGCGCGTCCGAACGGCTGAACGTGTCGCAGTCGGCTGTGTCGACCCAGATCCGCCAGCTGGAGCAGCGGCTCGGGCAGCCCTTGTTCGAGCGGAGGGGGCGGTCGCTGTTCCTGACCGAGGCGGGGCGCATCGCACTCGACCATGCGGACGCGATTTTCGCGACGGGCGAAGAACTGGTGAACACGCTGGGCGAACAGGCGAGCGGGCGTCGACAAATTCTGCGCGTCGGATCGCAGGCCACGCTTTCGCGGAACTTCCAGATCGCGCTCCTGCGCCCGTTGCTTGGCCGCGAGGATGTCGAGGTTATCATCCGCTCGGGTGCGCTCGGCGATCTGCTACAAAGCCTCGAAGCGCACCGGCTGGATCTCGTACTCTCCAATATTTCGCCGCCGCGCGACGCCGCGACACCGTGGATCTCGCATGCAATCGCGGAGCAGCCGGTCAGCCTGATAGGCACGCCCGACCGGATCGGACGCGACGCGGATGTCGAGCAATTGCTCGTGCGCGAGCCGCTTATCCTGCCAACCATCGAGAGCAGTATCCGTTCGGGGATCGACGCGCTGTTCGCGCGGCTTGCGATCCGCCCGCGGATCGCGGCGGAGGTTGATGATATGGCGATGATCCGCCTGCTCGCTCGCGAGGGGGCCGGGCTCGCGGTCGTCCCGCCGATCGTGGTGAAGGACGAATTGCAGAGCGGGCGCTTGGTCGAGGTCGAGCAGTTTCCCCGCCTCAGCGAAACCTTCTTCGCGGTAACGCTGGCGCGGCGTTTTCCGAACCCGCTGCTGCATGCGCTTCTGGATGCCCCGCTTTAGGCCAAGGCTGGCCCTGCGTGCGTGTGCTACCCGCGCCAAAGCCCGCTAGTGATTGCCCATGCCGCACCGGTGACGCTGATCATCGCGGTCCTTTCGCGGCACATCGTAGCAAGCGGGGCGTGCGCACGGTTCCGGGCTTCAGGTTACTGCGATGTTGCTCTTGGGTAATCCCAGAAAACGCTCGGTATGGATCTTGGCTTCGGGGAAATAGGCCTGAAATTCGCGGTAAGGAAGCAGCTGGGTCTCGTCAAAATACCTGAGCGCATGCGATTTGCTGAGCATCGCACCGAAAGGCGAAAGCGGCGCCAGCTTGCGGCCCATGGGACGCGGCAGCCAGTGCATGAAGGGCAAGCCGAAATGCAGTTCGAGCGGGAATGATTTCGCTGGTGTCTGCACCACGTAGTGACGCCCGATGCGTTTGATCTCCTGCGCCAGACCCTCCCTTTGATCGGGCGGCACATGCTCGATCACCGAATTGCACAGGACGAAATCCGCACTGCCGTCCTCCATCGGTACTCGCTTCCCGTCGTAGAGATGCGCCTCGATATTGTCGTCCGTATGCGTCAGGCCCGTATTCACCGCGTTCGGGGAGATGTTATAGATAATCACCTTCCCCGGCTTCAGAATCTCTTTCACCTCGGCCCAAAAGCTCAGGCTTCCACCCAGATCGACGACCAGCGCCCCTTCGATCTCCGGGTGGAGCTGCTTGATGAGTTCAGCTCGCGAACGGCGAAAGCGCCGCTGGGCCGGTCTGATAAATTCGGACCAAGTCATGATCGTTCCTTTTCCGTCATATCTCATAGAACCAGCGGGATACTGAATTTCCTTCAGGCGAGTGCGTTCGCAATATCGCCGACCAATTCGCCCATGAAAGGATATTCATCCTCGCGGACATAGTCGGGATTGGGCTCGCCAGTCGGATCGCTCGCCCGGGACGCTTCGCAGGCCGCGGCAATTGCGGCGGCCAGCGATGTGGCGTCGAGCGAATTCACCGCGATGATATTGGGGTGGTATCCCTTCCAGTCCTTGCACAGGTAGGTGTTGGTCACCGTGCGCAGCCCCATATGCGCCATCTCCAGCGGGGGATAGCTGGGGTGGGGCGAGGCCATCAGGCTGACCCCGACCGATGCGCCGAGCAGCGTGTCGGCATAGGCATCGAGCGACAGCTTGCCGAGCGAACGGACTTCGCGCCCGTCTCCAAGGGCAAAGGCACTGTGCGCCTTGCCTGCCGAAACGACGTCCCAGTCCCGATATTGCGGATAAGACCGTGCCCATTCGCGCAGGCCCCGTTGCAACGCGGGAAAGCAGTTTCGCGAGATCGCCGGCCGGCCATAAATCAGAATGCGCTGTCGACGGGCACTCGATCCGACCCGGTCGAGATAGGGCCGCAGCGAGCCATTGACGACGGGTTCGAAGGTATAGTTGCGTTCGACCTGATGTCCGCTGAGCCGGAAAAACTCGTACAGGTTGGAGGAGTTGAAGATCCCCCACAGCTTTTGCGGCGTGTCGTAGGCGCTTCTCGCCAGCATGTGCGCCGACGAGAACGGGAAAAGATGGGGCTCGTATTCCTGAATCAGGTAGATCAGAGGCAGTCGCGCGCGGGAGAACGCGCTTGCCTGCGCATCGAGCAGCGGTTCGATGTTCAGCGTAGTCCAGAAATTGAATGTGACGAATACGTCGTCACGCCGAACTGCGATGTCGTGATCCCGCTGCGGGATCGCCAGCGTTTCGATCGACGCCGGGTCGAAGCCCCGCTTTTCGGCTGCCTTCAGGAAGACGCCGAAATCCGTCGTCGCGTTCGCGTCGGTGGCGATGACACGCACGTCTACCGTCCGGCTTTCGGCAAGTCCTCGAACCATGGTCAGGAAAATGTCGATACCGGTCAGCACGCCGCCGAATGTCGAGCCAGGCGAGAGGTTCGGAACGACCAGGGTCAGCCGCGCCCGGTCCGTATCATCGCGCTGCAGCGTGTAGGTCGAGCCTACGTGATTGTCGATCGGCGGTGGCGCCATGGCAGCCCGAACACGCTCGACAACACCGCGCATCGGTGCGGGGGCGTAGGCTTTGACGGCGCTGCGCAATTTCGCATTCAGGTCAGCGGCCATTGGACTCTCTGATCTCATCCCACAGTTTCACGTCGGTCGACATGTGCCGCCGCACGAACTCCCTGACCGGTTCGCTCGTCGCCAAACTCGCAAAGCGGGACTGGCGCGTGACATAAACCAGTTCGCGCCAGGCTGCCCTTTTCTGCTGCGGCACGAGGCGCCCTATCACGCGAATAATGGGCCTATTGAATTCGATCAATCTGCGCAGGATTTCACTGCGGTGGACGAGGGACACGTTCGAGGTGCCGACGCCAAAGCCTTCAGGGGTCTCGCCAAAATGCTGGAATTGCTCGCGCACCTTCGCTTCGAAACCGCTCATATCGGATATCGGGAATACATTGCCGATCACGCGCTCGCCGTTCAGTTCGATATAATCGATCTGCGGCTGGAAATGGATAAACTCGTACGGCAACAGCGGCGATTGGTCGAATGCGGCACTGACCTGTGCGAGGATCTTGACGAGCCAATGCTCGACTTCGTCCATCGAGAGGTTCTGCAAGGGTGTATCGCGATAGCGCTTCATGTGTTCCGCAAAAGCCGAGACCAGCCTGTCATGCGGTTCCCTTGCGATTGTTACGGCTTCGTATCGCCGCAACTTATCGATCTGTTCGGGAAATTTTGCCGACAGCGCCTGCAGTGGCAGGTGATGAAAATCGACGAAGCCCAGTTCGGGAAGCTCGACAATATTCTCGTGGGTCGGATGAGGCGCGAGATTCAAAGTATGCGCATCCGGTGCCTCGTTATAACGTTCGAGCAACGCGCGGACCGAGGTCCCTGCACATTTGGGGATATGGACGAAAGCAAATTGATAAGTGTCGCTTATGATCATTGATAACCTGAGGGGGCAAGCAGCTGGTAGAGAAACGGATCAATCGGAAACCTGGATTTCGGGAATGGATACCGCCGCGTAACGCGCGCTGGTGGCAGCAGGTGTTAGGGGTGCCCCAGCAAGAAGTCGACGAAGCAATGGTGCATCCGGTGCATGATCTTCTCGTTTGATGAAGTGCTGGTGCATCAGGGAAACAGGAGAAGCCCCGGCTCTGATCGCTCATTTGATGAAGTAGGTGAATCCGGGTCGTAAACCCATTTTTTTATAGAGAAGATAGACCAGTATGGAATTCCATGTGATCTGCGCAGCTAATGTAGCCATGGCTGCACCGTGCATGCCGTAAAGTGGTATGAGGAAGAAGTTGAAGCAGATGTTGAGCACGGCCGAAAAAACCATTGTGTAGAGAGTTAGCCGCTCAAGACCTGCCTGGTTGAGGAAGGTGCCCGCCGGGCCGGCGAGCAGGTTGAAGGCGTTGCCGATGCCTAGGATAAGAAACACAGACGCAAGGCCGGTGAAATCGTCCCCGAAGATCGCGGTCGAAAAATAGGTCAGCAGCAACCAGCAGAGCCCGATGCCCATGATTCCGGTGAAGGATGCCAGCGTCGACTGGCGCAGAAGATTGGGCAGAAGTTTGTATTCCTCACTACGGATCAAGCGGGCGATACGAGGGCCCAGGACGCGGTTCATGATCTGTTGCGGGAAGACCGTGAGCAACGCGAATTGTGCAGCTACCTGATAACGGCCCACATCTTCGGGCTCGCCCAGCGCGCCAAGCATGAGAATATCGGTCCGCTGGTTGAGATAAAATACCGAGGTAATCAGCGCGAAGGGTAACGCCCGGCGGTAAAGGGTGCCGGGGCCGCTGCGCCAATGATCGGCCATGGGCTCTTCGGTAGGGCTTTTTGCCCGGAGGTAGAAGGCGCCGACGAGACACGCCGCGGCAATGCTGATCGCGTAGATGGTGAGCGCCAGCATCGGATCTTTTACCGGGACCACCAGTAACACGGACGCGAGCACAAGGGCTGGCACGAATTCCTTGATTTGCGCCGCCGCTCGCACGCGGCTGGAACCACGCAGAAAACCTTCTTCAAGCGCAAGCATTGCCAGCAGCGGCACGGCGATCACCAGAACGACCAGTGGATCGGCCAAAGTCTCCTTCATGCTGCCGCCGTTTCCGGCGGCCAGCGCCAGGAAGAACGCGGTGACTGTCAGGAAGGTGATCAACCCTTGGAACAGGTGTATGCGTCGCCGCAGGCCGGCCGCAAAACCGCGCAGGTTCTCGTCTCTCTCACGGGGCAGCTCGCGCGCGATAAACTCTGGAATACCGAGATTGGCGGGTATGCAAAGCAACGTGAGCAAGGTGAGGCCGAGCGCATAGATGCCATAGAATTCGCTGCCCAGCTGGTTGGTTAGCAGAATGGTGCTGAGCAAATTCAGGCCGCGCCCGGCGATGGCAAACCCACCGGCGCCCAGAAAGTCTCCGAAGACGGAGCGTCCTCGAAGCGCGTCAAAGAATCTGGATCGACCCGCCAAAACTGCCCCCACGCTGCCGACAGTCGGTGGAACGAGGTAAAGCGAGTTGCTCAATTGCTCGCCACCGGAGTCGGGGCCGGTTAGCCAAGGCTATAATGCACTGCAACGTGAAAATGGGTTGTCGCACAGGCTGCAGCGGGCTTTGCTTGAAGACCGAAGTTCCAAGGTATGGCCCCACGGCGTTTTCGGGGATCGAAAAGGGACGCCCTCACCGCGCAGGCTGTCCGCCGAATTGTCCCGCGCGGGTCCCGAAGACAAGCATTTCGGTCATGCGTAGCACCCCGCTGCCTGGGCGCCGGTCCCGCGAGGTTGGCCTTGCATATCGAATGCGAGGACCGGCTGGGCAAGCAAGGCGCGCGCGGGGCTCTCCCCGGCGAGACGGTAGTCGCCGTCGCCTGCGCCAGCATCGTAGACACCGCCCGTTCCGCTGACACTGCGGTCGTCGATGAACAGGGGATCGCCCCCTTCCTCCACGCTCCCGAGCCCTGGATCCGCAAAGCCGCAGGCCAGGCCCCCGCCGCCGGCATTCGGGTAGATCGTGTAATTGCCCGCGCAGCCTGCGCCATGGTGGAACGCGAAGTTTCCGGTCCGTTCGCTGGCATCGGCGAGTGCGAGTGAGGCGCCTGCGAAGATGTCACCTTTTGTGTTGAGCTGGCTCAGCAGGTTCGCCTTGAAGGTCACGTACCCGTGCGCCCGCCGTGTCCCGCTCGTGTCGTCGTTAGCGACGTTCCAGCGGCCTATGCCGTCAGCGCCGGGGTTCGTGTTGTGGAGCACGACACAATGGGTCAGATCGCCGCGCGCGTTGTCGGCCGAGAGACTGCAATTGACCAAACTGGTGGTGTCTGTTGTCTCGAACAGGTTCTGGACCACCGCAATGCTGCCAAGCTCTCCCGTGCCCGCCGCGCTTCTATTGAAGAGGATCGGCGTCGTGCCCGCTGCCGGCGAGAGAAACGCGTTGTTGTAGATGATGCGACCATCTTCGTAGGTATTCGAGAGAGAGGCATTCCCGGCGTTTGTCAGAGTGCATCCGATGGTGACCCACTGTTCCAGTTCGCGCCCATCGAGGTCGCCCGTCACGCCCCGACAGATGCGCAATTCGCCCGAGGTCGTCGTGGAAAACGAAGTCCTGCCGACAATATCGAGGCCGAATGCCGAGAAATGCGAACTCGCCCGCCGCACCTGGCTCTGCCCGTTCGTATCGAGAGCGATGTTCCAGAAGGTCACATGCAGGTTCGAAGCGGTTTCGCCGGAGAACGCGAACGAACCGCCGAGGCGCAGCGTCACATCCACAAGCATCAGGGCATTTTCGCCCAGTGAGGAAGTGCTGAAGAAGGGGCGGAAACTCTTGTCCAGAACCGCCACTGCGGTGGTGCGGGAGACGCCCGGCGCACGCTCGATCACTACGCCTGCAATATCTTGCGCATAGGACCCAAAGCTGGGCGTGCCGATATTCACCATGTCGAGAATGCGGATGCGCAGCCCGTCGAGCGCCCCTGCGGAGCTGCCGAGAACGGCGTGTGCCCGTTCCATGGCACCCCCTACCGTCAGGCAGGGCGCGGCCAGCGCGGTCGCGGCGTCGGTGGAAACCGCTCCGGTTTCGTTGTTGCCTGTCGAAGCCACATAGACCAGCGGCGGGGTGGCTGCCTTGGCCGCATCCTTGCAGTAATACCGTCGCGAAAAACCACGCCGCGAGGACACATCCTCGCTTCGCAACACCGACGCTTCGACACCGACCCACGGATAGACTTCGGCTTCCAGCCACACTGCGCCTTCACCAAGGGTGGAAATGTCGAGCGTGCCCGCGAACACCTCGCTCAGCTGGTCTTCTTGGACCACACCTGATGATAAGGAAGTGACCGCGACAAGCTGCCAGTCGGTCCGGTTTACGCCATCGCTGCCGCGCACCTTGACGCAGGCCACCTGCCGCCCGATGCCAGTGCCCGGATCGGCGCGACCATCGCGGTGGAAGGCGACAATTTCCCACGATATCGTATCGTCCACGATCAGGTTTGAGGGCATGACCCACGCCGCTATCGGTTTGGGGCTTTCACGCAATGACCCGTTGACCGTTCCCGAGATCCGATCGCTCGCGAAGATATAGTCCGACATTGCCAAGTCGGTGGGCGAGGGCAGGGCATGGTCCGGCCATGGCATGCGCACCCGTGTCGAGATCGGCAGATGCTGTCGGTGTGTTGTCGGCGAGCCGCCGCTATCGAAGCCGGTGCGGTCGACCTGTACGCTGTCGGGCAGCGCACCATTGCCAGACCGTCGCATGCGCCAGCCATCGTCGAGAATCTCCCCCGAAACCGGCCTGCGCGCAAGGGCCAGGTGACGTCTGTGCCGCGCTCTGCCGGCGAAGCCGAAGGCACTCATCAAGCCAGCCCCACCAGAGCGGCTGCCGTGGTGCCGGTCGCTTTGACGGCGCGTGCGCGAACATCGAGGATCGCGCCGGCGGGCAGGTTGGCGAAGGTGATTTCCGCCGTGCCGCTCAGCGGTACCAGCACGATATCGCCAGCCTCGCCGATATAGATGGCCTTGGTAGCAGTCGGGAGTTCGGCAGCGTCATCGGGGGAAATGGCGAAGCAGGCCTGCGCCGGACCGGCCGGACTGTCTTGAAAGGATGCAAAGCGATCAATCATGAAATCACCTATATGGTTCGTTTGGTTCAGCGCCACTATCAAAAGAGGATAGCTGTAGGAAAGGCCTTTGCGGCGCGGGGCCCTCAGCCTGTGCGAGGAGCCCCGAAGGCGGTGCATGTAAGGCGTTGCAAAGCCCGCGCGTTTCGTGGCATTGCGAGCCCGGTTCGCCAGCGGTTGCCTGGCCGGGAATCTTTCGCGCCGATTTCGGTCCAACACGCAGCATCACAGGAACGCAAATGAGTGATTCTATCGTCACATCGCGCGCTAATGATGGTGCGGGCGCTGCCGAAGTGACCGTGATCATGGTCAGCTACAACACTCGCGAACTGACCCTCAAAGCGATTGAGACGCTGCTGCGCAATGCGGGCGACGTGTCGTTCAAGCTGGTGGTGTGGGACAATGCCTCGGCAGACGGATCGGCGGATGCGATTGCGGAGCGTTTTCCTGAAATCGAGCTGATCCGCAGCGCGGAAAACGTCGGCTTTGCCATGGCGAACAATATTGTCGCCGAGGCCGCCGAAACCGAGTGGCTGCTGCTTCTCAACCCCGATACCGAAACCCATCCCGCAGCGGTCGAGAACCTCCTTGCCTTCGCAAAGGCCAATCCGCAGGCCGGGATCGTTGGCGGGCGTACCGTCTTTCCCGACGGATCGCTCAATATTGCATCGTGCTGGTCGAAAATGACGCCGTGGAGCCTGTTTTGTTCGGCGACCGGCCTGACCAGTGCGTTTCCCCGTTCGGCATTCTTCAATCCAGAGGCGATGGGCAACTGGCAGCGCGATACGGTGCGCGAAGTCGATATCGTGGTCGGCTGCTTCTTCCTGATCCGTACGCAGCTGTGGCGTGAACTGGACGGTTTCAGCCCCCGCTATTTCATGTATGGCGAAGAGGCCGATATGTGCCTGCGAGCCGCACAGCGAGGCTACAAGCCGATGATCACGCCCGATGCGCAGATCATGCATCTGGTCGGCGCTGCAACCAGCAAGCGGGAAGACAAACTGCGGCGATTGCTCAAGGCCAAGGTCACGCTGGTGCGCGACCACTGGAGCCCCGCGATGGCACCGATCGGGGTTGGGCTGTTGCTGATGGGAGCCGGCGCGCGGCGCGTGGCAACCGGACTAAGGGCCAGGGCCGGCAAGAGTGAAGGACGCGAAGAGACTTGGAAATCGGTCTGGGAAAACCGCAAGGACTGGCTCGAGGGCTATTGATGGATAACGGATCGATCATCGAGGCCAACCGCAAGAGGGCTTTGTCATGACCGCCCGGTCCGCGCGTTTTCACGGCGCTGCGTCCGCGCGTCGGCGCTTGGGCGCGGCAAGTGCGCGCCGGATTACAGAGCGGCTGCACCTGCAAAAATCTGAAATCATGCATGTTTTGCCGTTAGTTATCCTCGGCTATGCCACCCTCATTCCGCCGGAAGTGCACGTCACGATCAGCGGGCTCAGCTTTTACGTCTATCGCGTGCTGCTATATGCGCTGGCGCCGATTATTCTGCGGCGCGCGTATCTCAACCTTCACCGGTTCAACTGGTGGGACCTCGCCATCCTCGCGAGTGCGCTGATGCTGCCGGTTTCCATATGGGTGAACAATTCGTTCGCCGAAGCGCTGGAATCGGGCATGTCGGTCACGATAGACTTGGCGCTGACCTATCTTCTAGCACGCTCGACCATCCGAACGACGCGCGATTTCCAGGCCTTTCTCATCATGATGGCGCCCGGGCTTGCTCTGGCCGGATTGACGCTGATGGTTGAAAGTCTGTCCAGGGAGTTCATCGTGCGGCCCGTGATGGCCAGCATTTTCGGCTCGAGCGAGATCGTCGGCGTCAAATACTACTATCGCCTCGGCTTGCTGCGCGCATACGGTCCGTTCTCCCACCCCATTCTTGCAGGGCTACATCTGGGCGTGTTCCTGTCCATGTTCTGGTTCGCGGTGAAGAATCCTACCTACCGCTTCCTCGGCCTTGCCGCAGGCGCCATGGGCTTCTTCACTCTCAGTTCCGGGGCGCTGATCGCGATCGGCATTTCTGCAGGACTGATCGCCTATCATCGCGTGCAGCAACTGGTCGTAGGCCTGAACTGGAAGCACTTCTTCATCCTCGCGATTGTCGGCCTCATCATCCTTCAATTCGGATCGCAGAACGGCGCCGTTTCGGTTGTTTCCCGTTATCTGACGTTCGATTCCGCCACCGCTTCGTACCGGATCGGGATCTGGGATTACGGTACTATCAGCGTCCAGAACCATCCATTGTTCGGTGTTGGCCTCAATGAGTGGGAGCGGGCGCAATGGATGATGGTTCACGATACTATCGATGCACATTTTCTCTGGATGGCGGTCCGCTTCGGTCTTCCGGCGTCGCTACTCTTGTTCGTTTCCTCGATCGCGATCATGTTCAAGCTTGGCCAACGCGTTTCGGAGCTGCCGCTTTCGGTCGAGCGCGAAACGCGCGTCGGTATCATCATCGCGCTTTTCGCGATCGTGCTGATGATGTTTACAGTGACTTTATTCGGATCGACTCAGATCATCTTCTACATCACGCTCGGCGGCGCCGCTTCGCTGGCGTCGGCAAACATCGTAGTCAGACGCGCATCGGTAGAACGAACCGAGCCAGCCGAGCCGGCACCGCAGACGGCTAGCTTCTCCGGTAAGCCTCCTTACGTGCCGAGTGGGGCCTAGGGCGGACCGACTGGCGTGCTCGTCCACCTGACTGCCGATCTCCCCGATGCCGTCGATCCCGGCAAATCCAGAGTGGTGGCAACGCATATTGCATCGCTTGAGGGCGAGTGGCCGCAGCATACCTATTCGCTGAACCGCCTATCCCCGACCGGTGGCCAGTTCGCCGCGGCCCTGGCGCGCAACCCGCTTGCACCGGCGCTGCCCATCGCGGCGGTCGCAAATGATGGCAAAACCACCACGCTCACCTACATCGCGCCGCCGAAGGGTATCTATCACCGCGCAATGCTGGAGCGGCTGGCCGACTGGATCGCGCGGGACATGGCGGAAAAGGGGGTGCGCCCCCGGCTGATCCACGCGCACAAGCTGACCGTGGAAGGCATAGTGGCTTTCGCCCTGGCCCAACGGCTCGACATCCCTTTTGCGATAAGTCTGCAGGGCAATACGGACGAGCGGATCATGTGCGCGCGCCCCGATCTCAAGGCGCATTTCGCCCGCATCTGGCGCGGAGCGGCGATCGTATTCGCCTATGCGCCGTGGATCCAGCGGCTTGCTGAGAGCAAGTTGGGGCCACGTGCCGGGGCCACCGCCATCCTGCCCTGTCCTACGCCGCAAGACGCCATCCTGCCACCTCGTGAAGCGCCGGCGCATCTGCTCACGGCTTTCCATCTCAGGCTTCGCAAGCTGAAGAACATCGACACGCTGATTGCAGCGGCGAAACGGGCGGGCGAGAACCGTCCGACTATCGAACTGCAGATCGCGGGTGGGGGCGAGGATGCCGATTTCGCGGCGATCGAGGCGATGATTGGAGGCAGTCCGCACGCACAGCTTGTCGGGCCGGTGCCGCACTCTGAAATGCAGGGGCGGATGAACGCAATGGCGGGTTTCGCGATGGTATCGCGGCGCGAGAGCTTCGGACTTGTATTTGTCGAAGCGCTACTGGCTGGTTGTCCGATCGTTTATCCGCGGCACATGGCGGTGGACGGCTATTTCGACGGGCTGCCATTCGCCATTGCAGTCGACCCCGACGATGTCGGCGAGATCGCGCAGGCGCTGGAAAGGTTGGTCGATCAGCAGGCGTTTCTGAAGGCTGAGCTGGCCAAATGGCAGCAGACGTCCGAGGCCGCGCGTTTCCGAAGTGCTTCTGTTGCTGCCACTTATCGGGCGGGGGTGGCGGCGGCTCTCGGTGGGCCGCTATCCGGCGATGGGCTCGAAGACTAGCGTTCCCAGCGTCGCATTGCTCCCGAAAGGTGCGCGCAGGTCCAATTGCTGCACCGGGCAATCCGCGCCGATCGCGATCGATGCGGGCCAGTCTCTACCACTCATTTTGCGCCCCCCTGCAGCGCAGGATAGCTGCCACTGCCAGTCTCCGCTGTCTGCCGCACCGTCGGCGGGCTGGAGGCGATAGGAGCCGGGGGGCAGTGCGAGCATGCGCGTCGTTCCGTCCGACCCGATCGCGTTGGAGCGCCGCAGAACCGGCCCGTTCTGCCCATCCTGCGCGGTTCGATAGCCTTCGGCGAGCCGCCAGCCGAAACCACTGCTGCCGACCGAGTTCTCACTCCAGTCGAGGCGCAGAGGATAGCCCTCAGGCGCAATAAAGCTTGTATAAAGCCGCGCGCCGAGTTCGTTCCTGCGGCTATAGCGCAGGGTCTCGATCACCTGTGCGGTTGCCTCACGGTCGAGATCTCCGCCGCCGGTGCGTAGGTTCGGGGTGAGGGCGACAATGCTCTCATCCTCTATTTCGGCCGCATGTTCGCTGAGAAAATTGATCGGCCAAGCCTCTCCGCCTGAACGCCTCATCGCTTCACCGAGTGCCTCTACGAAACCGCGATTGCCATCGACCCGCTGCGCGAAATCCTCGAACAGCGGTTCGGCACTTTTCTGGCGGCGCAACAGCGCTTCGGCCTGCTGAAGCGCGAGGGCGGGATTGCTATCGATAAAATGGTTGTAGAGGTTTTGTTGCGTCAGAGTGCTATGGCGTGAAAGCCGCCCGGCATGTTCGAGAAGTCGATCGGCCCGATCGCCGTCGGCGTGAATGCCGAGATAGGTAAAGGCTTCGGGACTGAGCGGTGACTGCCGGATCGCGCGGTGGACGAATTCGCCTTTTTCCTCGGTCGCATCAATATCACGCGCAAGCACCCATCGCGCAAGCGGGGCCGCCGCGAGGGGCTGCGAGCCCGGCGTACCGCGCAGCACCACTGTGCCCTGGAGCACAAGCGCACCATAAAAGGCAGCAAACGCACAAGCGAGCCCGACCAGAGCGGCCACGACGGTCCGGGGGACCGACGGGCTGCTCTTGCGGGCCTGCCATTTATTTGCGGGCATTGGCCTTCTGTTCCAGCGCGGTCGGTGTGCCATACGCATAGTAGGAATAGCTGTAGCTATATGAGTCACCGGCCTCGAGCGGGCGGTACTTGGTCAGTACACCGCCGATGACATTGGCGCCGACGTCCAGCAGGCGCCGCATGGCTGCCTTGGCCTGGCCGTAATGCGCACGATTGGCCTCGACCACGAACAGCGTAGCGTCGACATGGTGCGACACGATTGGCGAGTCCGCCAGGCCGATGACCGGCGCGGTATCGAGAATGATGATGTCGTACGAATGGCGGTAGCGCTCGATGAACTTGGGCAACAGATCGCTCGACAGCAGCTGCACCGGGTTGGGCGGCAACGGACCGAGCGGAAGCACATCGAGATTCTCGATCGTGTTGACCAGCATCTCGTTTTCAATCGGTGCGTCTTTCGACAGCACGTTCATGAAGCCGCGCTCGCTGTCGTCATCCGGCGTGCGAAGCGACTTGCCGAGGCTCGGCTTGCGAAGGTCGGTATCGACGAGCAGCACGCGGCGTCCCGCCCGGGCGTAGTCCGAAGCAAGCGCGATTGAGGTGATCGACTTACCTTCCGAAGGTGAACTGCTGGTGACCTGCAGAACGGGATGCGACTTTCGACCCAGGGTGAAGTCGATCGCAACGCGCAGGGCGGAATAGGCCTCTGCCACGTGCGAATGGGGTTCGGACACGCTCTGAAGCGGTTCGCCTTCCGTGAACGGAATGCTCCCCAGCAGCGGCACGCCCAGCTTCGTTTCGACGTCGCGCGGCGAACGCACCCGATCGTCGAAAATCTGACGCATGATCGTTAGTCCGACGCCCAGACCGGTCCCGAGCAGCAACGCAATCAGAAGATTGGCGAACAGATTGGGTGAGTACGCGCCGTTCGGCACCTGTGCCGGGTCGAGGCTGGACAGGCGACTTGAATCGATATTCGCGGCCGAGGAGATCTGGTTAAAGCGGTTTAGCAGGCTGTCGAGCTGATCCTGAAGTGCCGTTACATCGCGATTGAGGATGTTGAATTGCACACGGCGGCTCTGTTCCTCGATGGCCGAATCCGAAACCGAATTGAGCTCCTCCAAAAGGCCGTTTTCCTGCCTCTGTGCGATCCGATATTCGTCGCGGATCACGCTCTTCACGTCATTCGCGATGCTGGCGATGTTCCGATCGATCGAGGTGAGCTGCGCACGCAGTTGCGCGACCTCGGGATAATCTTCGCGATAGCGCTCGCGCAGCTCGTTCAAGCGGCGCTCGATCTCGCTCTTCTGTGCGATGAGCCCTTGCACGACTGGATTGCTCTGCACTTCGGGCACCTGCATCGGTGCCATGTCCCGCACGGCAAGCCAGCGCTGCTCCGCCTCGATCCTTCGAATACGCGCCGCGGCATAGGTTTCGTTGACCGTGACGAGATTGGTGCCGCTGATGGTCTGCGCGGTGCCCACGGGCTCGCTGCCACCGCCTGCATCGCCCCCGGAGCTGGCGCTTCGGGAGGACGAGATCGGCTGGCCGACGATGCCGTTGTTGCGGGCGTATTCGATCGCCTCGGATTCGGCTTCCTGCAGCGATTCGCGAACCTGTTCGATCTGCTCGAGCAGGATTTCGCGTGCGTAGGAGTTCACTTCCGAACCGCGCTGCAGTTCACTGAGAAGCAGGGATTCGACGTATGCGTTGGCGACCCGTGCGGTGAGCGCCTGATCTTCGGATTTGTAGCCGATGCGCATGACCCGCGTGCGGTCCACAGGCTCGGGCATGACATTGTCGGACAGCTTCTCGGCCGCGATCTTGCGACGCAGCGCCGCGCGCTGGTCTTCGGGAAGAGTGGTGTATCTCTCGGGTAGAGAATCACCGATGAAGGACTGGTCCTGATCGAGCTGCAGCTCATCCACCACGGCCAAAGCCATCGATTGGCTTTCGATCACCTGGGTGAGGGTGGCCATGAAGACGAGGATGTCGTTCGGCCGGACCTCGGGGTCGATATCCTGGCCCTCGACGATCTGGCCGCCAGTCTCCTCGATCTGGATCGAGGCATAGGCGCGGTATTCGGGCGTGGTGAGCAAGGTGGCGATGACGCCCAGCACAAGCGCCACTGCGATGCAGGCGACCAGCACGAAGCGTTCGCGCCAAAGAATGGAGCGAATATAAGCGAGATCGAGCAGGCCTCCGCCATCGTCGGAGCGCATGGCGCCCCCTTCCTCGATCACCAGGTCGTTGCGCCCACGCGCACCAACCGAGCGTTCATCCGCATTCATGTATAAATTCTCGCATTAAAAGACACGTGTGAAGATGGCAGCCGCCGGCAGCGCGGTAAGCGCGTCCTGCCACAGCTGCGACAGCTGCGAGGTGCCGACGACGACGCGATCGCCCGGGCGAAGCACCGGATCGATCATGGTCCCTCTGCGCATGGCAGTCAGATCGAACAGGGCGACGGTCATCCCTTCCGGCGTATCGCGGAAGACTATGATTTCCTCGGTTTCCGCCGTGCGGGTCGGGCCCTGGGCAAGCGAAAGCGCGCCAGCGAGGGTCGTGCCCGGATCGAAAGTAAAGACCCCTGGCCGGGTGACCGCGCCTTCGACGGTAACCCGGTGCGAGCCGTAGCTCACGACATTCACGCTTACGCTCGGATCATTGAGATAGCGCGCGGCGAGCTGGCTTTCGACGGTCTGGCGCACCTGTTCGGGCGTGAGGCCTTCCACTTGGACCAGGCCCAGCAGCGGCAGGGAGATGGTTCCGTTTACGGGGACCAGTACCTCGCCGACCGAAAGATCGGGCTCACGGAATACGCCGATGCTCAGGCGATCGCCGGGGCGCAGGATATAGTTCTGCGGCGCGACCGGCGAATACTGGCCTGCGATGCCCTGCGGCTCCGCCATCGGCCCGACCAGACCCGGGGTCGGGGGAGGCGTGCTCGCGCAGCCGGACAAGCCGATCGCAGATATCAAAAGCGCGGCGCCGAACCCGCGTGAGCGACCAGATTGTATCATTGAGGGGCTCCCAGGTGTTCCCGCAAGCGGGCATAGCTAGCTGGCGAAATAGAAGCAAGCGGATGAACCTGTGTTCTAGCCTGCACCGGGGCCTCCCTGCGACGTATTTGCAACTGGCATTTCAAGGACTTTTGCGTAGGCGGCCAGCAGCGGCGCGATCTGCCGTCCCCATCCCAGTTCCTCTTCCACGCGGGTCCGGCCAGACAGGCCCATCGCCTCGCGGCGGGCGGGATCGTCAATCAGTTCGATGATCTTGTCACCCAGATCGCGGGCATTGTTTGGGGCGGCGTAGAGCGACGAATCCTGTGCCGAAAAGCGCCCCTCGGTCACGTCGAACTGCACGACCGGCTTGCCCATCGCCATGTACTCCATGATCTTGTTCATCGTGGACTTGTCGTTCATCGCGTTGACCCGATCCGGGTTGACGCCGACATCCATGGTCGAGAGCACTTCGAACAATACATGGTCCGGTGCGCGGCCGGTAAAGGTCACGAACTCGCCTAGCCCGCGCTCCTCAACCATCGCCTTCAAAGACGTCAGGCTGGGTCCGCCACCCACGAGGCAGAACTGGATGTCGTCGCGCCCAAGCTTGCGCACGATATGTTCGACCGCTTCGATCAGCAGGTCGATCCCCTCCTGGTCGCCCATCACGCCGACATAGCCGACCATGTGGCGGCGCCCGTTCTTCCAGCTTTCGACCGGGGGCACGCGCACAAGCCGACCGAGATCGGGGCCGGAGCGAACGACGAACACCTTGTCGGGATCGATACCGCCGCGCTCGATCGCGATCTGGCGATAGCTGCGGTTGGTCGCCATCGTCACATCGGCGGCTTTGAAGGTCAGTTTCTCGAACAGGACCATCAGCTTCCAGAAGAACCCGCGGCGGTTGAACTTCGCTTCGTAAAGCTCTGGATTAATGTCGTGATGATCGAAGATGTATTTCACGCCCAGCAGCTTGAAGGGCAGGGCGACGAGGAAGATCAGATCCGGCGGGTTGCAGCCCTGGATCACATGAAAGCCGCGCTTAAAATAGATTCTCCACGCCAGGATGGTTTCCCAGAACAACGCCGCTCCATATTCGAGCAGGAAGCCCAGCGCACCGCTCGCGTCGAGCGGCAGCGAATGGCGATGGATGTGAACCCCGTCGATCAGTTCGTAGGACTTTTCGTATCCCTTGCCCTTGGGGCAGATCACCGAAACCTCGGCCCCGGCGGCGCGCAACGTGCGCGCTTCCTGCCAGACCCGGCGATCGAAGGGGAGGGGCAGGTTCTCGACCACGATCAGCACGCCCTTGCCGGCCAGCGGCTGGCCTTCGATGAAGGTCGGGACGGTGTTGCTCTTGTCTACATTCCCGCCGCCGGGCTGAGCAGTCATGGGATCGTGCTCAGGTCGATCGCCCGCACACCGCCCAGATCGAGCGTGTCGACCAGCCTATTGGTCGCGACCGCGACCGCATAGTCTCCGCTTTCGGCTTCGGCCTTGTCGACCAGCAGCGCGTCGATGGCGGGCAGGTTGGCATAGGCGTAGCCCAGATTCTGGCCGACCAGCTTTTCGGGGCTGAGCAGCGGATCGTAGATTTTCAGGTCGTAGCCTGCATCGAGCAGCTTGCGGGCGAGGTCGACAGCAGGGCTTTCCCGCAGATCGTCGGTATCGGCCTTGAAGGCGAGCCCGACCAGCAGGATTTTCGCGCCGGGCTCCAGGTCCTGCGTAACGCCGAGGAACTGGTGATGCTTGTGTGCTGCATTGGAGCGCAGCAACGAGTCGACGAGGTGCGTGTTCGCGCCGCTGTCGCTTGCGATATGCTGGAGCGCGCGGACGTCCTTGGGCAGGCAAGAGCCGCCGAAGGCACCCCCCGGCCGAGTGTAATAAGGTGAGATATTGAGCTTGCGGTCGGCCACAAAAATCTCGTGGACCTGCTTCGCGGAGATGCCCTGCAACTGGCAGACGCGACCGATTTCGTTGGCGAAGGTGACCTTCACCGCGTGCCAGGCATTGTCGACGAACTTGGTCAGCTCGGCCTCGCGGATGCCGACATTGAAGACCGGCGCCTCGATCCCCTCGTGCAGCGCTTCCATCTTGGTCGAGGGTTCGCCCGACATCGTGCCCAGCACGATCTTGGGCGGGTTGAAGTAATCCTCGATCGCGGTCGCCTCGCGCAGGAATTCGGGATTGTAGACCAGCTCCACCGCGGTGCCCGCCGCGTCGCCGAGAAACGAGCGGAAGATCGGCGCAATGATCTGTTCGGTGCTTCCAGGGCGCATGGTCGAACGGAACGCTACGGTGAGCGGGTCTTTGCGCTTGGGATCGACGGCGGCAGCGATCGCGCGTGTGACCTGCGCAATATAGGTCATGTTGTGCGCCCCGTCGGGGCCGCTCGGCGTGCCGACGCAGACCACCGCGATATCGCAGTCATCGAGTTCGTTGGTGACTTCCTTGACGGCGTCGAGGCGACCTTCGGTATGGGCTTGCGCCAAAAGTTCGTCGATGCCCGGCTCGCTGATCGGCGAGCGCCCGGCGCGAATGGCCTCGACCTTGTCCATGCTCGGGTCGATCCCGATAACCGTGTGGCCCTGGCTCGCGATACAGGCCGCACCGGTGCAGCCTACGTAACCGAGCCCGAAAATTGCTACTTTCAAGTGACTTTCCCTCGAAGTCTCGAAGACCCGAGGCGGGCCTTATGGAACGTCGCGCAATGCTGCAATGCTGCAATGCGAGATATCAGGTGTTGGTGCGTCTGCGCCCGCCCGCGATCTCTGCCGCGCTCGTCGCGACAGCGATCGCCACGAATGTGGCGGTGAAGATGGCGGCGGTGCGGAACGGATAGTCGACCAGCGAGTGCAGCAGCGGCAGCGCAATCGCGACCAGTGCCATTCCCAGTCCGATGGCCTGTGCGGACTTCGCCTTGCGAGCCCGCAAAACCATCATAGCCAGCCAGCCGATCACGGCGGCGATCAGGGCGACCCCGAGCACGCCGAATTCCATGACCAGTTCCAGCACGTCGTTATGGGCGTGGTTGATGTATTTGATGCCGATCGCCGACAGCGGCTCGTGCACTTCCAGCGCGCGGCGAAAACTGCCGCCACCCGAACCGATCGGCCAGAAAGCCTGCAAGGCATCGATTACGACCGGCCAGATTTCCTCGCGCGGATCATCCTCTGCCGCCAGCCGGGATACGGCGGAGCCCGCTCTCGATCCGCTGAACAGCGCGATTGCCGCGACGGCCACCATGATCCCGCCCCCGCCAGAGACCGCAGGCCAGAACATCGGCGTGCGTCTTTCGCCCGCGAGAGCAAACAGGATCGCGGATGTCAGCCCCGTAGATGCCAGGATCAGCACGAGCCCAGCACGCGATCCGGTGCCGAGCACAGCAATGATTGCGAACAGGGCCACCGCCAGTGCGGCCCCGTAGACGATCCGCAGCTCGTCGGGCGTCCGCCCCGTGCGCAGGCGCTGGACGATCATTGCCAGCAGCGGGATGCCCATGGCGATGAAGCAGGCCTGGTGATTGCGATTGGCGAAGAAGCCGACCGCGATCGTCGAATGTGCGTTTGCGTAAAAGCGCGGCGCGATGCCGGACGCGGCGAATTGCAGCAGTCCGAAAAGGACGGCGAACAGCCACGCCGCCGCCAGGCCGAGCAGGATGGCGCGCCGCCGCTCCTCGCTTCCCAGGCGATAGGCGAAGTAGAAGGTCAGCGCGGGCAAGAGGTAGATCACCGTATAGAGCGTCTGTGCCGGTTGCAGGCTGATCGGCCGCCAGGGCAGGGCGTCGAACACCAGCAGGTCCCCTTGTTCGAAGATTTCGCGACCGGGCATGGCGGTCCAGAGCGAAGGCGGCAGCGGTATCAGCTGAAGCAGGAGCAACGCGACGATGCCGATGGCGAAATAGTCGCTCGCCCGCCTCTGCCACGACAAGGGGGCAGGCCGCCGCAAGACCGCGACAAGCGCCATTGCCGCGATCAGTTGGCCGATCAGACGCCCCCCGATCGAGCCGTCTCCGCCGCCGCCCGTAATCACCACGATGAAGATCGCTGCCGCCCAGATCAGCGCGGGCAGCGACCAATCAAGCACGGCCAGCCGCCCCCGCGCATTGGAGGGTCGTCTGGTCCTTATTTTCCGTGATGCCTGGGCTTCTTGCAATTCGATCTCATCCGCGCGAAAGGAAGCGGCGTTGTAGGGCCGTAGCCGCCTTAGTTAAGAATATAGGGTGGGACAACATGTTCAATCTACTCGGCTCGGGCCTCTATTTCATGGTTGCCCTGACCGCGCTTCTGGCCGCTTTCATGGTCCGGGGGGATCGGGTCGGAGACCGCATTCACTGGGTTGGCATAGCCGCGCTGTATATGGGCTTCGCCGCTTCGAGGTGGTTTCAGATCGAAGTCGGTCTGAGTTCGATGTTGCGCGAAACAATCCGTTCTGCGGGTGCCTATGGCGAGCGGGCCTCGTGGCAGGCTCCAGCAACCGTCGTCCTCGTCGTTCTGCTCTTCGCGCTCGGCTGGTACTTTGTCTCGACATGGCGCAGGCGGAGCCCCGGCAGCCGCGCGAGGGCGGTGTTCATATCCCGTTTCGCAGGGATTGCGCTGTTGCTGTTCGTGGGGGTCAGGATCGCGTCGCTGCACGCGATCGACAAGCTGATCTATTCGGGCGGGCCCATCCGGCTGAACTACATCATCGATCTCGGCTTGACGGGCATCGTGCTGGCGATGGCGATCCTCTACGCTTACCGTTCATGGCAGCGGGGGGGCGGCGGCAACCGACGCGCGCCCCGGCGCTGAATCCCTGCCTCTCAGCCGAGTAGGCGAGCCACCGTTTCGGACAGTGATTCCTGCCAAGGCGGGGCGACATGGCCGAAGACTTCACCGAACTTCGCACTATCGAGGCGGGAATTGGCGGGGCGTGCGGCCTTGGTCGGATAGTCCGACCCCGGAATGCCTGTAACCTCGCAAACAGGGCCGCCGTGCTTGCCGCTCTGCGCGAAGATCGCGCGCGCGAAATCGGCCCAGTTGGTCGCGCCGGTTCCGCCGAAATGATAGAGCGCGTTCGCGCCATGGCCCGGCTCCGCCTGCCAACGATCGGCGACCGCTAGCAACGCGTCGGCGATGTCGAGCGCGCTGGTCGGGTTGCCATGCTGGTCGTTCACGACGTTGAGCGCATCGCGCCCCTCGGCGAGCCGCAGCATCGTCTTGACGAAATTGGCGCCGAAGGGGCTGTAGACCCAGGCCGTGCGCAAGATGGCATAGGTGGCTCCCGATGTGCTGAGCGCCTCCTCTCCTGCCAGCTTGGTCTTGCCGTAAACGCCGATCGGGCCGGTCGGGTCATCCTCGCGCCATGCGCGCTCGCCACTGCCGTCGAACACGTAATCGGTAGAAAGATGCAGCACCGGCGCACCGGCGCTTGCCGCAGCCTTTCCGATGAACCCGGGGGCCTCGCCGTTGATCGCCATCGCCAGATCGGGCTCATCCTCGGCATTGTCCACTGCGGTATAGGCGGCGGCGGAGATGACGAGATCGGGCTGCGCCGCGTCGATAGCGCGAGCGATGCTGGCGGGATCGGCGAGGTCGAGCTCGGGCCGCGCGGCGAAGATCAGCTCGTGCGGATTGTCGCGTGCGCCGCAGCGTTCGGCCAGCGATTGCGCGACCTGCCCTTCGCGCCCGGTGACGAGGATCTTCATGTCTTGTCGGAGCCGAGCCGTTCGCCCGAATATTTGCCCGAGCGGATCGGCCCCCACCACCACTCGTTGTCGAGATACCAGTCGATAGTCTTGGCAAGCCCGCTCTCGAAGCTCTCCTGCGGGCTCCAGCCCAGCTCGCGCGCGATCTTGCTGGCGTCGATCGCATAGCGACGATCATGCCCGGGGCGGTCGGTGACGAAGGTGATCAGATCGCGGCGGCTGGTGCCGTCGTCCAGCGGGCGACGCTCGTCGAGCGCGTCGCAGATCGCTTCGACCACCTGCAGGTTGGTCCGTTCCTGGTTGCCGCCGATATTGTAGCTTTCACCCAGCTTGCCCTTGGTCAGCACGGTGATGAGAGCATTTGCGTGATCTTCGACGAACAGCCAGTCGCGCACGTTCTCGCCCGTGCCATAGACCGGCAGCGGCTTGCCATCGAGCGCGTTGAGAATGACCAGCGGGATCAGCTTTTCGGGGAAGTGATAGGGCCCGTAATTGTTCGAGCAGTTCGAGAGGACCACGGGCAGCCCGTAGGTCTCGTGCCAGGCGCGCACGAAATGGTCGCTCGCCGCCTTGGACGCCGAATAGGGCGAGGAGGGCGCGTAGGGCGTCTCCTCGGTAAACAGCGTGTCGTCGAAATCGAGATCGCCGAACACTTCGTCGGTCGAGATATGATGGAAGCGGAAGTTCGCTTTCTTGTCGCCTTCCAGCCCGCGCCAGTATGCGAGCGCGGCGTCGAGCAGGCGGAAGGTGCCGACCACATTGGTCTCGACGAAGGCGCCGGGTCCGTCGATCGAGCGATCGACATGGCTCTCGGCGGCCAGATGCATGATCCCGTCGACGTTTTCCTCGCGCAGCAGCGCCAGCACCATCTCGTTGTCGAGGATATCTCCTTCGACCAGCCGATGGTTGGGCGCATTGGAGATCGTCTTCAGGCTTTCCGGATTGCCCGCATAGGTGAGCTTGTCGAGATTGATGACGCGCTTGCCGTCGCGCACCAGCTGGCGCACCACTGCCGAGCCGATGAAGCCCGCGCCGCCGGTGACGAGGATGGTTTCCATGGTCGGTCAGCCTTCGTAGGTAAACGGAGTGTCGAAATCGGCGAATAGCGGCGCTTCGAGGTCCTTTTCCGACAGCGTCGGCTCGCCGTCGATCGTGGGCCAGTCGATCGCTAGCGCAGGGTCGTTCCAGCGGATCGCGCCTTCGTGTTCCTTGGAATAGGGGCCGCTGACTTTGTAGAGCACCTCGGTATCGGGCTCGAGCGTCATGAAGCAATGCGCGAACCCGATCGGCACCAGCAGCTGGTTCCATTTGTCCGCCGACAGCGTGACGCCGACATGCTGGCCATAGGTCGGCGAGCCCTTGCGGATATCGACCGCAACATCGTAGATCGCACCGCGCAGCACGCGGACCAGCTTGTCCTGCGCCACAGGCGGCACCTGGAAATGCAGACCGCGCACCGTGCCGACGGCGGCGGACATCGACTGGTTGTCCTGGATCCAGTCGATATCGATTCCCTCGGCCTCGAAGGCGGATCGTTTGAAGACCTCGGAGAAGAAGCCGCGATGGTCGCCATATTTAGGCGGGATCACCTCGACCACGTCGGGGATGGCATGACGGATGAACTGGGTCACGCCGGGTTCTCCACGAGCTTCTTCAGATAGGCGCCGTAGCCGGTCTTGCCCATCATGCCGGCACGTTCGAGCAGTGAGTCCGCGCCGAGCCAGCCCTGGCGGAAGGCGACTTCCTCCGGACAGGCGATCTTGATGCCGGTCCGGTGCTCGATCGTGCGCACGAAGCTCGATGCTTCGTGCAGGCTTTCGTGCGTGCCGGTGTCGAGCCAGGCATAGCCGCGGCCCAGCCGCGTGATGTGCAGGTCGCCGCGCTCCATATAGGCGCGGTTGATGTCGGTGATTTCAAGTTCGCCGCGCGCGCTGGGCTGCACGTTCTTCGCGATCTCGACCACATCGCTGTCGTAGAAATAGAGGCCCGTCACCGCCCAGTTCGATTTCGGATTCTCTGGCTTTTCCTCGATGCTGGTCGCCTTGCCGGTTTCGGGGTCGAAGGCGGCCACGCCATAACGCTCAGGATCGTCGACATGATAGGCGAAGACGTTGGCTCCGCCTGCCGCAGCCTCGGCAGCAGCGGTGCGGCATTTCTCGCCCATCTTCTCGCCGTGATAGATATTGTCGCCCAGAATGAGCGCGCTGGGCCCGCCGGCAACGAAGTCCGCACCGATGATGAAGGCTTCTGCAAGGCCGTTGGGTTCGGGCTGCACCGCGTAGGACAGGTCGATGCCGAAGGCCGATCCGTCACCGAGGAGATTTTCGAACATCGGCAGGTCGCGCGGGGTCGAGATGATCAGCACCTCGCGAATACCCGCCAGCATCAACACGCTGAGCGGATAATAGATCATCGGCTTGTCGAACACGGGCAGCAGCTGTTTCGAGAGCGCCATGGTGGCGGGATAGAGCCGCGTGCCGCTGCCGCCGGCAAGGATGATGCCTTTCAAGTGAATTCCCCGAATTGCCTGACGTGGTTTACCGTCCGCGAGCCCACTAGCCCTAGGGCCCAAAAGTGTCACCCCTCCGCGCGATCTTGCCCCGAATTGGGCGCAAACCCGGTGCGCTGCGACGACCAAACAATGTTTCGGGAGGCGTCTGCACGCCACTCGATCGGCTGCATCGAGCAGCCTCCAAACTGCGGCATTTGGCCAGGCAAGCCTTTCTATCTTGGCTTCCAAGCCCGAAGCCGTCATGTGGGGCCGCGATGACGAAACTGACGCATCTCCAGCGCCTCGAGGCAGAGGCGATTCACATCATGCGCGAAGTGGTGGCCGAGACCGCCAGGCCCGTGATGCTCTATTCGGCCGGCAAGGACAGCGCGGTGATGCTGCATCTGGCGCGCAAGGCCTTCCACCCTTCGGCGCCGCCGTTCCCGCTGCTCCATGTCGATACGACATGGAAGTTCCAGGAGATGTACGCGGTACGCGATGCCTCGGCCAAGGCAGCGGGGATGGAGTTGCTCGTGTGGCAGAACCCCGAGGCGAAAGAACGCGGGATCAACCCGTTCGATCACGGTCCGCTCCATACCGATATGTGGAAGACGCAAGGGCTCAAGCAGGCGCTCGATCATTACGGCTTCGATGCCGCTTTCGGCGGTGCGCGGCGCGATGAGGAGAAGAGCCGCGCGAAGGAGCGAGTGCTGTCGTTCCGCACGGCGGCCCACGCGTGGGACCCCAAGAACCAGCGGCCCGAACTCTGGAACCTCTACAATACGCGCAAGGATGCGGGCGAGAGTATTCGCGCCTTCCCGATCTCCAACTGGACCGAGCTGGATATCTGGCAATACATCATGGCCGAAAAGATCGAGATCGCCTCGCTCTACTACGCCGCACCCCGCCCGGTGGTGGAGCGCGACGGGATGCTGCTGATGGTCGACGATGATCGTTTTCCGCTGACCGAGGGCGAGCAACCGCAGACCCGCTCGGTCCGATTCCGCACGCTGGGATGCTACCCGTTGACCGGCGCGGTCGAGAGCGAGGCGGACACGATCGAAGGCGTCGTGCAGGAAATGCTGCTTACCACCAGCAGCGAGCGACAGGGCCGCGCGATTGACAAGGACGAAGGTGGCGCCGGGATGGAGAAGAAGAAGGCGGAGGGGTATTTCTGATGGCCGACGCCGAAGACCGGACATACCGCCCCGATGCGCTGATCGCGCAGGATATCGAGGCCTATCTCGCCCGCCACCGCGACAAGGGCCTGCTGCGCTTCATCACCTGCGGCAGCGTGGATGACGGCAAGTCCACCCTGATCGGGCGGCTCCTGTATGATTCGCGCGCCGTGTTCGAGGATCAGCTGAGCCAGTTGCACAGCGACAGCGCGAAGGTCGGCACGCAGGGCCAGGAGATCGACTTCGCACTGCTGGTCGACGGCCTCTCCGCCGAGCGCGAGCAGGGCATCACGATCGACGTCGCCTACCGCTTCTTCGCGACCGAGACGCGCAAGTTCATCGTCGCCGACACCCCGGGGCACGAGCAATATACCCGCAACATGGTCACCGGCGCATCGACCGCCGATGCCGCGGTGCTGCTGGTCGATGCCCGCAAGGGTGTGCTGGTCCAGACGCGGCGGCATGCTTTCCTCGCGCATCTGCTGGGCATCCGTCACATCATCCTGGCGGTGAACAAGATGGACCTGATCGATTACGACCAGGCCACCTTCGAGACGATCCGGGATGAGTTTGCGCAGTACGCCGCCGATCTCGACTTTGCCGATATCACGGCGATCCCGATCTCCGGCTTCAAGGGCGACAATATCGTCACCGCGTCCCCGGCGATGGAATGGTATGAGGGCCCGACGCTGGTCGGCCAACTCGAAGCCGTTCCGCTTCCGGGCGAGCGCGCGCAGGCGCGGCCCTTCCGCATGGCCGTCCAGTGGGTCAACCGGCCCAATCAGGATTTTCGCGGGTTCGCCGGGCTGATCGGCGATGGCGCGATCCGGCCGGGCGATCCGGTTCGCATCCTGCCCTCGGGCGCGCAAACCACCGTGAAGAGCATCTCCACCTTCGATGGCCCGCTGGATGAGGCGGTTGCAGGTCAGTCGATCACGCTTACCCTGACGGACGAGGTCGATTGCAGCCGCGGCGATGTGATTGCGACCGCCGACGCTCCGCCGCAGGTCGCCGACCAGTTCGAGGCGAGCCTCGTGTGGATGGATGCGGCCGCGATGAAACCGGGGCGGGGCTACTGGCTCAAGCTCGGCAGCCGCATGGTCACTGCGACGCTGCAGGCCCCGAAATACGAGATCGACGTCAACAATCCGCTCGGCTCGGGGGCGCATCTGGCGGCCAAGACACTCGAGTTGAACGGGATCGGCGTGCTCGAACTGCACACCGACCGCCCGATCGCGTTCGAGCCTTATGCCGACAGCAAGGCGCTGGGCGGGTTCATCCTCATCGACAAGGAGAGCAACGCGACTGTCGCCTGCGGCATGCTCAACTTCGCGCTCCGCCGTGCGCAGAACGTCCACTGGCAGCCGACGGACATAGCCCGCGAACATCATGCGGCGCTCAAGAACCAGGTGCCGCGCGTGCTGTGGTTCACCGGGCTCTCGGGCTCGGGCAAGTCGACCATCGCCAACGCGGTAGAAAAAAAGCTCGCGCTGATGAACCGGCACACCTTCCTGCTCGACGGGGACAATATCCGCCATGGGCTCAACAAGGATCTCGGCTTCACCGAGGCCGACCGGATCGAGAATATCCGCCGGATCGGCGAGGTCGCCAAGCTGATGGCCGACGCCGGGCTGATCGTGCTGACCGCCTTCATCAGCCCTTTTCGGGCCGAGCGGCAGATGGTGCGCGAGATGCTACCCGACGGGGAGTTCATCGAGATTTTCGTCGAGACCCCCATCGAGGTGGCCGAGAAACGCGATGTCAAAGGCCTCTACAAGAAGGCGCGCGAGGGCAAGCTGAAGAACTTCACCGGGATCGACAGCCCCTATGAAGCGCCGGCGAGCCCTGAGATACGGGTCAACACGGTCGACATGAGCGTGGACGAGGCGGCCGATCACATCGTCTCGAAAATCCTGCCGCTCAAATAACGTCGAACCGGGGGGATACGATGTTTCTGTTCAATGGTCGCGAGGCCCATTCGCGCTCTTTCGTAAAGGCGGTCAGCTGGCGGGTATTGGGCAGCATCGACACCTTCCTGCTCAGCCTTCTCTTCACCCGCAACGTCGGGGCAGCAGGGGCTATCGCGACCACCGAAGTCCTGACCAAGATGTTCCTCTATTATTTCCATGAGCGGGTCTGGGCCGGCATCTCATGGGGCCTGTCCGGCGACACCGGACAAACTGCCGAGGCCCCGAAGGACTCAAACACATGACCGATCTGGAACTGGCACATGCGCTGGCCGAGCAGGCGGGCAAGGTCGCGCTCGCGATCCGTGCCGCCGGCCTTATCGAGGGCAAGCCGCTTGGCGCAGCAGGCGACCGCGCAGTCAATGCATTCCTCGTCCCGGCAATCGCCCAGCACCGGCCCGATGACGGGCTGCTCTCCGAAGAGGAGAAGGACGATTCTGCGCGGCTCGACAAGTCTCGCGTGTGGATCGTCGATCCTGTCGACGGGACGCACGAATATGGCGAGGAGCGTGAAGACTGGGCGGTCCACATAGGGCTGGCGATCGACGGCGTTGCCCATACCGGCGCGGTCGCTCTGCCGGGTCTGGGCCTCGTCCTCACCAGCGATGGCGCGTCGCGCGAGGACCATGCACCCACCGGCAAGATCGTCGTCAGCCGCAGCCGTCCGCCTGCAGAAGCGGAGCGGGTCGCCACGGCGCTGGGCATGGAGCTGGTCGGCATGGGCTCTGCCGGTGCGAAAGCGATGGCGGTCGTGCGCGGCGAGGCCGATGCCTACCTGCATAGTGGCGGACAATACGAGTGGGACAATTGCGCGCCGGTCGCGGTGGCGCAGGCGCACGGGCTGCACTGTTCGCGGATCGACGGATCGCCGCTGATCTACAACCGCGCCGACGTATCGCTGCCCGACCTGCTGATCTGCCGTCCGGAGCTGGCGGAAGATATCCTCGGGGCGGCTCGGCAAGGCTGAGCCGACGCCGCGTCGCGGGCCCCTCGTCCAGTCGAAACACGCGCTGCCAAATTTGCTGGCAGTGAGTTCGATTTTATGCCACGCAGTCGCGTCGCCCTTGACCCCGAGAAGTCTCGGGCAGAGATCGTCGCACTTGATCCCGATCCGAGTCGGACACACTACGTCGAGAGTAATTTCAGACGTTTGTCTTGCGAGGGCTCAACCGGGCGGTCTTTGGCGATAGAGTTTTTTGGGAGCGGACAAATGGGTATGTCGTTCGACGAGCGTATCCTGAATTTCGACCGTTCAGCCGACATACCGATCGAGAAATATCGGATCCAGCTCTATATATTCCTGCTGATCGGGGATGTGTTGCTGATGGCGTCGTCGATCCTTGTGGTCAGCGGTATCTACGAGGTTCGTCCCTGGCACACGGCGGCCGGAGAAGAGATTGCATCTGCAATTACCCCGATCTTTGCGATCCTGTGCTTCTATCTCGGGCTCTATTCGATCCCGTCGCTCGCCAGCGTCCGGAAGATGGTGCTTATCGTATTGCACGCGTCGGTAGCATCGGCCGTGCTGTTTCTGATCGTCACGTTCGTGACGAAGACCACGGCCGAAACGTCGCGTTTCATGCTTACCGTGGGGCTGACCGTGGGCACCATCATGGTCATCGCCTTCCACGCGGTCGTCACCGGGATTTGCCGGAAATGGCTGGGCACGAACTTCGAGAACGTGATGATCGTCGATGCCGGTGGCGGCCCGATCGAACTCGCCGGGGCGCACCAGTTCGATGCGTCGGGTATCTGCCTCGAACGCCTCAAGCATTCGCCCGACGAGTTGCACGATCTGGGCTCGAAGATGCGCAATATGGATCGCGTGATCCTGAATTGCCCCCCCGGCGACCGGCCCGACTGGGCCCATGTCCTCAAGGCATTGGGGGTACGGGCGGAAATAACCTCCTCCATCCTCGAGGACATGGGCGCGCTCGAGATTCGAAAAGAGGATGGGTTCACCACCATTCTTGTCGCCACCGGTCCGCTCAGCCTGCGCAAGCGCGTGATCAAGCGCGCGTTCGATCTTGCGCTTACGGTGCCCGCGACCATCGTTCTGCTACCTGTATTCCTCATCATCGCAATTGCCATTCGGCTCGACGACGGTGGTCCGGTGTTCTTCCGGCAGCGCCGCACAGGCCGCAACAATTGCTTCTTTACGATGCTGAAGTTCCGCACCATGCGGGTCGAGAAGACGGACAGCGACGGCAATGTTTCCGCTTCGCGCGACGATGACCGGATCACCAAGGTCGGAAGTTTCTTACGTCGCACCAGCCTCGACGAACTGCCACAGCTTTTTAATGTGCTCCTCGGCCATATGAGCATCGTCGGCCCGCGTCCGCACGCGATCGGATCTCGCGCAGGCGACAAGCTGTTCTGGGAAGTGAGCCAGGAATACTGGCAGCGTCATGCGATGAAGCCCGGGCTGACGGGCCTCGCGCAGGTGCGTGGCCTGCGCGGCGCGACCGATCGCGAGGAAGACCTGACCAAGCGATTGACCGCCGATCTGGAATATCTCGCGAACTGGTCGCCGCAGGGGGACCTGTGGGTCATCCTGCAGACGCTGCGCGTGCTGGTGCACCCCAACGCCTATTGAGGGTTGCGTAAGGAGCGCGTGGCGGGAGGTGACCTGTCTCTCTCTCCGCTCGACCGGAGGCCCTCGCTTGACGCTACCTGGCGGAATTGCAAATCTCCCGCTCGCGGCGTTCGCCAGGACCGCCGCATAATGGCAGCCATTGGGGGAAATGGGGATGTCGAAGGGATGGATGCTGGCAGCGGGCCTGACATGCGCATTTGCGGTTTCGGCTCAGGCGCAGGAGCAACCGCAGCCGGACAAGCAATCAACGTCGATCGAGAAGGCAGACCTCGTCCACGTCTCTCGCGGCGTCGAAACCGCCGTTCTCGGCGACCGCGACGAAGCACGGCGCGAACTGGCTGCGAAGGTAGAGATGGCGGCGCGCATGGCCTGCGCCGATTCCTGGAGGCCGCGCTCCACGATCTATGAATCGATCCGCTATAGGGTCGACTGGTCGGTGCCCGAGAATGCCCGCGCCGGTGGGCGCAAGGCCATCGCGCGCGATATCAGCGTGCGTTGCCGGCGCTAGCTCCGCCTCTGGCGAGCGACGCCATACCGCGCTAGGGCAAGGCTATGACGAACATGCCCAAGCCCGCCGCCGATGTCCGTCCGTGGGCAGCCCGATCGCTTCTGTTCGTGCCGGGCGACAGCCCGCGCAAGCTTGAGAAAGCGTTGGCGGGCGAGGCGGACCTCATCATTCTCGACCTTGAGGATTCGGTCGCCGAGAATGCCAAGCAGGGCGCGCGCGATCATGTGGCGGAGGCGCTGACTTCGGGCGAGCGCGCAAAGCCGCTCTGGGTGCGCATCAACCCGCTCGATACGGCCGATGCCCTCATCGATCTGGTCGCGGTCGTGAAACACCGGCCCGACGGGATCATGCTCCCCAAGGCGACACCGGACGAGGCGCTGCTGCTGGGCCATTACCTCACCGCGCTCGAAGCAGCTGCGGGGATCGAGCACGAGACGATCCGCCTTATCGTCGTCGCGACCGAGACCGCGCCTGCGCTGTTTCGGCTTGGCGACTATGCGGGTGTGCCCCGGCTCGATGCGCTGACCTGGGGAGCGGAAGACCTCGCGGCGGCGTTTGGTGCAGCTGCCAACCGCGATGCTCAGGGCAATCTGCTCGAACCCTTCGCGCTGGCGCGCACGCTGTGCCTTGCCGGAGCCCATGCGGCGGGAATCGCACCGATCGAGACGATCGACCCAAATTTTCGCGACGAGGATCGCATGGCCAAGGTGCCGACGGACGCACGCCGCGTCGGCTTCCGGGGCATGATGGCGATCCATCCGGCGCAGGTCGGCCCGATCAATCGTGCTTTCACTCCCTCGAAGGAAGAATTGGCGCGCGCGCGCCGGATCGTCGACCTGTTCGAGCAGAGCCCCGATGCGGGCGCACTCCAGCTCGATGGCGAAATGATCGACATCCCGCACCTGAAGCAGGCGCGCGGTTTGCTTGCACAGGCGCGCGTGTAGGGCTCTGACACACCTGACACAGTGTCCTAGGGGCAAAAAACTCCCGGCTCGGAAGGTGCGGACGCGGGCGCGCGAAAGACACGCCGCCGCAAGAAGCGAATGGGGTCGACGGTGAGAAAGAGCTGCGAAGAGGCTAGCGAGGACTGGGCGAGTAGGAAATCCAGCTCCCGTCCGCGTGTCTATCTAATCTCGCAGCATACTACCGTCCCTTGAACTGCGCCTCGCGCTTGCCGAGGAAGGCCTGCACGCCTTCGACGAAATCCTCGCTGTTGCCCGCGATCCGCTGCGCTTCGGCCTCGGCATTCATGGCGTCGGAAAGGCTGCCCGATTGCGCGCCCCGCACCAGCCGCCGGATCTGCCCCATCGCCACGGTCGGGCCATTGGCGAGCCGCTCCGCGAGTGCCCGTGCCTCGTCCATCACCGCATCGTCTTCGACGCAGCGGTTGATCATGCCCAGCTCGTAGGCGCGCTCGGCCGGAATGCGCTCGCCCAGCAGCATTGCTTCCATCGCCGCCGGGATGCCCGCCGCCTTGGGCAGCACCCAGGTCGCGCCGCCATCGGGGACGAGGCCGATATTGACGAAGGCCTGCAGGAAATAGGCGGACTTGCCCGCCACGATCAGGTCGCCCGACAGCGCCAGCGTGCAGCCGATCCCGGCGGCTGCGCCGTTGACTGCGGTCACCACCGGCACATCGAGCCCGGCAAGCGCCAGCATCAGCGGGTTGAAGCTGGTCTGGAGCGACCGGCGCGAGGCATCGCCCGGCTTCGATCCGCCACCGCCAAGGCTCCGTCCGGAAAGGTCCGCGCCCGAGCTGAACCCGCGTCCCTCGCCCGTGATCAACAGTGCGCGCGCTTCCATGCCCGGCAGGGCGTCGAAGACGGACATCATCTCGGCGACCATTTCCGGGCCCATCGCGTTCATCTTGTCCGGCTTGTTCAGCGTCAGGGTGACGACGCCGCCGGACTGGTCCACGCGAACGGTGTTATAATCTGCCATGGCGTTCGGTTCCTCTTTCCCAGGTTCTTTGGCGCTTGGTTCGGGCATGGAGTCGAATTTGGCAAGGGTTGCGCTTTGCAATCGACCTTTCCCGGTTGCGCAGGGGCGGGGCGGGTGCCACCTGCTCGGGCATGAGCGATTCCTCGTCAGCCTCCGGCCCGACCTTCCTCGCCACAGACGGCATCCACAATTTCCGCGATTACGGCGGCTATCGCACGCAAGGGGGAGGGCGCGTTCGCTCCGGTCTCCTGTTCCGCTCTGGCCAGCATGTCGAGGCGAGCGAGGCGGACCTGAAGACCTTCGCCGATCTGGGCATTCGTACGGTGATCGACCTGCGTGGCAACGCCGAGCGCGAACGCCATCCGTGCCGCCGCCCGGACCTGTGGGACGGCGAGGTCGTGTTCTACGATGGCGAGACGAGCTCGCGCCCTCCGCATGAGCCCGAGCAGCCCATCGAACTGACCGCCGAGACTGCGCACGGCCGCATGCTCAAGGTCTATACCCGCATGCCGCACAACGAGCCGATGCAGACGATCTTCGGGCAATATTTGCGCGCGCTGGCAGAGCGAGACGGCGCAAGCCTCGTCCATTGCTTTGCGGGCAAGGACCGCACCGGCATCGCCGCCGCGCTGCTCCACCATATTCTCGGCGTGTCGCGCGCCGACATGCTGGAAGAATTCCTGCGCACCAACGATGCGCCAACCTACGATATTCTCGAGCGGCAATCGCTTCCGGGCATCGAGGCACGGCTGGGCGGCCCGCTGGATCGCGATGCGGTGGCCGAGCTCATGCAGGTACGCGAACCCTATTATCAGCGCTTCATGGAGACGGTCGGCGAAGGATGGGGATCGCTGGACTCGTTCCTCGATCGGGCGATTGGTGTGGATGACACCTTGCGAGAGCAGCTTCAGGCGCGCTTCGTGGCGTGACTCTCGCGATCACGATCCCCATACTTGCAAGCCAAGACTTCAGACGGACAGGAGAAGCGCGCACATGGCGACGCACCGCACCAAGATGCTCATCATCGGTTCCGGCCCGGCAGGCTACAGCGCCGCCATTTACGGCGCGCGCGCGATGCTGGAGCCGATCATGGTCCAGGGCCTTCAGCCGGGCGGGCAGCTGACCATCACCACCGATGTGGAGAACTATCCCGGCTTCGCCGACGTGGTCCAGGGCCCGTGGCTGATGGAGCAGATGCGCGCGCAGGCGGAGCATGTCGGCACCAAGATGCACTGGGACACGATCGTCGAGATCGATCTCAAGTCCGGCCCGCCGTTCCGTGCCGTGGGCGACAGCGGCGACGAGTATATCGGCGACACCGTGGTGATCGCGACCGGTGCCTCGGCCAAGTGGCTCGGCGTGCCGGGCGAGCAGGAACTGGGCGGCAAGGGCGTATCGGCCTGCGCAACCTGCGACGGGTTCTTCTATCGCGGCAAGAAGGTCGCGGTGATCGGCGGCGGCAACACCGCGGTCGAAGAGGCGCTGTATCTCACCAACCACTCCGACGACGTCACCCTGATCCACCGCCGTGACGAACTGCGCAGCGAGAAGATCCTGCAGGAACGGCTGTTTGCCTCCGACAAGATCACCCCGCTGTGGAACAAGGCGGTCGAGCGGTTCGAGGCGGGCGAGAACGGCGCGTTGCACCATCTCGTCCTCAAGGACACGCAGACCGGCGAGGAGAGCACGCTCGAAGTCGATGGCGCCTTCGTCGCGATCGGCCACGCGCCTGCGACCGAGCTGTTCACCGGTCAGCTGCCGATGGACGATGGCGGCTACCTGATGGTCGCGCCGGGTACGCCCAAGACCGAGATACCCGGCGTGTTCGCCTGCGGCGACGTGATGGACCACACCTATCGCCAGGCGGTGACCGCAGCGGGCACGGGCTGCATGGCCGCGCTCGACGCCGAACGCTTCCTCGCCACGATGGACTTCGCGAAAGAGGAACTGCCGGCAGTCGAAGCGGCGGAGTAGCCGCTAGACCGTCTGGAGGAGGGCCTCACCGCCCCCGGTGCCGCCACCGAACACGGTGGCCGCAGCGATACCGATCAGCGCCATCAGCACCACGCTGGAAATCGCAAACAGGACGAAGCGCACGATCACGCGGTTGGCGGTCACTTGGACGATCGTGTGGATGACGCGCAGGCCCATGTAGATCCACGCGAGCAAGGCGGTGACGCCATCGCCCGCACCGAGAATCGCGAGCACGATTGCAGCAGCGTAGAACACAGTCGGCTGTTCGAGCAGGTGATTATAATTGTGCGCGGGCCACTGATCCCGCTCGGGCAAGACGCCGTCGAGCGCGCCGGTTGTCCCGCCATGCAAGTGCTTGACGTCGAGATCGGGGCTCTTCTGCATGGCCGGAATGCGCCGGATATACATCAGGAGCCACACGAACATGGTCCAGATCATCAGCGCGACGACGGGTTGCAGGATGTCCATGCCGATCATGAGGGGGCTCCGAGAGTTGCGATGAGCGCCATGACCGCAAGCGCGATCAGCGCGAGTGTCGAGGCGATAAACAGCAGGAAGCGCACTGCCACGATATTGACCGTTGCCTGCCAGACCGAATGAACGATTCGCAAAGCCACATAGATCCACGCCAGCAACACGGCGAGCGGGCTGGGGGCGAGGATCGCGAGGATCACGACCGTGGCGTAGAACACCGTCGGCTGTTCCATCAGGTGGGCGTAGTTGTGCGATTTCCACTGAACCTTGTCAGGGATCACGCCGTCGAGGTTCTGGCCGCGACCGCCGCGCGGTGCAGCCTTCAGCCCGCCGGTCACCTTGCCCATTGCCGGGAGGCGGGTTGCCGCCATCCACAAAAGCATCACGAGCGACCATGCGACAAGCACCGCAGCCGGTGCCAGCATTTGAGCCTGCATTTCTTGCCCTCCCTCAAATCAGTTTTCGATCAAAACCTACCTTGGCGGGTTCGTGCCGTCAATCCGCCTCGCCGGTCGCGCGATACAGCCGTTCGAGCCGGTAATAGCCGCCCATGCCGTCGCGCCCCTTACGGGTCCAGCCTGGCTGTGCGGCAAGTTCTGCGGCCACCTCGGGCAGGTTGAGCCGGGGGGCGACGTGGAACTGCTTGAGCCACCATTTGAGGATACGCGCGCCCAGTGTGTCGCGCGCGCTGTAGCTGCCGAAGTCGACCACGTGTAGCGATCCGCCCGGTGCGACCAGCGTTGCCGCGTGGCGCATCGCGCGTTCCCAGTCGGGGATCATCGACACCGAGTAGGACAGGATCACCCGATCGAAGGTCGCGCGCCCCAGCATGGCCCGCGCGTCGAACTGGCGCGCATCGGCGGGCGCGAGGATCGCTGCCGTGCCAAGCTTGCCTGCCGCGCTCTTGAGCATTTCGGCGGAGATATCGATCCCGAACGCCTTGGTGCCGGGGTAGGCGCGCTGCACCTTGGCAAGGTTGCGGCCCGTGCCACAGGCGATTTCGAGCACGCCGTCGCCCGGCGCGCAATCGAGCCCCCGGATCAGGTCGTCGCGCCCGAACAGGTAATATTTGCGCGTCACATCGTAGATGTACTTCTGGCCGCGATAGATCGAATCCATCAAGGCCGCGTGATCGTGCACTTTGCCGTCTTTTGGCCCCCCCTGCGCCATCATGCGAGCTCGTAGAGGTGCACGCCGCCGTAGATCGAGCTGCGGTCGCGCTGGGTCAGGTCCTTCGACAGCTCGTCGTGATAGGTCCACTGATCGAGGATTTCGTTGGGCACGCGGCCCGGCAGCAGGCTCGGCTCGGCGGCGGTGCGAAACAGCACGCGCGCCCCCTTGCGGGCGGTACGGGTCACTTCGCGCCACAGATCGGTCAGCTGGTGATCGTCCATCCAGTCCTGCGCATCGAGGAACACGTAGCGGTCGAGGCTCATCGCCGGCTGGGCGGAGAGGAATTCGGAAAGATTGGCGCGCTGCACGCTCAGCTTCGCCACCCGCTCGCGCAGATCGGCGTAGTTTTCGCGCTGGAGATAGGGGGGTAGCGGCGCATCGTCCTCCTTGGAATAGCCGCGATTGAAGGCCTGCCACGCGAAGTAGTTGTCCTTCACGTCGAAATCGCAGGAGAGCTTTTCCAGCCGCTTGCGCAGCACTTCCGCCATTTTCTCGTCGCCCGCCAGTGCGTCGTATTGCGCAGGGGGAATGCCGAGGCCGAACAGCGAAGCGGGCTGGTTGGTCACCCAGCGCACGAACTTCTTGTCGAACACGGGCGCAAGCTCGTTCTCGAACACCTCGCGCTGCTGCTCCACCGTCGGCGCTTCCAGCACCTTGCGCAGGTCCACCCCGTAAAGCTTGGCGAACAGGTGCGCCATGCCGATGAAGTTGCCGAGCAGACCCTGCTTGTAGATGCCGCGCGAGAACTGCGTGATCCGGCGACGTCCGCGAATGTCGCGTCCCTCCCAGTACTTGCGGCTTTCGGCGTCGAGCAGCGGGGCGATCCGGTCTTTGTAGATCGCCACGTTTTCCTTGTAGTCGGAATGCGCGAAGAAGCGGCGGAACAGGTCGTAATTGGGCAGCGCATTGATGGCCGCGATCTTGAGCCGGCCGAGCGCGATATGCGCGCGGTTGAGATCGACCGCCGTGATCGCCGCCGGGTTCGCGGTCAGGTAGCTAAGCGCGTTGCAGCTGCCGCTGGCGATGCACAGCACGCGGCTGTCTTCCTTGATCTGCAGGCCTTCCATGTCGACCACCGGGTCTTCCCAGATCTGGGCATAGACCAGCCCGCGAAACGCGGTGGCGAAGGCCTTGTCGAGCAGCGTGTCTTTCAGACCGGAGCTTTTGCGGACGACCGAACGGTCGATGATATGGGTTTCGCCTTGCGGCATGGGGGAAAGTCTCCGGTTAACGCGGGTCGATCGTGGCAGCGAAGCTCGCAGGGTCTACGTTGCGGCCTGTCACCATGATCGTGGTGTCGTCGATCAGCGCTAGCTTACCGGCAAGGGCTGCCGCAAGGGCCGCTGCGCCGCCGGGTTCGATTACCAGGCCCAGGTTTGCGAAGCCGAAACGCTGTGCCGCGCGCACCTCTTCATCGGTCACGGTGACGCCCGTCTCTGCGCGCCCGCGCAGCACATCGAGGTTGATCGGCTTGGTCGCGGGGGGCTGGAGCGCGTCGCAGATGGTCTCCGGCGCATCGGGCGCGACCTGCACGATTGCGCCTTTCGCCAGCGCTTGCCCGACCATATCCCACCCGTAGGGCTCGACCGGTACGATCTTGCTGTCAGGGCAGGCGAGGGCGAGTCCGGCGGTCAGCCCGCCACCGCCACAGCAAGCGAGGATCATGGGCGGCTGTTTGCCCAGTTGCTCGGTAATCTCGATCCCGGCGCTGCCTTGTCCCTCGATCACCCACGGATCGGCAAAAGCGTGGACCAGCACCGCGCCGCGTTTTGCGATCTCGCGCGCGGCGACGTCATCGCGATCCTCTCCGGGCCGGTCGTAGAGGATGATTTCGGCGCCGAGCGCTTCGGTCGCCTCCAGCTTCACCTTCGGTGCGTTGCGCGGCATCACGATAGCGGCCCTGATGCCGAGCTTGCGCGCCGCCCAAGCGACGCCCTGCGCATGGTTGCCGCTCGACACAGCGACCACGCCGCGCGCACGCTCTTCCTCGCTCAGACACGAAAGCCGCCACCAGCCACCGCGTATCTTGAACGCGCCGATCGGTTGCAGGCTTTCGGCCTTCACCCAGCATTTCGCGCCGTCGATCTCGACCGGCAGCAGCGGGGTCGGAGGCAGGATTTTTGCGATAATTGCGGCTGCGGCGAGCACGCCGTCGCGGGTCGGCTTGCGCATCAGGCTGCATGCTCCCTGACACACCTGACACAGTGTCCTGAGGCGAAAAAATCGGCCGGGTCACGCCGACACGCTTCAGGCAGTTCGATGATGGGATTTGGCGCGCTCATGCGGCCCCGTTAGAACCCCCGACCGGGTTAGGAAAGCACGCTTTGCCACAACGCGCGCCGGATCGTTTGGAGGCGCGCGTCCGTTTGGCTAAGGGCGCGCGCAAGGATTCGAATTCGAAAGGAATACGCACATGGCGAAGGTACTGGTGATCGGGGCAGGGGGCGTCAGCTCGGTCTGCGTCCACAAGATGGCGATGAACGACGGAATTTTCAGCGACATTCACCTCGCCAGCCGCACGAAATCGAAGTGCGATGCAATCGCCGCCTCGGTGAAGGAGCGCACCGGCGTGGACATCGCGACCTACGAGATCGACGCGGAAGAAGTCCCCGCGATGGTCAACCTGATCAAGAAGGTTCAGCCCAAGCTGGTCGTCAATCTGGCGCTTCCCTATCAGGACCTGCCGATCATGGATGCCTGCCTCGAAGCGGGCGTCGACTACCTCGACACCGCGAATTACGAGCCCAAGGACGAGGCGAAGTTCGAATATCACTGGCAGTGGGCCTATCAGGATCGCTTCAAGCAGGCCGGCCTGACCGCATTGCTCGGCTCCGGCTTCGATCCGGGCGTGACCAGCGTGTTCACGATGTGGCTCAAGAAGCACAAGCTGAAAACCATCCGCCAGCTCGACATTCTCGACTGCAACGGCGGCGACCATGGGCAGGCCTTCGCGACCAACTTCAACCCGGAAATCAACATCCGCGAAGTGACCGCGCCTGCGCGCCACTGGGAAAATGGCGAGTGGGTCGAAACGCCCGCGATGCAGGTGAAGACCGAGTTCGACTTCGAGGAAGTCGGCCCCAAGAACGCCTACATGATGTATCACGAGGAGCTGGAAAGCCTCGCCAAGTTCGTGCCCGAGCTAGAGCGTGCGCGCTTCTGGATGACCTTCGGCGATGAGTACATCAAGCACCTCAGCGTGCTGCAGGCGGTCGGCATGACCAGCATCGAGCCGGTCAAGTACCAGGGCCGCGACATCATCCCGCTGCAATTCCTCGCCGCCGTCCTCCCCAAGCCCGAAAGCCTCGGCGAGACGACCAAGGGCAAGACCAATATCGGCGTCATCGCGACCGGCGAAGCGCGCGACGGCTCGGGCGAGAAGACGTTCTACATCAACAACATTTGCTCGCACGAAGCCGCTTACGAGGAGACCGGCAACCAGGCGGTTTCCTACACGACCGGCGTCCCCGCGATGATCGGCAGCGCGATGATGGTGCAGGGCACGTGGGACGGCGACGGCGTGTTCAACATGGAGCAGTTCGATCCCGATCCCTTCATGGACATGCTGAACGATCACGGCCTGCCGTGGAACGTGAAGGAGCTGGACGGGCCGGTCGGGTTCTGACGATGGGCGCGGTCCTCGAAGTCTACCGGGGCGATATTACGAAGCTGGATGTCGACGCAATCGTCAACGCCGCCAATTCCTCCCTGTTGGGCGGGGGCGGCGTCGATGGCGCGATCCACCGTGCGGCGGGCAAGGAGCTGGTCCACGAATGCCGCCTGCTGGGCGGATGCAAGACCGGGCAGGCCAAGATCACCGGCGGATACGAGCTGCTGGCGAAACACATCACCCATACGGTCGGCCCGGTCTGGCGCGGGGGTGATAACGGGGAGCCGGAATTGCTCGCAGACTGCTATCGCAATTCGCTGCGGGTCGCGCGCGAGAATGCGGTGCGAAGTCTGGCTTTCCCTGCGATTTCGACCGGCATCTACGGCTTTCCGATAGAGCGTGCCGCGCCCATCGCAGTGCGGACGGTGCGCGAAGAGGCGGCGCGGCATGACGGGGCGTTCGACCGCATCCTGTTCGTTTGCTTCGACGCCGCCGCGCAGTCGGCGTTCGAGGCTGCGCTGGCAGGCGATTGAGCGCGGTCCCGCAAGAGGCGAAGCGTGCGAGTTGACATGCCGGAGCGCCGCTGCATTTGCTCGCCGGAGTTCAAGCAAATCGGCCGGAGTATTCTCAACCATGCGCAGCTTCGCCCTCGGGTGTCTTGTCTTTGCCTCGCTGGGCGTTTCGCTGCCTGCCACGGCGCAGGACGTGTCCGTTGGCTCGGCCCAGCCCGAGGCGGCTTTCGATGCGGCGGCGGCGTGGGGCGAGTTCGAACAGCTGCTGCGCGGCAGGTATGCCTATATCGAGCGCGACGATATCGACGTCGAGGCGCAGCTGAAGCGATCGCGCGCGCTGGCGGCCAGGGCGCCCGACAAGGCGGCGCTGCGGCGGATCATGCACCGCACCGCGCTGACCTTCATGGACCCGCACCTGATCGTCGGCCCGTTTGAGGATGACGACTACGCCATCGTGATGACCGCCGCCGATCTCGACGCGCGGTTCCATGATGGCGGGGCGGTGATCGTCGATGTGCGGCGTGGTTCGCCTGCCTTCGATGCGGGGTTGCGACCGGGCGACGAGGTCCTGTCCATCGATGGCATGGCCCCGCGACCCGCCGCGCAGGCTCCGTTCGGCGAGGTGCTGCCCGATCCTACCGCGGCGCAGCTCGACTACGGGCTGACGCTGGCGGTCAACGGGCGGCGCAGGGGCGAGCGCACGCTGGAAATCCGCTCGGCAAAGGGTCAGACCCGCACGGTCGAGCTGGGCTCGACGCGCGACTGGGCCAATTCGCTGCGCGAGCGCGATCTGGTCGATCTTTCCTTCGTCGGCACCGGCGGCGATGTCGCGGTTCTGACGCCGCTCAATTCGCTGGGCGACAATGGCACGATCACCGCCTTCGACGCAGCGATGAAGGAGGCCATCGGGGCGGGCGCTCGCGCGATCATCCTCGACATGCGCGAGACGCCCAGCGGCGGAAACACCGAGGTTGGCCGCTCGATCATCGGTCATTTCACCAACCGGGTGAGCCCATACCAGATGCACCGCATTCCCGCGTTCGAGCGAGAATTTACCGTGCCGCGCCAGTTCGTCGAGTATGTCTTCCCGCGCGAGCCCTACTTCGGCGGGCCGGTCGTCGTGCTCCACGGCCGCTGGACCGGCAGCATGGGCGAAGGGATCGTCATCGGGATGGATGCAGCGACCCGCGCGACGACGATCGGCTCGAACATGGGCGATCTGCTGGGCGGGCTCTGGAACGAGCAGCTCGAACTGAGCGGCGCGCGCGTCGACCTGGGCGGGGAGGCGCTGTTCCATGTCGATGGCACGCCGCGAGAGGACTACGTCGCCGCGATTCCCATCGAGCCAGCCAGCACCGGGGCCGACGGCTCGGATCCGGGGATCGCACGGGCATTGAAGGAACTGGAATAGCGCCGCCGACCGTGGGCGATCACCTGCTCGCCGGGCGGCCCCCATAGGCGATACCCAGCCGCACCGCCGCCCACACCAGCCCCAGGATCGCGATCGCCTTCAGCATCAGCGCCATGTCCGGCTGGAACAGCGCGAGCGTCGCCAGCGAGACGCCGAACAGCTGTGGTATGATCGCCACGCACATCCATGCCACCGCCGCCATCGCGACCAGCGGAAACCACAGGCTGAACCGCCCGAACGCGCTGGCTCGTTTCGTACGCAGCGATCCGCGCTTCACCCATGCCCACGCCATCGCCAGCAGCAGCACGATGGGCCCGGCTGCCAGCGAGAGGAAGTTGGCGATCCGCATCGCTCGGCCCGTGTCTCCCGGCGGCGGCAGGTCGAGCGCGCGCGCGACCAGCCCGTAACGCAGCTGCGTCGTCTCGGCGAAACCCATCCCGCTGCCGCCATTGGTCAGCACCACCACACCGCGCTTCTTCGCGGGGATCATCGCCGCGATCGTCTCGAACCCGGGGCTCAGCCCGGTATGATAGGCGCTGCCTTCCGCACCATCGAGCATCCAGCCAAAGCCGTAACCGGGCGACGCATCGCTGGCAGGCTCGAGCATCCGTGCCTTGCCCGCCGCACTCAGGATATCGCCGCGCCCGTTCATCATCATCTGCAGATAACGCGCGAGGTCGCCCGCGGTGGAAACGATGCCGCCTTGCGGGGCCGAGCCAAGGCCGCTCCATTTCGCCTCCGTCGCGCGCATCGAACCGAACCACGGCACATGCCCTTGCGCAATCGCGCCCTGCGGCTCTCCACTCGAGACATAGCTGTCGTCCATGCCAAGCGGGTCGAAGATGTTCGCCGCAACATAGTCGGAATAGCGGATTGCGCTGACCGACTCGAGCACGCGGCCGAGGATCAGGTAGTTGGCGTTGGAATATTCCCACCGGCTGCCGGGCGAATAGTCTGGTTCCTGCTGCGCAAACCATGCGGCGCGGCGCGCGATCCCATCGGGCAGAGCTTCGGTGTCCGCAGGGGCGCTGTTGCCCTGGAGGGTCGAATAGCCGCTGGTGTGGCCGAGCAATTGCCTCAGCGTGATCGCTCCGGCGGGCTTGCCCTGGAAATCGCCAAGGTAGTGCGACACCGGCTGGTCCAGATCGAGCTTGCCCGCTTCGACCAGTTGCATGATCGCGAGCGCGGTGAAGCTCTTGGAGATCGAACCGAGCAGGAAGCGCGTTTCGGCGGTCACCGGCTCGTCGCCGCCCCTTGCGACTACGCCATGCGCGCCGGTTGTCACTTCGTCGCCGTCGACCATCGCCCAGGCGACACCGGGCAGCGCGCTATCGCGCATCTGCCCCGCGACGAAATCGTCCAGCTCGCCTGCCGATGCAGGAGCGATCAGGGCCGCCAGCAACAACAATACCGCCGATATGCGGAGCATTCTGCGTTCCCCTCCGACTGTGCGCGAACCCGATCCCTGAATCGGTTGCATAGCACCGATTGCTGCGACGGCCACAAGTCGTCGACCGACATATCACGGCAGCCCATGACCGCAGCCGATGACAGCACCCGATGACAGGGGCGCGCCGCTTCCCTATCTGGCGCCCATGGAAACAAAAGCCGGCGACCCGGGCGCCTTCGCCCATTTCGATCTCTCTCGCGTCGAGACCCCTGCCTTCGTGGTGGATGCGGCCAAGCTGCGCGCCAACTGCCAGATCCTGGCGGAAATCCGCGACGAGGCGGACATCAAGATGCTCAGCGCGCTGAAAGCGTTCAGCATGTGGAGCACCGCGCCGATCCTGGGCGAATATCTCGACGGGGTATGTACATCGGGCCTGTGGGAAGCGCGGCTGGCATCCGAGTTCTACGATGGCGAGATCAGCACCTATTGCGCGGCCTACAAACCCGACGAGCTGGAGGAGGTTGCGCGGCTATCCGACCATGTCATCTTCAACTCGCCCGGCCAGATGAGCCGCGCCGCGCTGATCCTCGAGCATGCGCGCGCCAGTGGCGGTGCGTTCGATGTGGGCCTCAGGATCAACCCGCAAGTGCCGACCGGCGAGGTGCCGCGTTACGATCCGTCCAGCCCCGGCAGCCGCTTGGGCTTTCCGCTCAGCCAGCTGACCGAGGAGCATATGGAAGGGGTGGAAGGCATCCACTTCCACAATCTGTGCGAACAGGGCTTCGAACCGCTCAACCGCACGTGGGACCGGGTGTTCGACGCGATCGAGCCGTGGTTCGGCCAGCTCAAATGGATCAATATGGGTGGCGGCCACCACATCACCCGCGCCGATTACGAGCGCGACGAGCTGATCGAGTTCCTGCGCGACGCGAAGGATGACACGGGAGCGGAAATCTACCTCGAACCGGGCGAGGCGGTGGCGCTCGATGCGGGTATCCTGGTGGGCACGATCCTCGATACCGGAGAGAACGACGGGCCATTCGCCATCACCGACATTTCCGCCACCTGCCACATGCCCGACGTGATCGAAGCGCCGTACCGGCCCGCGATGCTGGACGAGAAAGCGGGCGAGCCGCCGGTGCGGCTGGGCGGATCATCATGCCTCGCGGGCGATGTGATCGGCGAGTATTCGCTGCCGGTGCCCAACGAGCCGGGGCAGCGGATCGCCTTCCTCGACCAGGCGCATTATTCGATGGTGAAAACCAACACTTTCAACGGGGTCCCGCTGCCCTCGATCTGGCTGTGGGACAGCGAAACCGACGCGCTCGATTGCATCAAACGCTTCGGATACGAGGAATTCCGCAACCGGCTTAGCTGAACCAGGCAAGGCGCGGTGCTGGCCAAAGCCCGCAGATTGTGGAAGCTTCTTCCGGCATCGGAAGGGGACGGACACACATGATTCGCAAGCTGACACTCGGATTCTCGCTTGGCCTCGCTCTGCTCGCCGCGCCTGCGTCGGCCCAGGATTACGCGCCGAAGCGCGTCGTCGGCGCGGTCGATATCGACGACCTTAAGGCGATCGTGGCCTCGCTCGATCACACGCTGATCGAAGTGGGGAGCGGCGACGAGGTTACGCTCGGCGCAAGCGCCGATGACGGCACCAAGTACATCCTCACCGGCACGGCCTGCGACCGGGGCGGCATAGCGGGCTGCCAGGGCGTGATGATGCAGGTTCGGTACGATCCGATAGCTTCGGTCACCGATGCGGATCTGGCCCGTGCCAACCGCGAACAGGCAGCCATTCTCACATGGCAGGACGATTCGAACGGCACGATCGGCACGACCCGTTACGTGGTGCTCGATCATGGGATAACGATGGCCAACCTGCGCGAGAACGTGCGCGTCTTGCTGGCCATCACCCCCCTCGCGATCGAGGCACTCGTCGGCGATTGAACGCGGCAGCCCGTCGCACTCTGGCGGGTTTTCGGAACCCCCTGCTTTCCCAGCGTTGAATCAAGGAACGCTGCGCTGACGATTTCTCTTGCATCGGTAGGCGGATGGCTTATTTGCCCGCCTCCGCTGCCCCAAGGGGACTCTTAAACCGCAAGGCAGCCCCGGCACCGTCCGGTACTGAAACCTAACCGTTTTGGGGGTCCCTTGAATTGGCCACTTATCCTGACGCTCGATCCGTAGTCGAAGCCCTCGCGCCCGACGAACCGGTCATTCTCAACCGTCCGCACGCCGCGGCCCGCGCCGCGCGTTTCTTCGCGAACGGGTTCCGCGGGCGTTCGCTCTATGCGGTCAAGGCGAACCCTTCGCCCGACCTGATTCGCATCCTGTGGGATAACGGCATCACGCATTACGACGTCGCGTCGATCGTCGAGGTGCGGCTGGTGCGGTCGATCCTGCCCGATGCGGAGCTGTGCTTCATGCATCCGGTAAAGCCCAAGAGCGCGATCGCCGAAGCCTATCACCAGCATGGATGCCGCACGTTCAGCCTCGATAGCGAGGAAGAGCTGGCGAAGATCGTCGACGCGTGCCGCGCGCCCGACGGTAGCCCCGCGAAAGACCTCAAGCTGCTGGTGCGCCTGCGCGTCTCCAGCGAGTTTTCCGAGCTGTCGCTGGCCAGCAAATTCGGTGCCGACCTGACCGAGGGGCCAGTGCTGTTGCAGCAGACCCGCCAGCATTGCGACTGGCTGGGCGTGTGCTTCCACGTCGGCAGCCAGGCGATGACGCCGTTCGCCTATGTCCAGGCGATCGAGCGTGCGCGCGCCGCGATTGTCGCATCCAGCGTGGTGATCGACATCGTTGACGTCGGCGGAGGTTTTCCGAGCATTTATCCGGGCATGGAGCCGCCGCCACTGGAAGACTACTTCGAGGTGATTTTCCGCGCATCGGAATCGCTCCCCGTTTCCTATTCGTCGGAGCTTTGGTGCGAGCCGGGCCGCGCGCTGTGTGCGGAGTATTCCTCGCTCCTCGCGCGTGTCGACAAACGCCGCGGGAACGAGCTGTTCATCAACGACGGCGCCTATGGCGCGCTCTACGATGCGGCGCATCTGGGGTGGAAATTCCCGATCCGCGCGCTCGATCACGAAGAGCATGCCGCGGCAGAAGACTTCGCGCTCTACGGCCCGACCTGTGACGATGCGGACTACATGGAAGGGCCCTTCGCGCTTCCCGCCGACATCAAGGCGGGCGACTATATCGAGGTCGGCATGCTGGGTGCCTATGGCGCGGCGATGAAGACCGATTTCAACGGCTTCGGCGCGACCCGCGCAGTCGAGGTCGACGACGATCCGATGCTGAGCCTGTATGATGGCCGCCGCGAACGTCCGCAGACCGACAACGTGGTCAATCTGCGTTAATTGCCCGGTTGGGGCTGCGGGTCTTCCAGGGCCTGCCGCTCCGCCGCCTTCTGCGCTTCCCATTCGGCCATGCGCATCCCCTGATAGCGGCGGAGCAGCTCGACCCGGCGCGGGCGGAAGCTCGTGCTGCCTGCCTCCAGCCGTTCCATCCGCGCGACTTCGAATGTGCGGTAATCCTCGCGCAGCAGGCACCAGCCGACCAGCATCAGCGTAGTCGGGCTGTAGGATAGGCCGAGCGGGAGGATCTCGCGTTCCGACACGCGCTCGCGCCGGTCGCGATAGGTTATCGTGACGCTCGTCTCGTCCCAGCAGGACTGGCGCAGCAGATCGACATCGACCGCGATCTCCGGCCGATCCCCCGGCATGCGCCACGATCGCATGATCGCATGCATCGATTGGCGCGCCTGACGGTCTGGCAGGGTGGCGATGATGCGCGCCATGGCGTCGCGACCGGCCTGTGCAAGCCGTTCGTCGCCCAGCTCCTCCAGACTGCCGACCGCCAGCATCAGCGCCTCGGTTTCGAGGCGGGAGAAGCTTTGCGGCGGCAGCGCGGGGTCTTCGGTCAGCGTGTAGCCGAACCCTGCCGCGCCATCGATCAGCACGCCGCCAGCGCGCAGCGTGGCGACGTCGCGATAGAGCTGGCGGCGCGAGATTTCCGTTTCCGCTGCCAGACGCTCGGCCGTGACGGGCGAGGGCAGCCGCCTGAGCGCCGCGAGCAACCGCATGAGTCTGTCCTGCCGCGCCATCGGTTCGCTACTGCCTCTTTCTGTCAGCAGGGCAGGCATATTCGTGCGGCGCCACAAACGGAAAGGGAAAAACGAATGCCCACGCTCTATCATTCGCCTCAGTCACGTTCCGACACGGTCGTCGATCTCGTCCGCATGCTCGGCGCGGACGTCGATATCCGCGAAGTCACGATCACCCGGCAGGACGGTTCGGGTGCGGCCGACGCGGACAACCCGCATCCGGAGAAGAAGGTGCCCTACCTCGTCGATGGGGCCGATACCGTGCGCGAGCGGGGTGCGATCATGCTCTATCTGACGGACAAGTACCCGCAGGCCAAGCTTGGCCCGGTTGTGGGCGAGGCCGGGCGAGGCGCGTATCTTTCGTGGCTGTCGTATTACCAGGGCGTGATGGAGCCGCTGTTGATCCTCAAGTTCGCAGACCTGACGCATCCCGCCATCACCGCCGGTCTGGGCGACCTGGAAAGGATGCTGGGGCAACTCGACGCGGCGCTGAGCAAGGGGCCCTGGCTTCTCGGAGAACGGTTCAGCGCAGCGGACATGCTGTGCGCTTCGCCCTTCCAGTGGTTCGCGGAGATGCTGCCCGCCGACCCGGCGATCCGCGACTGGGTGGATCGCTGCGCCGCCAAGGTTGCAGAGGCAACGGCTTAGGCCGGAAAGCGGGGAGGGTTGCAAACTCTCCCCGCATGGCGTGCGAACGCGGCTAGATGCCCGCTTCCACCGCCACGCGGATCAGGTCTGCCGAGGTGCGCAGCTCCAGCTTTTCCATCACCAGCTTGCGGTGCATCTTGATGGTCTTTTCCGACAGGCCGAGCGCGGCGGCAATCTGCTTGTTGAGCAGGCCCGCGGCGACCATCCGCGTGACCTCGAACTGTCGCGGAGAGAGCGTTTTCACCATGGCGGCCGCGCGTTCCCTCCGGCTGGCGGCCAGCGCCGGGTCGCCATCGGCGATTTCGACCTGGCTGCCGAGGAAATGCAGCAGTTGGTTCTCGTCGTCGAAGATCGGCGCGACGAGCACGGCGTTGCGGAAGGGATCGCCGTTTTTCTTGTAGTTAAGGATCTCGACGATCACGGGGCTGCAATTGCGCACGCCCTCGCGGATTTTCTCGGTCAGCCAGGGTTCGGTCCCGTCGCCTGCAAGGAAGCGACAGTTGCGGCCGAGAATCTCATCGGGCGGATAGCCGGTCAGATCGATGAAGGGCTGGTTCACCACGACGATCGGATTGTCTTGCTGGCGCGGGTCCGACACGACCGAAGCAATCGGGCTCGCCTCCGCCATCTGAAGCACCCACGGGGCGGGCCTGTCCTCCGAAACACAGAAGGACTGATCGCCGAAAGCTTCCCATTTTACAGCGGGCTTAACCTCTTCCATGGCTCTTGTATCGCGAGGCCTGCGCGAAATTGCAATTCCCTACGAGCACCTCTTGCCCAGCGCCGGGCATGGCGCGGCGGGGTGAGGTGGCGGCGGGCGAGCGCGTCAATCGGCAAAGCCGACGAAGCGCACGGTTTGCTCGAGGCTCTTGCGCTCGGTCACCACGGCGTTCGCGGCGAAATCGGGATCGGGCCAGCCCATCGCGACGCAGATCATGATGACCTGATCCTGCGGAATATCCGCGTGTTCGCGCACGACCGGGCTTTGCATGATCCCTTGCGAATTGATCACGCAGCCGAGCCCGCGCGACCATGCCGCATTGACCAGCGCATTGGTGACCGCGCCGCAATCGAAGGGCGCGATATCGCTGCCGAGGATCGCGCGGTCGTAGGTAACGACGATCGATACCGGCGCATCAAACTGGCGAAAGCCACGCAACGTCCAGTCCTGCCTGCGCTCCTTGTCATCCCGCTCGATCTCCATCGCGCCGAACAATTGCTTGGCAACGTCGATCTGACGGCGCCGGTGATGCTCGGGCATGTCGCCTTCGGGGCGACGGAATTCGCGGCTGTCGGGATTGCCCGCAAGGATGCCTTCGGTGTTGCCCTGCCGGATCGCATCGAGCGGGTCGCCGGTGACGACGGTGAAGTTCCAGCACTGGTTGTTGAACGAGGACGGCGCGCGGGTGGCCAGCGCAATCACCTCCTCGATCAATTCGCGCGGCACCGACCTGTCCAGAAACCCGCGGATGCTGCGTCGGCCGGTGACGACCTCGTCATACGTCTGTTTGCCGCTCACCGCTTTTCTCTCCCATGGCATTTTGCCCGTCGATTAGCCCGGCCCAGAGTGCGCAGCAAATCCGCTACGGCACTGCGATGCTGCGCCTCAGGGCCGGGCGCGGGGGAGGCAGGCGCCGGGCGCGGGATCGGGAAAGGTGCGGCAGTCGAAATAGATTGCTTCGCCATTGCCCGACCGCGCGGGCAGGAAGCTGAAGCCGAGCGTGCGCCGCGCCTCGTCCGAGAGGGGAAGCTGCGAGGGGATCGCGGAAGGATCGCTCCAGCCATAGACCTGGCAGAACCCGCCGCCCGGGCACAGTGCGCGCGCGCGTTCGACCAGTGCAGCGGGTGCCTCGCCGCGCGCGACGAGCACGAAATGCACGCGCGGATCGGGCGAGGTTGCGGGCGCGCTTGCGGCGGGGGAGGGTGGCTTGGAGCCTTCTATCAAGCGCGGGCCATCCTTGCCGCCGCTGGTGATCGTACGCTGCGCCGCGCCGTCTTCGGCGAAGGTCTTCAGGATGGTCTCGGGCCGTTCGATCTCCATTGCGGTTTCGCGCAGCCCCATCGGGTCGGGCTCGCCGCCGCGATAGCGCGCGTTGAGCGCCTGCGGCGTGCCCCAGAAGCCGCGCCAGCGATAGAACATGTGCGGGCCGACGGCTGCGATCTTGTCCAGCTGCGGGCTCCACCACGGATAGACGTAGTCCGCATGGTAATGGGTGGCGAGGCCGACTGCGGCTTCGACCCGGCCGCCCAGCGCTTCGTCGGCCCGCTGGCGGGCGGCGCGCCATTCGCTGTCGGGGTAGCGCCGCGATAGCGATCCGTCGCAGGTGAAGGTGAACTGGCAGCCCGTCCGTCGATGCGAGCCCTGATAGACGACGCCGCACACGGTATTTGCGAAACCGGGGTGGCGCGTGCGGTTGAGGATGACCTGCATCACCGCGCGCTGGTCCGCATCGCCGTAACCCGCCTCGGCCATCGCGGCGAGCGCGAGGCAGTCACGCGCGCGGACCCGGTCGGGCCCGCTGCCAGCGAACATGAAGGATGGCGCGGTGCCGGGCCCGCCCTCGACGATCTCGACCGCTGCATTGCGCGCAGCAGCGTCCTCCGGCGCGAGTTCGGATTCGCGCAGGTCCGCTTCCTCCCCGCTGGCTGGCAGTGCCTCGACCGGGGGCGGGGCGGCACTCTCGTCCAGGGCGCTCCGGGCCGCCGGCTCTGCGCGCCCAGCGCCGACGATCGCCATCGCGGCGAACACCACGAACAGGATCGCGCCAACGCCGAACAGGGGCGCATTCTCGCGGAACAGGCTGGAACGCTGGAAGTCCATCGCGCCTAGATAGCGCTGCGCGAGGGCAATACTATCGGTGTCGGTTCAGGATGCCCCAGCATTCGACCAACTTCGCAATCGCGGGCTGGCGCGATGCCTCAAACATGTTGCGGCACGTGCCGGTGCTTTTGCAGGACTTTCGCCACTCTGCCCAACGCCGCACCGATCGTTTCGGGAAACTCGCCGGGCGCCAGGTCGGCGGTGGCATTATGCGCGGTTGCCACGCGGCGCGCGGCCGCCCAGTCCTGCGCCATGCCGATCGCCCATTCGCGAAAGGCGTCGGCGGCGTGCGGATCGGGTTCGAGCGCCTTGGCAAGCGTCGGATGAAACGACAGCCGACCGGTCATCGGCAACAGCGAGAGCGGGAAGGGTGCTTTGAGCGCGGTGAGCGTATCGTCGACGAAGATCGTGCCGCTGGGTGCGTGGTAGGCCAGCACCGACGTGAAATGCACGTTCTCGTCCTCGCACACCATCTGTACGCCCTTGGGGACGGAGAATTGCAGCGCATCGCCGAACAGCGTGTCGAGCGCACCGGCCTCGCACTTTTCGCTTTCCCACTTGAGGTCGGGGAATTTCTCGTGGTGGCGCTTGGTGCCGTAGAGTTTCGCCTGCGGGTAGGCGTTCGCCATCCACTCGCAATGCAGCGTGTGGAAGGGGTGCAGGTTGACGATCGCCGCGACCTTGCGCCCATTGTCCGTCAGAGCGTCGACCTTGGCCTTGAGCTCGTCGTCCAGCGTATAGCTGTCGAGGAAGACGAAGCGCCCGTCGGGCAATTCGACCAGCGCGCAATGCGTGCCGAGGTCCAGCACCCCACCGAGCCGGAAGGTCCCACGGATATGGTGGAAGCCGTTTCCGAAATCGGTGAGCGTGCCGGGTTTCGTTTTTGTTATCTCTGCCATGGTGGCCAAGCGGTTCAGTGCCCGCCCTGTTCCCGGCGTTTACTGCGGACGCATGATGAAAAGCGCGCCCAGCAGAAGGTCGCTATCGTCCGCACGGCGCGTCTGGATGCCCACCGATACCGCCGCCGTGCCGCCCTGCGGGCCGAAGAAGCCGCCCCCGAAAGTGCCGGAAGTGGTGTTGTTCGCATTCACGATCAAATCCGAATATCCCAGCGGATAGCCCTGCACATTCGCGAAGGTGGTCGTGCCGGTGAAGGTGCCGAGATCGGTTATCGTGCTTGATGCCTGACCGTTCGTCAGCAGCTGCCCCTTGAGAGTGAGCGAGAAACCGATCTGGCCATTGGTCGGATTGCCGGTGAGGGAGACGGTCGAGGCGGAGATGCGGTAGCTCTCGACCGGCCCGGCGCCAGCATTCCGCACCACCTGCGCCGTCCCGAAGGTGGCGAGCCCGCTATAGGTCACGCTCGTGGAGGGACGATCGGTCGCCAGCGTGGGTACGCCGAGCGCGCAGGTCTGGTTGGTGTAACCGGAGAAATTCTCGGCCACGACCTGGGATACCCGCACATAGGGCAACTCGGCGGAATTCTGCGTGATCGGGAAAATCGAGAAGCGCTCGGTAAAGCCGTTCGGCGTGTTCTTGCGATAGGCTTCCCCACTCACCGACGCATCGCGGTCTGCCTGGGTGAAGGAGGTCTCGAAGGGAGCGAACAGGCCGGTGCCGTCGCTCGCTACATTGTAGGAGGGCTGGCTACGATCGGAGACGATCGTGATCCCGGCTCCCAACGGAGCGCCGCCGACGGGCAAGGGGCTGCGTCCCGCCTCGATATAGCTGCCGCCGCAAGTCGTTATGAAAGTCTGAGTGCCGGAAAGCTGGGCGAATGTCTGGTAGGTCGGGCCCGCAGGCGGAGTGCCGCCACCGCCACCGCCGCCACCCCCACCGCCAATCGGTGGAGTTGAGGAGCCACTGTCGCTGCCGCACGAAGCCAGCATGACGCAGCCGATCACGAACGCACTAGAACGCAAGCGACGCATATTCTGTTTTCCTGAAAATACCCCCGGCCCCGTTGGCCGTTTGAACTGAATAGCGCGGTTCGATCTGGGTGAATACGGATTTCGTACGCGGATCAGGAACATAACGACGTTTTGTGTTCTGGCGACCGGTGGCGCGTCACCTTGCCGGACCACCCGCCGCGCGGGTGGGGGATTTTCGCTTGGATATGAGGTCGCAAGCTTTGCTCAAATCCTCGTCAGATCGCGCATCGAATCCCCAGAGCGCGTTGAATTGGGCTGGGCCCTGCCGCTCGACCAGGAGCCGAAAAGGTCTGTCATCCCGAAATCGAGAATGGGCAACCAGAGAGACCCGGATATCTCTCTCGCTGACATTACCGAAATGAACTTTGTCGACCGACATCTTGTAAACTTGGCGGCTACGCCAGTTTTCCATCCCATACGCTTTGCCGGCTTCCCCATCGAGCGTGAAGCTTTCGACAAACGACAGCTTCCCGCTGATCACGGTGAGGTTCGGACAACGCGCTTCGATCTTCGCCGAATTGCCGGTCGTTTGGCATGCCGAAACCGTCACCAGCAGGGAAATCAGGAGCATCCGATTGATCGACACGCTACCCCCTCTCCCGGCGCGCCTACGCCGCCTGCCGCAGCTCCAGCTCAAGCCGGTCCCAGATCTCGGCCAGCGCATCGACCAGCTCGCGCATCATTTCCTCGGTGTGCGCGGGGCCGGGGGTGAATCGCAGGCGTTCGGTGCCGCGTGGCACGGTCGGGAAGTTGATCGGCTGCACGTAGACGCCGTATTCGGCGAGCAGGATGTCGCTGATCCGCTTCGCCTTGACCGGGTCGCCGACCATCAGCGGCACGATGTGCGTGGTGGAGTCCATCACCGGCAGGCCTGCATCGCGCATGATCTGCTTGAGAAGCTTGGCGGCGGCCTGCTGAGCGTCGCGTTCTTCGCTGCTGGCCTTCAGGTGCTTGACCGAGGCGAGCACGCCCGCGACCAGTACCGGCGATAGCGAGGTGGTGAAGATGAAGCCGGGCGCATAGCTGCGGATGCAGTCGACGATCCGCTTGTCCGCCGCGATATAGCCGCCCATCACGCCGAACGCCTTGCCCAGCGTCCCTTCGAGAATGTCGATCCGGTGCGCGGCCTCGTCGCGCTCGGAAATGCCGCCGCCGCGCGCACCGTACATGCCGACCGCGTGGACTTCGTCGCAATAGGTCAGCGCGTTGTACTTCTCCGCCAGGTCGCAGATCGCGTGCAGCGGAGCGACGTCGCCATCCATCGAATAGACGCTTTCGAAGGCGATCAGCTTGGGCGTGTCGGGGTCTTCTGCGGCGAGCAGCTCTTCGAGATGCTCAATGTCGTTATGCCGGAATACGCGCTTGGCGCAGCCCGAATTGCGGATGCCCGCAATCATGCTTGCGTGGTTGAGCGCGTCGGAGAAGATCACGCAGCCGGGCAGCAGCTTGGCAATGGTGGAGAGCGTCGCGTCGTTGGAGACGTAGCCACTGGTGAAGATCAGCGCCGATTCCTTGCCGTGCAGGTCGGCCAGTTCGGCCTCCAGCTCGACATGGTAATGCGTGTTGCCGCCGATATTGCGCGTGCCCCCGGAGCCAGCGCCGACATCGTGCAGCGCCTCTTCCATCGCCTCGGTCACCTTGGGGTGCTGGCCCATCGCGAGATAATCGTTGGAGCACCACACGGTGATCGGCTTCGGGCCGTTATGGCCGTGGAAGCAGCGCGCGTTGGGGTAGGCACCCTTGTTGCGCAGGATATCGATGAAGACCCGATACCGGCCCTCTTCGTGCAGGCGATCGATCGCCTTGTCGAATATATGGCTGTAGTTCGTCACGGTGGGCACCGTTTAAAGGTCAAAAACCGCAGTTTCCAGCGCGATCTTTGCGAGTGATTCGCAAAGGTGACGGATAGAATGCAATCAGAATTGCGTGGCGTGCATCAGCCCGTGGCGTTCGAGCATTGGCACGAGGCTGGTGAGGCCATTGGTGCTGCCGGTCACAACCGCGAAATCCTCTTGCTCGCGCGCAAAATCCTGCCCTTGCGTCAGCGAGGCGATCCGCCGTGCGATCCCTTGCGCGCCGTCGACCAGTTGAATGTCCTGCCCGAAGACCTCGCGCAGCTCTTCGGCCAGCAGCGGGAAGTGCGTGCAGGCCAGCACCAGCGTATCGAGGGCTTGAGCCTGCGGATGGTCGCGCAAGCCCGCCACCGCCTTTGCCACCGCGCCATGGGCCAGCATTTCGCCACGCATCTTCGCTTCGGCCAACGGCACCAGCGCATCGGCGGCGTAGCGAATCAGGCTCTTGCCCTGCGCGAACTCCGCCTCCAGCCGATCGACATAGGGCTGGCGTACGGTTGCCCCGGTGCCGAGCAGGCCGATCGTGCCGGTCCTGGTGGCCAGTGCCGCAGGCTTGATCGCGGGCACCGTGCCGACGATCGGGATCGCGAGCACATCGCGAACCATGCCCAGCGCAATGGTGCTGGCAGTGTTGCAGGCGATGCAGATGAGGCGCGGCTGATACCGCTCTGCCATTCGCCCCAGCAGCCCGCACACCCGCGCGGCAACCTCGGCTTCGCTCTTGGTGCCGTAGGGCAGGCCTGCGAAATCGGCGGCGTAGATCACCGGTGCCTCGGGCAGAGTCTCGCGCACTTCGGCGAGGATCGTGAGCCCGCCGACACCGGAATCGAAGATGAGGATGGGGGCCGTACGGGGCATGGATCCGAGCCCATGCCCCCGCACACCGTCGGGGTCAATCGACAGGCTCAGCTCGCGACACGGGCCCCGTCGTCGATCATCGGGGTCAGCCACGCGCGATACTCGGCCAGCGTGATGCGACCGTCGGTGTCACGATCGGCTTCGGCTAGCTCCTCCATATCGGGATCGCCCTGCCCCGATGTTTTGCGCTGCACCATGACGAAACGGGCGGTTCGGACTTCGGATGCATCGATCACGCCGGAATTGTCGCCATCCAAGACCAAAAAGGTGCGGTTGACAGTCTCGTTGGGGTTCCCTCCGGCACGGGCATATACGGTGGCATAATCGGGGGTGGCCGGAGGCGCTCCCATCTCGCCAGTTCCGCGGATTTCCGCATCGTGCTCTTGCGTCCCATTGTCGGCATCGATTGCGCCGACTTCTGCTTGACCGGTGATCTCTTCACCGTTGGCAGGCGTGCGTGCGCCAACATTGCCGGAAATTTGTTGTGTGGCAGCAAATGCCAAAGCTGCGATTAGAAGGCTCATGATGATCGCTCCGGGAACCGAGAGGCTGCTTCGCCGCCACTCCCTGGTCCCCGAAGGAAGCGCGACGCGGGCAGCATCATCTCGACCTCCCATCCCGTCCGGAAGCTCCGCCGGACCGGCTACGGTGCGGTCGTACCCCTCGGCCTCCGCCAGAAGACGCGCCGCCTCGAGCGAGGTCGCCACATCGAGCTTGGTCCGCGCCATCTTCAGCCGCTTCTCGACCGCGTGGTGCGAAATGCCGAGGTCAAGCGCGATTTCCTTCGCGGTCTTGTGCTCGAGCCACAGCCGCAGGCACTCGCGCTCCCGTTCGGTCAGCCGCGCAATTGCCGAGGCGGCACCCTGAGTTACTGAGGCTTCCATCGCGCGAAGGTTTACCCGCGGCGGTGGTGCGCGCAAGGTACGGTCTGCTGGTACTCGAACCGATCCGGGCGCATTTTGGCAGGCAGAGCTTCGACAAGCGGCCCGGGCGGGCTATGGGG
>Ga0208934_1000062_pt1 | contig 100876 bp, 88 predicted proteins | sample MalvirDeepMed_s2_FD_184243 | JGI IMG/M metagenome (GOLD analysis project Ga0208934, IMG submission 184243) | Marine viral communities from the Global Malaspina Expedition - Malaspina viral metaG DeepMed_s2 (SPAdes) (version 2) | ecosystem: Environmental > Aquatic > Marine > Oceanic | place... | reverse complement strand
AGAGTGGCGAAGAGCGCTCGGATTACGCACTCCTGCCCAAAATAACCTGACTCCATCCAAAATAATGCACAGCCTGGCCTGACTGGTGCTCAGGCGGGTATATTAAAAACGGAGTCACTGATTCAGGTATGAACCAAGCAGTACAACTGCCATTGTCCCTGCACCTTGCGTTTACTCCGAAGACTAAAGCGGTTCAGCCGCTTGGCGGTGCCGATGTTTCCGAACACCGGCTCGACCACTGACATCCGATGGCTATAGATCGCTTTCCCCTGCGCACTGTCCACCCGGTGCTTCATCCAGTCGGTGTAGTTCGGTTGGCGCTTGGTTTCGAGGGTGAAGGAGACTTGCCTTCCCGAGCCTTTGCGATGGTCGGCAGATGCTGGATTCTGCATGCAGCGGTGCTTCTTGGGGCAGTGCCGACATTGCAGCAATCGACCTTCGAAGTGCACCCGGCTTTTGCCGTTCTCAGCTTCGCGTGTGCCCTGGTAACTGAGGGCGTTGCCCGCAGGGCAGATGCACGTCAGGTTCATCGGGTCGAACTGGAATTCGCTGGCGGGGATGATGTTCTTCCACCCTGTCGCCGGTCGGTCTTGATGGCGTTTGCCGTACTTGGCTTTCTGATGCTGGAACTTGGGATCGCGGCTGCGGAATCGGTTGTCCGGGATATAACCGTTGATCCCGCGATCATGCAGGTACTGCATGTTGGCTTCGTTGGCGAAGCCGGTGTCGGCAGTCACGATAGTGCCCTGCCGGTAGATGCTGTCGGCAATGCCTAGCTTCTTATAACGAGCCTCAACCCGTTCCAGCACCGGTCGCAGGGTATGGTGCTCCTGGCCTTCGCCAAAGGCCTGGGCGTCGATGATGACCTGGTGTTTCTTATCCACGGTGGCCACGCCGTTGTAGCCTTGGATCGTGCCCTTGCTGGTGTCTGACCCACAGGGATGTGGGAAACACAGGTTTTGCAGGAGCAAAAAACCTGTGATCTTGGCGCTTTCGTTATCGGTGATATTGCTCTTCACTTCCTTGTTCCGCTTCCCCCGGCCCATCCTTGGGCGGTTCGTCTTTAGGAAGCGGTCCACTTTGCTCAGGGCTTCATCCAAAGAAAGGATGGTCTTCGCACGGCGAATATCCCGGTCCAGCTCCGCTTCGGTCTCGGCTTCGTCTCGGGCGTAGTGTTCGCGCAGGTGGTGACGAATCAGGCGTCGCAACTTGTCTCGCTTCTCGCCCAACTCCTTAAAGGTGCCGGACCATTCCTTACTGGCATCCGACGCCATCTTGCAGCCGTCAATGGCAAACAGTTCGTTGCCCAACAGACCTTGCTCATGGCACACCAGCAATACCTGTTCGAACAGCGCCTCAATCTCATGCGCGTGACCGCTGACGAACCTGGCCAGGGTGGTGAAATGCGGCACGGTATCGCAAGACAGCGCCTTGAAAATGATGTTGGTCTCGCAGCACCACTGCATCTCGCGGCTGGAGGTGACGCCCTTGGAATAGGCGAACAGAATGATCTTCAGCAGGATAGCGGGATCGTAGGCCAGGCGGCCGGTGTCTTCGTTCCGATACTTGGGATGAAAGACAGACAGGTCCAGCTTGTGCTCGATCAGATAGTGGATCGCGTGTTCGAAGGTGCCAGGCTGAAGCTGGTCCTGATAGTTGATCACGACCATCGCGTCCTGGTCGTAGTTGCAGTGCTTGAAACGGGGCACGAGACGGGTCCTTGTCTGCCGGAGATACCTGGAATGCTACCAGAGGCGGAAGGGTGAATCTGGGAGTTTTTCTACAGCCTCAACGCTTGACGCATGCGCGGCTACGGAATAAGGGTAAAGCCACAATGTAGTAGCCGTTGCGATGATTGGCTTGGCCTTTTTGTATTTATTTTTTGCCATTCTTTCGATCCCTATCAAAGTAAACACCTCTTGGAACTTTACTTTGATAGTAACCGCTCGACGCACGCGCGGTAACGTGATGTGTGGCTTTTGCTTCTGTTTGCTCCCCGATTAATTCAATACCGTGGGCTTCAGCCTGCATCCGAACATAGCCCCTCAACATCTTCTCTTTATACGAGTACATACCTATTTTCTTGGGATCAGGGACAAGAATCTCACCACATGCTTCGTTCTTTAGATTTCTAATTCGATTTCCGTATTTTGCTGACGTAAGAGGCTCTTTTTCATCAAATCCCTTCATAATGTACTCGTAGGATGAGTACATATCTTTAACGTATCTATGTAGCCACTCGGAATCGGCTGTGGACCATATTACCTCCTCGTAGTCACCAGTTCTTTGCGAGATGGCTTTCTCATAAGGTTTTTTAAGTTCGGCTGATATGCTATGAATTGCATCATTAATAGCTGCTTGATAATGATCTTTTGTGACTTTAGTGATCACCCCATCTTGCCAAAATACGTGCCACATTAGTTTCTCAGTAATCAAGTGAACGTAGTAAGGATAGCCGTCTGACACTGCGGCAATTCTGACCAAAATATCTTTGGCAACCTCAATGCCAAATTCTTCTGCAGCATCAGTTACGATCTCCCACCTTGCATCCCAGCTCAACTTTGGCAGCTCTATTGTTTCTAGTTGACGTATGGCCGACTGATGAGCTACTAATAAGTAATCTATAGTTGATGCAACTCCCGTGAATATAAACTTTATATCGATACGCTTATCACCGAGGTGCTTTAAAAGATCGGAAAATAATGCTCGTTCCTTTTCCGACTCCATCCGATCAAATTCATCAATTACGACGACTGGCGTTTCTGAATGGATTATTGATACTTCACGAAGCATTTCAACTGCATCCAGAAGCGACTTTATTTCGTTGTGAAGATCACGGAGAGTAATTTCGGCGGCACGCTCGATATTCAGAAATTTGAAAGTAGCTCCAGCCTTTTCTTTTATCGTGCTCTTGCTTAGCCGACTAGCACTGATCGCTTGATAGGCAATATTGGCTATTACATCTGAAAAAGTTGCGTCTGGAGAACAGGATACATCTATATATTCTGAGTCGGAACTTTGATACTGGTTAGCAGCTGTTGCAGCGAGGGATGATTTACCAACCCCTCTGTCTCCATAAATAAAAATATGCCGCCCAGAAGCATATAGGGCTTCTTCAATTCTCCTAAGCTCCTCCTCCCTTCCAAATAGGTGCTCAATACTATGGATCGGTTGCGCAGGGAAAACCAGCCTTGATAGCTTCTTTCCAAATGAATGCCGTTCGTATCCTTCAATTGCCATTAATCAATCCTAAAAGTTCAATCTGATGAAAATATAACAGTGGTCAGGTAGACCCCTGCGATATTTCAATAACAAGAATGGTTCATTCTTACGATCATGCGCGCGACCCACCACCAATTCAAGTTTCAATAAAACAACAGCTTAGCTCATCTGCCAGAATCGCTCCATGTAATCGCTAGACATCTGTGATCCACGCTTTCAATAACACAGCCCATCAGGCCAGATTGCCGGGGATTGGGAGCAGAGACCGTTGGTCTGCGCTTCACCTTCGGGCCGCAGCGATCTTGGCGTGTGCTCTTCTCGCGAGCGACCGGATAAGTTATTTCGGTGTCCATAGCCCTGGATACCTGCCTTCGCAGGTATGACGGATGGAGGCCGGCGTGCGGACGGGGAGCCTGCGCGGACTAAGTCGCTTCACCCCAGCTCGGATTTTTGCTTTGCTGTAGTCGCCCAACAAACCCGCCCTACCCGGAACCCCCTTCATGCCGAATCACGACCTTCAAATTAGCCATATCCAGTCTCTGAAACTGGCCTATCAGCAACTGCTGAGCGCGCACGGTTACGATGCGGTGGTGATCAGTTCTGGCGCTGGGCCTGGGCGGTTTGGGGATGATCAGGGGTATTACCATCATGGCTATGGTCATTTCCTTCACTGGACGGGGCTTACCGGGGTGGAGAATAGCTGGCTGCGGATTGATGGCGATGGCTTGGCGCGGTTGTGGTTGCATCGGCCTGAGGACTTCTGGCATGCGGTGGCGCCGCTGCCGGATGAGGGCTGGACTCGCGAGATTGAGGTGATTGGCCAGAATACGGCGGAGCTTACGGCTGAGGCTTTGGTGGGTCGGGTGGTGTTGATTGGTGATCCTCGCGCTCTTTCTTCCGTTGCGGGAGCTGATGGTGCTGCCGTTAACCCTGCGGAATTTCTGGCCGCGCTGGACCGGCTTCGTGTTTGCAAATCAGCTTATGAGATCGACTGTCTGGAGCGGGCGACGGCTTTGGCGGCGCGGGGTCATGAGGCGGCGCGAGCGGCGTTTGAGGCGGGTGAAAGCGAGTTCGGGATCAGCCTGGCCTATCAGCGGGCGACGGGGCAGCGGGAGGAGCATGCGCCTTACCACAGTATTATCGGGCTCAATGAGCACGGGGCGACGCTGCATTATCAGCATTACGAGAGCTCCCCTCCCCGGCCCTGCCGGAGCCTGCTGATCGATGCCGGTGCGCGTTATCGCGGCTATGGTTCCGATATTACCCGCACTCATGCGGCAGCCGGCGAGGGTCACTTTGCAGCGCTGATTGCGGGTGTAAATTCGCTTCAGAAGCGTCTGTGCAATGAGATTAGTCCGGGCCTGGATTTTGTGGAGCTGCATCAGTTAGCCCATCAGGGACTGGCGATTCTGCTGAAGGCGGCCGGGCTTGTAGAGGGCATGACTGAAGAAGCTATTGTTGAGAGCGGTATCAGCCGCGCCTTTTTTCCTCATGGGCTGGGGCATCTTCTGGGATTGCAGGTGCACGATGTGGCCGGCAAGCCGAGGCCGGCACCAGCCGACTCGCCCTTTTTGCGGCTCACTCATCGGCTTGAGGAAGGCATGGTGCTTACGGTTGAGCCGGGGCTTTATTTCATCCCGGCGCTACTGGAACCGGTAATGGCAGGAAAATACGGGCCGCACTTGAACCGGTCGCTGATCGAGCACTTTTACGGCTGCGGCGGTATCCGCATTGAAGATAACGTAGTGGTCACTGCCAACGGCCACCGGAATCTTACCCGCGCTTATCTGACCGCATAAAACTGGAGAGATAGCGCGACTCAGTTCGAGTGCGGCAGCGCCGGCCTAAACCGCGCCGACGACATACAGGAAGCCGGCACAGACCGCACCCGTCACAACTACGGCGGCCAAGATGTAACCGAAGCCGCGCATGAACAGTGCGTTCGCCGACAACTCAGAGACGCTCGGCTCATCCCTCAGATTCCGGTAGAAGGCCCAAGGGCCCAGCAGCAAAGCGCCGAAAGCAAAGAATGGCAAGCCTGCCGCGAATCCTGCAAAGGTCCAGGTGGCCAGGTTGAGAGCCCGCTGGTCGAGGCTGGCGCCTTCGAAACCTCGCGAACTGAGGAAGGTTCTACATAGCCACCATAGCTGCATCACAAAAAGCCCGACGAGAATCAGTGCACCAACCAGCATCACCAAACGATAGACCACTCAAGTACTCCGTTGAAACGCCAAAACGGCGACAGGATCGGCACCGGAAGCCGGGATTAACCCGCCGCGTAGCCCAGGGCCTTGTCCACCTCGTTGAATAGGCCCTTCCCGGCCTTCCACTGATCGAAGTTATCCAGGAACTGCTCCGTCAGGGCATGGCGCCAGCCGATGAAATCGCCGCTCATGTGAGGCGTCATAATGACATGCTTCATACTCCACAGCGGATGCTCAGGCGGCAGTGGCTCCTGCTCGAACACATCCAGGGCGGCGCCGGCAATCTGGCCGCATTCCAGCGCGGTGACCAGATCGTCGGTACGAACCACCGGGCCCCGGCCGATGTTGATCAGGCGGGCGGTCGGCTTCATGGCCGCGAATGCCTCGCCATTGAAGAGGCCTTCAGTCTGCGGGGTCAGCGGTGCCGCAATTACCACGTAATCGGCAGTGGCCAGATGGTCGAAAAGGTCGTCCTGGCTGTGAACGGCGTTGAAATCCGGATCGTCAGGCCGTGCGCGGCGGGCGATGCCGTCGGCCTTCATGCCGATGGCGGTAACCAGGCGACCGATCTGGCGACCGATGGAGCCGGCACCGACGACCAGCACCTGCTGGCCCTGCGCCCGTTCGGTGTCACGGTGCTGCCAGCGGGTTTCCTGCTGGAAGCGCATGGAGTTCGGGAAGTCCTTGGCGAACATCAGAATGGTGCACAGCACGTATTCGGCGATAGTGCGATCAAAAATGCCCTTGGCGTTGGTGACCACTACGTCGCTATCGATCAACGCGGGAAACATGAGGGCGTCAACGCCGGCGCTGGTGGCGTGAATCCACTTGAGACGATCCGCGCAGGGCCAGGCGGCCGCCAGAGCTTCGGTGCGAAAATCGGTGACCATCATCACCTGGGTGCCCGGCAGGGTTTCCCGCAGAGTGGCCTCGTCCCAGGCCATGCGGACTTCGGCCCGCTCACGGATAGCTTCGATGCCCGGCGGCTCACCCTCTCCCGGAGCAGTGAGTACAGTGATGATCATCGGATCGTTCTGGCTCATGGCGATGACTCCCTGAGTCTGAAAAGCGTCTGAAACAAAGGTCAGAACAGAAAAGAAGCCGGCGAGGCAGTTCAAACACTGTCTAAGCTCGGCGGGACAATCGCTCCAGTCTGGTCTGAGCTTGTCGGCGGGTCAACTGTTTGCGGCTGGCGTCAACGAGTCGTGGGAGCCCCTGAATTTGCAGCACGGGATCACAGAAACTTTCTTGTTTGCCCCGAAAATAACCTCTACCCTGCCAAGAGGATGTGCGATTCCAGTACCCGCGCTGAGCGGCAGGCCAAGGGCTGATACTCCGATCAGGGCTTGAAGCGGGAGAGCTGCCACCAGCGTTTACCTTTTCTAATGTCTATTTCTCATGGTTTCTCGGAGGTGTGCATGGCGTCATCGGCTAAATCGGCAGAGTCCGGTCCTGTGAAAATCAAATACCGCGAAGCCAAGGCCAAATGGCATCCCTCGATGCAGGCGATTCCTGTGCCGGGGATCCGTCGCATGGTCAACATGGCGGCCACCATGAAGGATGTCATTCATCTTTCGATTGGTCAGCCAGATCTACCCACGCCGCCGCATGTGATCGCAGCGTACATCGATGCGCTCAATGCCGGTCAGACGGGTTACACCATGGACGCCGGCTTGCCAGAGCTGCTGGTCGCCCTGCGGGACTATTACGGCAAGCGCTACGACCGCAAGCTGACCCGCGACAACATCCTGATTACCAGTGGCGCGACCGAAGCCATGTATCTGGCGCTGTCCGCCACCTCGGCTCCGGGCCGCCAGTTTATTGTGACTGACCCGTCCTTCCTGCTGTACGCGCCGCTGATTCGCATGAACGGCGGTGAGGTGAAATTCGTACCCACGCGCATCGAAAACGATCACCAGCTGGACCCGAAGGAAGTAATTGAGGCGATGGGCCCACGTACCTTCGCTGTTGTCCTCAACTCCCCGAACAATCCGACCGGCGCCGTCTATCCGCGCAGCACGATTGAAGCCATTGTTGAGGAATGCGCTTATCGCGGTATCCAAGTATTCAGCGATGAGGTTTATGATCACCTGATTCTGGACGACCAGGAATACGCTTCAGTGCTCTCCTGCAGCGTCGATCTCGACAACATCATGTGTATCAGCAGCTTCTCCAAAACCTTTAGCATGGCGGGTTTGCGGGTGGGCTGGGTGATTTCCAGCCAAGCCACTATCAAGTCGCTGCGCCGCTACCACATGTTCACCACCTCGGTGGCCAATACGCCATCGCAGTTTGCCGGGGTCGCTGCGCTAACCGGTGATCAGCAGTGCATTACCGACATGAACAACATCTACCGCGAGCGGCGGGATCTGATTGTCGATCTGATTGACCAGACGCCCCATCTCACCGGCTATAAGCCCGGCGGTGCGTTCTTCTCCTTCCCCAACCTGCCTGTGGGCGTGGACGGATCGGACCTGGCGTTGAGGATGCTGAAGGAAACCGGTGTGTGTGTCGTGCCCGGTGATGCCTTTGGTGAGAATACCGCCAACGCGCTGCGATTCAGCTTCTCGGCCTCCTGTGAGACGATTCAGGAAGCCTTTGATCGCATCATTCCGTGGATGGACAAACAGAAGTTCGGGTAAAGGCGGGCGATTGACCGCTATCCTTTCCCATTAGGGCCCCGCAGCAGCCGGAGAATTCCGGCGCTCGCGGGGAATCTCAACCTACTGATCCCGCCCTACCCGCTCTCACTGGAATCCAGTCATGCCCGCTCTGGAATACACCACCATTCAGTGCCCGTACTGCTGGGAAACACTGGAAATCAGTGTCGATCCCTCCGTCGATTCCCAGGAATACGTTGAGGACTGCCAGGTCTGCTGCCAGCCGATTGTCATCCGCGCCCAGTTCAGTGAGTACGGGGAACTATCAGTAGAGGCAGTTGCCGAAAACGAGTAGCCTGATTGTGCCTGTGTTTCAGGTGCTTACTCGCTCTATCCAATAATCCAGTTTCCGCCGTTCAATAATCCGGAGATGCCTGAATGCTTCATCGACTGCTTGCGCTTGTGGTTCTGCTGTTTTCACTGAACGGCTGCGCCACCGGCTTTTCGCCTTACTCCATTAGCGAAGGCGAGCTTGAGAACCACCTTAAAACCATCGTGGCCAACTACGACAAACAGCAACTTCAGAACGGCTCGCCTTTCAGCCTTTCGCTGGATAACGCCGACATTACGCTGGGCCCGGACGGGCGAGATGTAGCGATTATTGATGTGGGTGGCCAGGTGGCGATCAATGCGTTTCTCACCAAGCTACCGGTGGATCTGAAGCTCAAAATGGAAGGTGCGCCAGTTTACGATGCTGAGGAAAAAGCAATTTTCCTGCGCCGCCTGAAGCTGCTCGACAGCGAAATCACTACACCGTTTTTTGGTGGCAACGCCGGCCAGATCAAGCAGGTAACTGATACTGCGATGGGCCTGGTCTCCAACTATCTGGAAAACGTGCCGATTTACCGGCTGGATGAGAGCAGCCCGATGCAGCGCATGTTCGGGGCGATGGGTATGAGTGTCCGGGTTGCGCCTGGCAGACTTGAGTTCTACCAGCCCTGAGTTTTCGGCCACGCTAGGCTCACGGTCGCGCCCTGCTCTCGCGGGGCGCGTCTTTCATCAGACATCAATGCATTAAGCATCAAGCCCACAGATCGTAGGGGAAGGCCTCAAACAGCGCCTGCTTCGCTTCCCTCGGAATGCGGAATTCCGTATGCGGCAGACTCACCGCTTCGGCATAAGAGCTGGCAAACCGGGCGCCTGAACGCCCTGTCCCTCTGAAATAATCCTCGTACTTGAACTCCGTTTCATCGCTGCCCGGTCGCACCAGCACCGCCGGTACGCCAAACGCTTCCGCGATGATCACGCCATGCAACGACGACGACAGCACACATGAGCTGCGCACGATCTCCCGCGTGAAGGCCATGGAAGAGACGCGCGGATCGATCTCACGAGTGCCTGACGGCAGCTCTGCCGGGGGCTCATTGAGATGACGAATCACCGACGGCTCCGTTGAACGAAATTCCTCCGGCTTCACCAGCATATCCAGTGGATAGATCCAGTCCGTCAGGATGCCCGGATCACCGAAAACCTCCGGCACGGCAATACCTTTGTTCTGGAGATACTCGCGGGTTTTAGGCCCGCGCACGGCGCGCACGTCCAGATCCCGGTAACGATGCATGTTCTCGGGGATCTTGCCGTTCACGCCGGTGCCCCAGATACAGTCACCGGTGTTGGCGTAGTGAATCACCGACCCTACCGCCAGCATCCGCTTGCGCGATACGGAACAGCACAGCGAATAACCTCGCATATCCAGAAGGCGGCTGACGATATCCCGCGATAACTCGTCGCCTGCGTTAATGGTGCCATCGTCCCGAAACCACCAGTACAGACGCTTCAGCTCTTTCTGGCGTTTGCTTTTGAAAATCACGACGGTTGATTCCTCCGGGACAGGGACTGGAGCAAGCGCTTTTCGCGCAGTGCCATCCAGATCAGTAAAGGCAGATAGGGTAAGGCGGCGGCCAGCGAAGCGGCGGCCATTTTAGCAAACATCCAGACCGGGCCATCGGCGTCGCTGGCCCAAAGCGAAAACAGCCACTGACTGGCCAGGTAGAAATAGCCGTACACGGCAGCTACGGTGAGCAACAAGCCCACTATGGCGGCCCAGGGCAACCGGGCAATGGCGGTACAGATGGCCAGCCTCACAAAACCGGAGATGAAGATACCCGCTACAGCCAACGCCAGAAAACTCTCTAGCCCTTCTGATATCAGCCAGGCTGCCACGCACACCAGCGAGACGACGACCAGATTGATGGTCTGCAGAGTCAGCACACTGTCGCTTCGGCCCTGCTTGATCAGTATCGAGGGCGCAAACCACAGCGCCACCTGAATGCACGAGGCGAGCGCGAACAGCTCTAGCACATAGCCACTGCGGGCATATTCAGCGCCGAAAAAAAGCAGAATCAAAGGGTCAGCCAGCGCACCCAAGGCGGCGGTGACCGGTATCAGCAGCAATGACGTGAAGCGGGTGAATCGAACAAAGGCGGCAGCAGGTTCTTCGGATCGGGCCACATAGGCCATTGCCACGGAGCTCAGGGGCGTAAGCACTACCCTCTGGACGGTAACAATAAACTTCCGGCCCACATCCAGCAGCGCCAGGCTGGCCGGCCCGAGAAACGAGACGGTGAAAATCTCAAAAATCTTGGTACTGGAAAAATTGAACAGCTGGGAAAGAGAGAGCTTCCAGCCAAAGCGCCAGATACCGACGATTTCCTGCGGATCCGCACTCGCCCGATTGCGATAGCCGGTAAACCGTTTAAGCAGGATGAGATCAGCAATGGAATAAACGTAGCGGCCAGCGATGAGCGAATAGATGCCAAAACCGCTCAGTGCCAAAGCGATACCGGTGCCACCGGACAGAAACGCAATGATGGTGGTGCGCAGCGCAATTTCCCTAAAACGCATATCGCGCTGCAACAGTCCCAGATAGAACCCTGTGAAGCAGTTGAGAGCGGGCTGCAGCGCCATCAGCGCGACCAGTTCCGCCAACTCCATGCCACTGAAGTTCCAGGCCAGCGGCGTAACGAGTAACAGCATAACCGCCACGACCGCAGCGGAAATATAGCTACAGAAACGAAAACAGCTGGCGAGGAAACGCGGTTCTGCGGTGGGATGGCGGATGATGTTTTCGCTGACACCGAACGACGCAACGTAACCCAGCAATTCGATGATCAGAAATACCAGCACCAGCAGACCGAAGCGCTCGGGTTCAACCTGCTGGGAAACAACGATGTAGGTCGCCAGCATAAGAAGCTTCTCGGACATCGAACCGAGAATGCTCCAGAGTCCTGCCTTAGCCGCCACTGAGCACAGCCTTCCACTGCTCCGCGCACCGCTCGCCAGACAATCGCTCCTCAGCTTCCCTGCGAACCTGCGCAGCAGGCAGCGCTGTAGCGTTCAACAGGTCGGACTCGAGACTGTCGAGCGTGAAAGGCGTAACAGAGGAGAAGTCTTTGAGGTAGTGACGATAGAAGTCGCCATCCCTTACCAGCACATTGGCGCCAAGGGAGATGGCGTGAAAGAAGGTTCCGCTGACAATCATTGAGCGATCAAGGTGAGCGAGCACCACAAAGCGGGTTCGCCCCAGGAGCTGGCACAGCTCTTCATAGTCCAAAAACCGGTTGCTCCACTGCACGTTCAGCTTCCGTTCAGCGATGACGCTACGAATATGGGCTTCGTGGGCTGCATCTACACAGACGCCGGCGATGACCAGTGGACGACTGGCGGGCCAGCGCTTAAGTAGCTGATCAATCTGCTTATAGGGTTTGATTGCACCGAAGCACAGGTAGGCGATGTCCCTTTCCTGCTCATCCGCCGGTGGCTCACAGGTATACAGCGGATGCGGGACGCATTCGGTTGTCATCCCGGGCACGGGCCGATGGGTGACGGTTTTGTCGGCCAGGCGCGGCAGCAAACCCAGAAGGCTGCGATAAACCAGAGCAGAGTATTGATTGTGGGGTCTGAGATTATGGCGAACCCACACCACCCGTCGGAATGACAGACGCACGATAGCCAACAGTAGCAACGATTTCAGCAGCATCCAGATGGCAGGGCCAGGCAATGCCGCCCGGTCCTCAAACCAGTTCAGCACGACGACAGACTTCCGTCTGCCCAGCAGAGCGAATACTTCGGACCATCGGCTCGGCAGAAACCGGACCTGATACCCCATCGCCTTCCAGAGGGTCTGGCACTCGCACAGGTACCGGTTACCAGGATTGGGCTGCGGATAGCAGTACAACGTCGAATCTGAAGAAATCGACTGCATACTCCTGAGATTCGATTCTGAAAGCATGTCGGTTTAAACCAGGGATAATCAACGGTAAAGCAGCCGAGCGCTCTGGCCTTGTCGGCAGCCATTCCGCTTGAGTGAAAGTATCAACGCTAGAGCCCAGGCAATCAAATGCCGTAAATCTCTTGAAGAGCCTGTGATTAACCAAGGGCGGTAAGCCATCGCCGTAATCGGTTTCGGATCTGCTCTTTAACGGGCTTGTTGCGCCAGCCGCCCCAGCACAGATGCACGCCGACGGTTTCAGGCGTGCGCTCCGACAGCAGATTGAGGAAGCGTAGCTTCGGAAAGAGCACGATGGCCGGCAACAGGGTCACCTCTTTGCGATACCGCTCGTGCCCCATCACAAACCGGGTGAGCGCGTGGGGTCCTCCCACCGACACCGTAAAGGTGATGCCCCCTCGGATGTTAGAAAACACATGGCGCACGTAATCGAGCCAGAAATCCCAACCCGGCGCGCTGGCCATAAAGGCGTTGCCCAGCTTGGGGCCGGCCACGCTCTCGTTATGCTCTTCTTCAATGCCGAGCACACAGCGATGAGTAAAAAACGAATCGTCCGGGCGTCGGTAGAATTTGTAATCCGTATCGCAGTAGATGCCACCGAACTGGAAGAGATACAGACAGCGACAGATATCCGCCTTGACGACACCAGCGCGGATGTTGCGATAGTCGTCGATAAACTCCGGCATGAGCGTCGCCACCAGCGCTTCGTTATCGGCATCGGTCCAGAAGCGGAACTCAAAGTCCGGCAGCATTTTGCGCGTCCGCTCGATCAGATGCTGTTCCTCCCAGGTCAGACGACCGGAGGTGTGATGAACAATGCGGGGTATGGTTGGCATGTCAGAAAGTCAGCAGCCTGGCAGATGAACGAGTCACGGAACACCGGGTTCATCAGACCAGTCTATGGTTACTGCCAGGTAATGGCCAGCACCCATTAGCAAAAACCGCAGGCCCGGCTCCAGACCGCCAGCCTGCTGTTTGCCATTCCCTGGCCAAATTCTCCTTCATTGCCTTCAGGCGCGCGCTTTTTCGGCGATCAGTTCGTCTACTACGCCCGGGTCCGCCAGGGTCGATGTATCGCCCAGAGCATCGTGCTCATCTGCGGCGATCTTGCGCAGGATCCGGCGCATGATTTTACCGGAACGGGTTTTGGGCAGGCCGGGCGCCCACTGGATGATGTCCGGCGACGCAATCGGTCCGATTTCCGCTCTTACCCACTGCACCAGCTCCTTGCGCAAATCTTCCGAAGGCTCCTGGCCCTGCATCAGTGTGACGTAGACATAAATCCCCTGGCCTTTGATGTCGTGCGGGAACCCCACCACTGCTGCTTCAGCCACCTTGCTGTGGGCCACTAACGCACTTTCGATTTCAGCGGTGCCAAGGCGATGACCGGACACGTTCAACACATCGTCCACCCGTCCGGTAATCCAGTAATAGCCGTCTTCATCGCGGCGGGCTCCGTCACCGGTGAAATACATACCCGGGTAGGCGCTGAAATAGGTCTGCTTGAAGCGCTCGTGATCGCCATAAATCGTCCGCATCTGGCCGGGCCAGCTATCAAGAATCACCAGATTACCTTCGGCAGCCCCCTCAAGGATATTGCCGTCGGCGTCGACCAGCGCGGGTTGGACGCCGAACATCGGAAGGGTTGCAGAGCCAGGTTTAAGGTCTACTGCGCCGGGCAGAGGCGCGATGAGAATGCCGCCGGTTTCGGTCTGCCACCAGGTATCCACGATGGGGCATTTGCCGTTCCCGATCACCCGGTGGTACCACTCCCAGGCCTCGGGGTTAATTGGCTCGCCGACCGAACCGAGAACCCGCAAGGTCTCGCGGGACGTGCCTGCCATGCAGTCGTCACCTTTGGCCATCAGCGCGCGAATACCGGTCGGCGCGGTGTAGAGGATATTGACCTTATGATCGTCCACCACCTGACCGATCCGGGAGGTATCCGGATAGGTGGGCACACCTTCGAACAACAGGGTTTGTGCGCCGTTGATCAGGGGGCCGTAGAGGATGTAGCTGTGCCCGGTGATCCAGCCAAAGTCGGCGGTACACCAGTACACGTCGCCTTCGTGATAATCGAATACCATTTCATGGGTCAGACTGGCATGCAGGAGATAGCCACCGGTCGTATGCAACACGCCTTTGGGCGCGCCCGTGGACCCGGAGGTATAAAGCATGAACAGTGGATCTTCCGCCGACATCGGCTCTGGCTCACATTCTGCAGAAGCCTCAGCCATCAGCGTTTCATAACGGAAATCCACCGCCTCGTCCCAGGCAACGTCGGCGCCGGTGCGGGTCACGACCAGCACCGCATCTATCTGGGTTACGTGCTCGTTCTGCAGCGCAGCATCAACATTTTTCTTCAATGGAATCTTGCGGCCACCGCGAACCCCTTCATCGGCCGTAACCACAAACCGGGAGTTACCGTTAACGATACGGGCCGCCAGCGCTTCCGGCGAGAATCCGCCAAAAACCACAGAATGAATAGCCCCGATACGCGCACAGGCGAGCATCGCGACGGCTGTTTCGACAATCATCGGCATGTAGATGGTGACCACATCGCCCTTACGGACACCCCGGTCCTTTAGAACATTGGCGAACTTGCAGGTCTGCTCGTACAGCTCGCGGTAGGTCACGTGGCGGGAATCGCCAGGCTCATCGCCTTCGAAGATCAGGGCGGTCTGATCGCCTCGTGATTCAAGATGGCGGTCCAGGCAGTTAGCCGATGCGTTGAGCAGACCGTCCTCGAACCACTTGATAGAAAGGTTGTCCGGAGAAAAAGACGTGTTTTTAACTTTGGTAAACGGCTTGATCCAGCTCAAACGGCTCGCCTGCTCTCCCCAGAAGGTGTCCGGGTCGGCGATGGACTGTTGGTAGAGGGACTGATACTGATCGCGATTAACCAGCGCTGTGCGGGAAAAGTCGTCGCTGACGGGGTAAAGCTTTTTAGTCATTATTATGCCTCCTGATAAAGCCGAGGCGGCGCCCGGGGCGACTGATGCGGCCCCGGGAACGCTGGTGAACTATGCCGCCTTTTTGAGTTTCCTGTTTTTCAAACGATAGCGGTTATTCTCTCTGAGCGCGTACCGGTTGAGTCCGGCGAGGTGAATTCGCTGGATGTAGTTTTTCCAGTCAATCACAATTGGATCGACCGGGAAAAGCACTTTATCAGCAGCGCCCATGCGTTCTGCAAGCGCGAGCAGGCGATCATTGTGGAACACATAGTCCGGTGCGGTGTAAGCGCCGAAAATGGTCGCCAGCGAGCGAGTCACATCCAAGTTCCTGAGTGCGACAATTTCCCGTGGTTGACCAATCAGTTTGAGCGCCCGGTCAGCCAGTGCCAGAGACACTCTGACGCCACCGACTACCCTGTCGAACAGCTTCCTGTTTACTGCGACAAAAGGCCGTCTGGGCCGACGATAGTAAAGTTTCTCATGAAGCTTGTGATCGCGATTGGACGCTTCAACGATGTGATCGATGAACTCACCGAGCGTAACGGGGTTACGGCTGCCCGTGCAGGCCTGATAGATCCGGTGCGCGCGCTCGTCGCCCAGTGCTTCAGCAACCGACAGCAAAATCGCATTGCCCACCAGATCGGCGGGAATGACGTCCGTAATGGACTTGCGGCGGCCAGGGAACAGGCTCACTTTCTCGCGAGCGTAGGCAAGGATAATGGCATCAGCCACTTTCACGCCTTCAATCCAGCCCGGCATGGGTTCTTCAATGGCGCTTTCAATAATGGAAGGTCTGACTATGGTCAGGCTCTGACCCCGCAGGCCTTTCATGAGCACCTGCTCGCCCAGCCATTTGGTGAAGGTGTAGGTGTCATCCCAGCCATAGTGGTTAGCCTCGCGAATACCGAGATCCACCAGTTTCCGCGCGAGCGCCTCGCCCTTATAGCGCGAGCGTACGTCTTCAATTTTGTCCTGCAACAGACGGATCAGGGCTTCCACTTCGAAGTAGCCTGCTTCGTTGCGGGGCACATGAGCACCTGCCGGAGTGACTATGCGTTCCATAGCCGCACCCCGGTTCTTGCCGTTCACGTAACAGGTGGACACCTGGATAACCGGAATGTGGCGACCGGCTTTCGTGAACGCGACCAGATTACGCAGACACTCGCAGTTGATGGCCAGCGCCTTGTCCAGCTCTTCACGGAAGTTCACGCTCGCGGCTGAGTTGATGACGACATCAATCTCACCGGCCAGCGACTTGAATTCCTCAGCGCTCAGACCGAAACGCTCCTGAGTGATTTCACCGGTAATGCAGTGAACCTTGGTTTCAATCAGATCGTCGAAGTCGGCACCCAGCTCGGAGCGGAGCCGCTCGAAGACCGAGGAACCGGCGATTTCGGCCATAAAGCGCTCTGGCGCTGTCGGGTGCCGGGCATTGCCACGGATCAGCAGATGCACGCCACCGATATCGGGCACGGCTCGCAGCAGCTTCTCCAGCACGATTTTGCCGAGAAACCCGGAGGTTCCGGTAATCAGGACTTGTTTGCCGGAGAGGCGGCTGACGGTTTTGGAAACTAATTTGGCAGACGCAGGCTCAGTGATCATGGCAAAACTCCTTTTTGTCAGTATCTACATTGCGATCGGCCAGAATCGCGAACAAAAGAAAGGGAGGACACAGCAGTCGTTGGGCTTGGCACAGATCCGGCCTGAACCCAACAGCAGAATCTCACCAGTATCCGTCAAAACGTGACAAAGTAAAGTCAGGTTAGGCCAGCCAGGTAAAAATCCAGACAGTCGAGAACCTAACTCTACTGAATAATTAGCATCCTGACATGAACAGTAGATTGCTCACTCATTGCACTGAAGCGGACAGCGTCGAAATGACGCTACCCGGAGGGCGTATCGCGAGGGGAAAACATTAGGAGCTCGGTTCCGGACGACCTTCGCCAGTCATCTTCGGCAGTAAGACTGAACAGTCTCGAGTGGCCAAAAAAAACCGCGAATATTATTTCGCGGTTTTTTTGTCTGACGCCACCCACTGCAGGAGTTCTTCCAGGCTTTTCTTGCCTGAGGAGGCGTTGAGCACCTCAGCGAGCTTGAGTCGATCCTCCTCGCGGATATTGGCCGCGACCTGCTCCAGAAGCGGGCCTTCATCATCATCTTTTTCGGTTGGCGAGATCTGGTCTGCCAGAGTGCGTAGATGATCTGCGAAATGACGTCGCTGACGATTGCGCAGAGACTGCCAGTTGAGGCTGGCTACACCGGTCTGGACGATTTCGATGGTGTCGTCATCCATATGGCGTCCAAGCAGTGAGAAGCAGGCGGTGAATGCTTCGTACTTGAGCATGGAGGAAGCCCGGCGATCATCCAGAATATCGCCCAGGCGTTCGATCAGCTGTTGAGCCTCACGGGTGAGTTCCGGCTCGGTCAGTACGGGGCCTGGCGCCTTGTGCTTCTTCTGGCTCACCTGGAACCAGTGACCGGCCAGGCCGGCCTTGCGCTGGGGCAGCTGGTTCAGCCGGACCCGGACCATATCGCTGAGTACACGGAATTGCCGGCTGGCTGGATCAGTCTGCGGCAGCATGGCGACCGGGCTCTGCCGGGTCACCGAACTGCGAACGGTTTCGTCGCGCCATACTGCACCAAGGAAGTGAAGGTTATACTCCAGATGGCGGTTGACCGCGTCGGCGAATTTCTGGAAAACGGCCTTGGCTTCGGAAGCAGCGCCGGCCATGTTCACCAGCACACTGGGCGGCCTGCGATAGCCGCGGCGGCGCAACGTCTTCAGTAGCGAGAAGGCGTCGGTCATGGAGGTGGGGTCGGGAGTGATGACTACACAGGCCATGGTCGCGGCCGCGACCATGTGAAGGACGTTGGCCTGAAGTCCCGCCGCCGTATCGATAATGATGTAATCGTAGTTTTTTTCGAGCTTGGACAGAGCGCGGAAGATGTGGACGCTATCCTTCGGCTCCATGTCGATGCAGCGCTCTACGCCCGAAGCACCGGGAATGATGTCGAGGCCCGCCGGCCCTTTAACGACGATATCTTCCAGATTGCATTCGCCATTAATGACATGTTCCAGCGTGGTTTCCGGAATCATGCCCAGCATAATGGTGACGTTGGCAAGGTCCGTATCGCCATCCATCAACAGAACGCGATGGCCCAGGCGGGACAAGGTCAGCGACAGATTGAGAGAGACGGTCGTTTTCCCGACACCACCCTTCCCGCCAGTAATAGCCAGGACTTTGGGCGGCCCACTCGGGCGTTTATCCGTCTTGCCGTTACCGCTCATAAAATCCAGAACTCCGAGGAATGTCCATCAAACCAGATCCTTGGCTGAGTGTATCGCGCTGGCCCTCTGGAATGTAGGCAAGCGATGCAAATACCACAAGAATGTGGAATCGTTAAACGAGTTTTTACGGTTCCGCGGCTTTCAGAGGGTCGATTATCTTCCGGAAAAACCGGTGTACTCATGAATTATCTGGTTTCAAACCGTGTGGCAGATCACGCCGCCTCGGCGGATAAATCTTTAGGGTAGGCCCACCGACCTGATCAGCCTCGCCTGGCCATCCGACACGCTCGAATGAGGACGGTCTAAGGAATGGACCAGAGCGTCTGCTCGAATAACAACAACAGTCACGCCCCACCTCAGGGTCTGCGGCGTGTTCTCGTTAGTGAGACATTATTGATGCAAGATAAGTATCGTTTCATCGGCCCTGTCTACGACCTGCTTAGCACTCTCTACAGCGGAAAGACCATTCAGCACTGCAAGGTTGCCAACGTCAATCCGGAGAATATCAGGCCCGGTGACAAGGTGCTCTTCGCGGGCGTCGGCCACGGCAGGGATGCACTGGCGGCTGCGGCCCTCGGCGCCGAAGTAACGGTGGTAGACCTCTCCGAAACCATGCTCCGCAAATTTGCTGAGACCCAGGCAAGCGAAGGTCCGGATGTCGAAATCCAGAGCATCCACAGCGATATCATGAAAGTGGACCACCCGGGTCAGTACGACGTCGTGGTGGCTAACTTTTTCCTGAATGTGTTTCAGGAGCAGCAGATGCAGGAAGTCCTGAGCCATCTGATCAGTCAGATTCGCCCCGGCGGCCAGCTCATCATCGGTGACTTCTGCTATCCCACCGGCAATATCCTCAGTCAGTGGATTCGCAAAGCCTACTGGTACGCGGCGCTGGGCACCTTCTGGCTGCTGGCCAACAATCCCATGCACAAGATCTACAACTATCCCGATTATGTGTCCGGCATGGGTCTTCAGATCCAGGACCGCAAGCAGTTCCGCCTGATGGGCATGGACTGCTATTGGTCGATCCTCGCCCGTAAACCCGAAGCCGGCGAGTTCAGCCAGACGGCGAATAGCTAGAGTTAGCCAGACGTATTCAGGGTGCCCTAACGAGCCTCTGATTCACTCACGGCCAATCCCGCTCTCGACAGCAACAGCTGGAGTGAAGCCGGGCTCTGGCCGGTGAAGGAAAGCACCAGCGATCCGGGGCACTGTGCCGGCTCGTCGCTCTCCTGCACCGTAGCAACACCCTCAGTAAACAGAAGATGCTCTACCCGCCGCGCAATAGCTTCCCCCGAATCCACCCAATGCAGGACCTGTGGCAGCAAAGCGGCGAGAGTCTGTGCGATCAGCGGATAATGAGTGCAGCCAAGGACGACGGTATCGACCTGGCTTGCACGAAAAGGCTCAAGCACGGCTGAAAGATCGGCTTCCGGTAATTCGCTGCCGCGTGCCCAGTTTTCGATCCAGTGCACCAGCCGGCCGTCGCCAATCCGGGTCAGATGGCAGTGTGGCGCAAACTCGCTCACCAGTTGGTCGATGTAGGGCCGTCTGATTGTCGCGGGTGTCGCCAGCAGGCCAATCTGGCGAGTCGCCGATAATCTGGCCGCCGGTTTGATGGCAGGCACCACACCGACCACCGGGATCGAAAGCCGCTCTCTCAGCGCCGGCAGGGCAACGGTGCTCGCGGTGTTGCAGGCAACCACTACCGCAGCCGCCGGCTGATCCGACAGGCGCCGGGCTATCAGCTCACAGCACCGGGCGATGATCTCTTCATGATCACGATCGCCATAGGGGAAGAATTCGGTATCAGCAAGAAAGTCCAGATTTACGGAAGGCAGCCTCTGCCGGATGCAGCGCGCGATACTGAGCCCCCCCACGCCGGAATCGAACACCAGAACAGTCTGACTCAAGGTGAGGCCTCTCTATCACCTCTACCCTCGCCACTTTGCCTGGCCCGCAGCTCATCGAGCGCATGGCGGATCAGTTGTCCGGCAATCGATTTCTCGGAGGAATAGGTGGGTACATCGTCCGCCGAGAACCAGCCGGCTTCAGCAATTTCGTCCGGTTGGAGCCGCAATTCGCCACCTTTGAGTTCAGCGGTAAATCCCAGCATCAGCTGATGCGGAAAGGGCCAGGGCTGAGACCCCATGTAGCGAACGCGATCCACTTCCAGACCAACCTCTTCGCGCACTTCGCGGATCACCGCCTGCTCGGCGGATTCACCCGGTTCAATAAAACCGGCGATAAGACTGAAAAAAGTCGTGGTGCGAACGGAACGCGCCAGCAGCAGTCGGTCGCCGTCCCGCACCAGAGTAATCACACAGGGCGCCAGCCTTGGATACCACGGAACCTGGCAATGGTTGCACCAGCGGGCACGCTCGCGAGGGTGAGCGTCGGTCAGCTGGCCGCAGCGGCCACAGAAACGATGGTCCCGGCTCCAGTGCCAAATCTGGATGGAACCACTGAGCATCAGCGAACGGTCACTGTCACTGCTCAGCAAGGCTTCACGAAAAGAAATCTGCGGGTACTCCTGCGGCAGCGACTCTGGGTCTGCCGAGGCCACAAACAGTCGCTGGCCCTGCCAGTAACCGGTCATTACCGGAACAGACCCGGCACTGGCGTAAGGGGCCACATCCGCCCATCGGTGCCAGAGCTCGGCCTCTGAACACAGAAGCCTGTGCTCGTGCATCAGGAGCACCAGATCGTTGGCCCCCGGCGCATCATCGGTCCAGTCCGGTAACCAGTGCTCTGACTGCCGGGAGTGTGTTTCTAGCATCGTAAAACGGTTCCACATACCGCTGAATTGACTGAATGGCAGGCTGCTCTGCCGAATCGAACTTTGCCGAACCTCCGCGACCAAGTAAACTGGCGCGGCATGCGGACGAACCCGCTTTACCGCCTGCCTCCGAGCATAACCCGAAAAAGAATCAGGAGCGTTTCGATGGGTCTTTTCCCAGGGCTGGCCAGTGTGTTTCTGACGATACTCCGGAAAATCATGTTCCTGTGGGTACGCACGAACACCATTGGTGCCAACCAGGAGAATCTTCAGTTGGACCCGGACAAACCGGTCTGTTACGTGCTTCAGCATAGCTCCCTGTCGAGCCGGCTGGTACTTCAGCAGGAGTGCAAGCGGGCGGGGCTGCCCTCCGCAGAAGCCTCGATGGGGTTCAAAGGCGGTCCGGCCCGCTCATTTCTGTTTCTCTATCAGCGTTCCAAAGGCCTGTTTCGACGCCGCCGGCCTCCGCAACTGACATCTCGTGTCAGTGATCTTGTCCGCCAGGCCGCCAACTCTCCCGGCCAGGATGTCCAGGTGGTTCCCGTTTCGCTGTTCTGGGGCCGCTCGCCCGACAAGGAGCGCTCACTGTTCAAACTGCTGATGTCGGATAACTGGTCTGTTGCCGGTCGTCTGCAGAAATTCCTGATCATCCTTGTTCAGGGCCGCAACACCTACGTTCAGTTCAATAAACCGCTGTCGCTGAATCATGTGGTTGACGAATACCGAAACAATCACCCGAAAGCGACTCGAAAGTTTGCCCGGATTCTGCGAACCCATTTCCGCCGGGTTCGTCAGGCGGTACTGGGGCCGGATTTCTCTCATCGCCGCACGCTGGTCGATAGCATCATCCGCACGCCCGCAGTGAAAGAAGCCATCCGTGAAACCGCCAAAGCGACCGATCAGCCGCCGGAAAAAGTGCGTATGAAGGCCCGCAAGTATGCGGACGAGATTGCCGCCAACATGTCCATTGGCGCAATTCGTTTTCTCGAGCGCGTGCTGGGCTGGCTGTGGAACCGTATCTATGCGGGCATCGCGATTCGCAATATTCAGGTCCCGCAGAACGTGGCCCAGGACAATGCAGTAGTCTATGTTCCCTGCCACCGCTCTCACGTGGACTATCTGCTTCTGTCCTACGTGCTCTACCGTAACGGGCTGATGCCGCCTCATATTGCTGCCGGCATCAACCTCAACATGCCGGTGATCGGCCCCCTTCTGCGTCGTGCCGGAGCATTTTTCATGCGCCGCAGTTTCAAGGACAACCCGCTCTACGCCACAGTATTCAACGAATACATGCATGTAATGTTCTCGCGGGGTTATTCCGTTGAATACTTCGTAGAGGGCGGACGCAGCCGGACAGGCCGTATGCTGCAACCGCGACCGGGTATGCTGGCCATGACCGTACGCAGCTTTCTGCGTGATCATCGCAAGCCGATTGTGTTCGTGCCGGTCTACATCGGCTATGAAAAAGTCATGGAAGGCCGGTCCTACCTGGGCGAGCTGCGCGGCAAGAAAAAGCAGAAAGAGAGTATTTTCGGCCTCGCCAAAACCGCCAAGAATCTTGGCCGCTCCTTTGGCAAAGTCGCGGTTAATTTCGGCGATCCTATCTATCTGGCCGAAATCCTCGACAAGCTTCATCCGGAGTGGCGCAAAGAAGCTTATACCGACGAGTTCCGTCCTTCCTGGCTGCCAGATATCGTCGACCATCTGGCTAACTCCGTGGCCATCGGCATTAACGCTGCGGTTGCCGTCAATCCGATCAACCTGACCGCCACAGTGCTGCTGAGCACCCAACGCATGGCCATGGATGAGCAGCAACTGATTCGCCAGCTTGATCAGCTAGTGGTGCTACTCAGCCAATGCCCCTACGCGCCGACGATTTCACTGCCTGAGGGCAATGGCGCAGACTGGGTCAGCTACTGCGAAAAGATGGGCCTGGTATCGCGCAAGCCCCAGAAGCTGGGCGACATCATTGCCCTGCAGGGTAACAACGCGATTCTGATGACTTACTACCGCAACAACATCCAGCATCTATTCGCACTGCCGGCCATCATCGCAGCCCTATTTGAAAACCATTCGGCTCTGCCTCGGGAGAAGATGCTGTTCCTGACCAGCTCCGTCTACCCCTACCTCCGTTCAGAACTGTTCTTGCGCTTTGACGACGAGGATTCAGAGAAAACCGTGGATCAGTGGATTGATGTTATGGCCGAACAGGGGCTGCTGCGCATCGAAGGCGACATGGTCTGCAGTCCGGAAGAAGGCACCGAAGCCATGCTCAGACTGCGTCTGCTGTCCCGGTTTATCATGCAGACTTTGGAGCGTTACCACATCGTGATGGCAACGCTGCGCAAACACGGTTCGGGCAAGATTTCGGCAGAAGAGCTGGAAGAGCGCAGCACCATGATGGCCGAGCGGATGGCCATTCTATTCGGCCTCAACGCACCGGAATTTTTCGACAAGACGCTATTCCGCAACTTTATCGCGATGCTGCAGGAGAAAGAGTTCCTTACTGTGAATGAGGAGAAGCTGCTGTGCTATCCGGAGGATCTGGATCAGATTGTTGAGGATGCCCGTCTGGTGCTGAGCGTTGAGAAGCGTCAGGCAATCCAGCAGGTGACTATGCTCGGGGCCTGATCGGCCGTGCTCGGGGTCTGACGGTCCATGCTCGGAGCCTTGGAAATCAGTCGCCTGATTCCAGGGACCGCAAGGCATAGATGTCATAGCGGCTGCTGCGACCCTCGATTCGCGTCGAGGGCGCCGGACCATTCAGCTCCGGCGCCTTGCGGGGACGTTTGACCACCACCCTGGCGGCCCCCGATCCCAGCGCTGCAGCAAGCAGGCCGTCGGCGTCATCGTCGGCGCCCACAACTTCGCGGAACAACCGCATTTCCTTCTTTACCAGAGCGCTCTTGTCCCTGTGAGGAAACATGGGATCGAGGTAGATCACGTCGGCGTCGGCGGCCTTGCCTTCAGCCAGCGCCTGGATTGCGTCACCCGCTTTAAGCGACAGCCGCTGTGCAATCAGTGCCGTTCGCTCATCCGCCGCAGCGCGCGCCAGCCCATCAGCAAGCAAGGCATTGATGACTGGCGAGCGTTCGAACAGGACAAGCTCACAGCCTAACGTTGCCAGCACAAACGCGTCCTGACCCAGCCCGGCGGTAGCGTCGACAATTTTCAGCGGGCGTCGGGCCTTCTTGAGACCCACCGCCCGAGCGACCATCTGCCCTGCCCCACCGCCATGCTCGCGTCGAAAACCCGCCTTACCGTCGGCGAACTCTGCGCGCACGGCCCCATGAGCACCTTTTCCGGTTGGCTGTAACCCAAGCCCATGTTCGGTGCGATGCAGGAGGCAGGCAAATTCAGAACAGGTCTTCGGTTCAATCGCGCCCAGGAAATCCAGACCCAACTGCTGTGCCAGCACCGCCAGATCGCCGGGCGAAACGGGAGGCGCATGAGAAACCGCAAGGAACGATGAGAGAGGCACTTGAGGGGGGATATCTTCAGCTTCAGGCATTAAACAAGGATATCAATACCGGCCAGCTCTACATCCGACGCCGGAGCATCCCGGAAGGCTTCTACCTGGGTAAATACCTTCAAGGCTCGGGTGTGCTCTGGCGACACGGTATCAGCGGATAGAAGCTCCAGCCGTGCACGGGCAGCGGTGTGACGCTGCGAGAGAGAGGCCGCGTCCGCTGATCCGGCACGCATTCCCGCTTCAGACGAACGCGCCTGGCCCGCACTGGCCGTCTCGCCAGGCAAGGGCCCGGTCGACGGTTTGCGTCTGGAGGAGGAAGGAATGTAGGCGTAATTTCCGTCTATCAGCATGGGTAACGCAGAGGGGCCCTGAGAAAGTAGAGGCGCCCGGTATTCCAGTTTCACCGGGCAATCGCTTAATTATGGTCAGCCCGAGGTTACTTTCAAGTGGGCTTTTGTTCAGAAAACGTCCAGACCTGGGTTTATTCAGAGGCTCGCTAGAGAAGCACCCACAGCAAAATAGCGCCCAGGATCAGACGGTAAACCACGTAAGGGAACAGGCCGATCTTTTCGATAAATCTCAGGAAAAAGTGGATGCAGATCATCGCGCTGATAAAAGACAGCGCCGTTCCAAGACCAATGCTTACCCAGTCAACGGGTTGCCCGGCTTCCAGCAGGTCTTTGGTCTTCAGCAGCCCAGCGGCGGCGATCAGAGGAATCGACAGCAGAAACGAAAATCGGGCTGAGGCTTCGCGGGTATAGCCCAGTAGCAGCGCCGCCGTCATGGTAATGCCAGACCGGGACGTGCCAGGAATCAGCGCAATGGCCTGGGCAAGACCGATCATGAGTGCGTGGGACATCCGCAGCTGTGTCAGCGGCCTGCGGCGAGCACCTCGGGCATCGGCGTACCAGAGCAGCAAACCAAAGCCGATGGTGGTTGCTGCGATAATCAGACCGCTGCGCAGATTCTCCTCGATGGCGTGATTAAAGATCAGGCCTGCCAGCCCCGCCGGAATCGTGGCAAAAATGATGGCCCAGGCCAGAAAGCTGTCAGGGCCAATACGGCGCTGTACCGAGTCCGCGACCCAGGCCTTGCTCAAGACCACAACGTCTTTGCGAAAGTATCCGACAACGGCCAGCAAGGTGCCGACGTGAACCGCAACATCAAAAGCCAGGCCCTGATCCGGCCAGCCCAGGAGCTGGGATGGAAGTATCAGATGCGCTGAACTGCTGATCGGCAGGAACTCGGTGAGTCCCTGAATGAGGGCCAGCGCTACGATATGCCAAAATTCCATTTTGCCTACTTCTCCCACGCTCAAGAAAATGGAAGCGTCTGATTCGCTTCCATGGTTACAGAATCATTCTGCAATATCGGGCGTCGTTGTCTCGCCTACCGGCCGGGCAACTTCTGCCAGGTAACCTCATCTCGCACGTACACAGGCTGGGCGCGAGCAGCGCTCACCGCTTCGCCTTCGGCAAGCGCCCGGGCAGCGAGTCGCACGACATCCGACGCTCGGGGTATCCATTCCCCCTCAATGGCCGACATGGCCGCGACCACCTCGCGGGGCATCCCCTCGCCAGGCACGTCGCCCGTCGTCCAACCAGAGCCCACGCCCATCCAGGAGCCACCGGCATTGGGCAGAACAAGCTCTCCTGGCGGTAGCACCTGTTCATCACAAAGGGCTTTTGGTCCTGTGTCGCTGCGTTGATAGCAGCACCAGTAGACTTCATTCATCCGGGCATCGAATGCAACGGCCACCTGATCTGAGTCCCCGGCTGCAAGCGCTGCTGAAGCAACAGCGGCGAGCGAAGAAACAGGCACAACCGGTCGATCCGCCGCCCAGGCCAATCCCTGGACGACTCCGGTAGCAATGCGGATTCCCGCAAAAGACCCCGGCCCACGGGCAAACGCAAGCGCGTCCAGATCCGCAATTGCCAGGCCGGCGTCGGCCAGCAGCTCGCGGATCATGGGCATTAGCAGGCGGGTGTGCTGTCTCGGCGCAACGCTCAGACGCTCTGCGACTTCGCCCCGATAGAGCAAAGCCGCGGAACAGCCTGACGCCGAGGTATCGACGGCAAGAATGGCAGGTTGGTGCTCAGGCACTTAATCCGGCGCCCGCTCAGGCAGGATGAAGCTGGGAGAGGATACGCTCTCGAATTTCCTCAAGCGGCCCAACACCCTCAACGCGGACGTGGTTAGGAGCAGCAGGGTCGCCCTGACTGGCCCATTCCGAGTAATACGCGACCAGCGGCTCGGTCTGGGAGTGGTAAACCGACAGACGATGACGAACCGTTTCTTCTTTGTCGTCGGCACGCTGGATCAGTGGCTCGCCGGTTTCGTCGTCGACGCCTTCTTTCTTTGGGGGATCGTAATGGACGTGATAGACGCGTCCGCTACCTTCGTGAATGCGGCGGCCGGAAAGCCTGCGAACAATTTCGTCATCGTCGACTGAAATCTCGACCACGTAGTCGATGCGAATGCCTTCATCCTTCAGGGCTTCAGCCTGGGGAATGGTACGAGGGAAACCGTCCAGCAAAAATCCGTTGGCGCAATCATCCTGTTTGATGCGTTCACGGATCAGCGCAATGATGATGTCATCAGACACCAGTCCGCCACTGGCCATAACCGCCTTGACCTGGAGGCCCAGCTCGGATTCCGCCTTCACAGCGGCCCGCAGCATATCGCCGGTGGAAATCTGGGGGATACCAAAACGCTCACAAATAAACTGAGCCTGGGTACCCTTGCCCGCTCCAGGCGCCCCCAAGAGGATAATTCGCATTACGGATTGCTCCTTTAACACATTGAACTTCGTGGCATGAGACATTCCAGACTCACCCCAGCGGCACCCGCAGGAAACCGGAGTCTGGCTCCGCCGGCGACTCTGACACTCCAGAGACACACAGACCCAGCACACCACGAACGAAAAGAATCGGCATTATACGAACTCGGGTTGCCACAAGAAACCTCTGAATCAATCGTCGATGCGGCATTTAGCCCGTGTTACGCATGCCGGCAGAAATACCCGCCATCGTCACTTTGAGCGCCCGTTCAACCATTTCCGGGGCCTGCCCCGCGCCATCGCCCTCTCTGTCTCGTCTCAGCAGTTCGGCCTGCAGATAATGCAGGGGATCCGTGTAGGGATCGCGAACCTGCAAAGACTGGCGAAAGGCCGGCTGGTCTTCCAGCAGGATGCTCTGCTGTTTGAGTGCGAGCATCTGCTTGACGCAATCCGCCAGACGGCTGCGCAGGCTTTCGCCAAGCACCTGCAGCTCAGGCTCGACCAGTGTTTTTTCGTAATAGCGGGCAATGCGCAGATCGGCCTTGGCCAGAACCATCTCAAGCATGTCGATATAGGTTCTGAAAAATGGCCATCGATCCATCATTTCACGCAACAGGGGCAAGCGATTTTCGGCGGCGGCTTCCTTGAGAGCCAAGTCGCTGCCGAGCCAACTGGGCAGCATCAGACGCATCTGAGTCCAGGCAAAAATCCAGGGAATGGCGCGCAGGCTTTCCACTCCTCCCGTTGATTTGCGCCGCGCAGGCCGGCTACCGAGAGCCAGCTTACCCAAAGCCTGTTCGGGAGTCGCCTGGCGGAAAAACGGAACGAAATCGGGGTTCTCGCGCACGACCTCACGGTAAGCCCGCAGCGAGCGCTCGGTCAGCCAGTCCATCGCTTCGCGCCAATCCGGCTCCGGAGCGGGCGGCGGCGCGAGGGTAGCCTCCACCACAGCGCTGGTGTACAGCGCCAGGTTCTGCTCGGCCAATTGCGGCTGCCCGAACTTGAAGCGAATCATCTCGCCCTGCTCGGTAATTCGGAAGCTACCGTTCACGGAGCCCGGCGGCTGGGAAAGAATGGCCCGATTAGCCGGACCACCACCACGACCGACAGTGCCACCACGGCCATGGAAGAGGGTCAGATGCACACCGGCTTCGTTGGCGATCCTGGTCAGCGCTTCCTGAGCCTGATATTGAGCCCAGGCGGCCATCATCTGTCCGGCGTCCTTCGAGGAATCTGAATAGCCGATCATGACCTCCTGCTGATCTGCGCAATAACGGCGATACCAGGGCACCTGAAACAGTGCTTTCATCGTATCTGGCGCGCCGCGTAGGTCGTCGAGGGTCTCAAACAGCGGCACGATCCGCATGTTCTCCAGCATTCCGGCTTCGCGCAGAAGCAGAATCACGTTCAGGACATCCGACGGCTTGCTGGCCATGGAAATGACGTAGGAGCCGAGCGCTTCGGGCGTCTGTCCCGCGACGATCTCACAGGTCTTCAGCACCTCGGCCACCGGCTCGGAGGGCGACCAGCCGCGAGGAATTAATGGCCGTTTGCCCTGCAACTCATCAATCAGGAACTGCTGGCGCTGCTCTTCGGACCAGCTCAGGTAATCGCCCTTATCCAGCGCCGCCACGATTTCTGCCACCGCCTCGGCATGACGGGTCGATTCCTGCCGGATATCGAGACGAATCAGAGGCAGGCCGAAGGTATGCGCCCGGCGCAGGCAATCCAGAAGAGGACCGTTGGCAATGGTTTCAAGCCCGCACGCGACGAGCGAGCGGTAGCAAAGCTCAAGCGGCTCGGTCAGATCATGGTTTTCAAACAGGATATTGCTGTTATCGGCGGGCTCACCTTTGACTTTGGCCTCAGCCCAGTTACGGGTCGCTTCGAGTCGCTCACGCAAAGTGTTCAACAGGTCGCGGTAAGGCTCCATGGCCTTCTCGCCCACCACGGCTTTGAGTTCGTCAGAAGCCTGCCACATGGAAAGCTCCGCTTTGAGCCCCTGTATATCGCGCAGGAAAAGATCCGCGGCCATCCAGCGGCCCAACAGAAATACCTCGCGGGTCACGCTGTGGGTGACATTGGGATTGCCATCCCGATCACCCCCCATCCAGGAAGCGATACGGATTGGCGTCGCCTGCGGTGGCAGTCCTTTACCGGTGGCCTCCAGCAGCGCCAGGTCCAGACTTCGGAGAAATCGCGGCAGTGCATACCAGAAACTGTTTTCAATGACTGCGAAGCCCCACTTGGCCTCGTCCACGGCGGTGGGCCGATGATGACGAATTTCGTCGGTGTGCCAGGCGGCAGTGATCAGCTGCTCTATGCGGCCCATGGTGTCAGCCTTTTCTTCGTCCATGAGATCGTCATGGTCCAGGCTGGTCAGGCAATCAAAGATTTCGTCGTACTTCATGATCAGGGTACGACGGGTGACTTCAGTGGGGTGTGCGGTGAGTACGAATTCAATCCGCAGGTCAGCCACTCTACGATGCAGCTCTTCGGGATCAACCCCGTTGGCAAGTAACCGGTTGAAAACCGCACTGAGGGACTCCACGTTCAAATCTGAAGGATGACCCTGTTGGCGGCGGATGCTGTGATGCTGCTCAGCGAGATTGGCAAGATTAAGGAACTGGTTGAACGCTCGGGTGACCGGGACGAGTTCGTCGTCTGAAAGGTTGCTGAGAATATCCAGGAGGCGCTGATTCGAGCCGGTTTCCTGTTGACGGTCGGCCTTGGCCGCAGCGCGGATTTCTTCGATCAGATCAAAAGTTGCCTGTCCGGGATACCGGCGAATGCTTTTGCCCAGCAGTTCGCCGAGCAATCGGACGTTCTCCCTGAGTTCCGGATGCAGCTCACTCACGGTAAATCCCTCCCGAAATTGACGTAGGTCCAAATCACTTCAGATACTATACAGAGTCGGCTTCAAGACTAAACAGAGTTGCCTTCAAGACTAGACAGAGTTGAGCTAGCTTGATGAGTGAGCTTATGAACCACGCCAGGAAGCCACCGAAACGCTTTCTGCTCCAAAAACAGACAGAGGACGAACAATGAAAATCACGCAGTTGCCAGAACACTGGACGCAGCCCAAAGCCCCGCGCAAGGAAAGCCAGGAAAGAACGCTGAAGTTGCCGCTGGAAGATGCTGCGCGTATTGCCGCTTTGTCTGAAATGTATCCCGACCGGGACGAAAACGAAATCCTCAGCGACATGATTGCCGCAGCGCTGGACACCCTGAGTGAAAGCAACGTGCTGAAAGATCGGTTGCAGAAGAACTGAGAGGCCAATGCAGTGCGAGCGGGTCTCGCTGGTTTCAGCGAAAAAAAAGACCCGCTAATCGGGTCTTTTGGAGCGCCATCCTGATCGCAAGGCAATCGTCTCAAATCAGGGTTGAGATCACGCCTCGCCGGTCGCTGGCGCGTCGCGGCCGGAACCAGCGAGACGAATGATCAGGCGACGGATTCGTACTGGTGGGTTTTGAGCTTTTCCATATGGCGCTGGCTGTACTCGATAAATTTCGGCGTCATACCGATGTCTTCATAAATCTCGAAGCCGTCCTCATCGTGAGCAACGACCTTTTCGCCCTGCACGTATGGAAAGCTGGTTTCCAGTTCATCCAGGGCAGCAGAGACGAGATCCCGCAACAGTTCAGACGAAGTCTTCATTGGGTATAACTCGGCTAGCTGCTCAAGCTGCTTCGAATGCGACTCGGACAGCTTGGCCATGTAGGGCTCTGCCGTTAAACGACCTTGAGCGTGTTTGTCCCAATAGCTCACCAGCTGTTTTATCTTCATCCCGGAATTCCCCCTTCGTAACCTTTCACTGTGACAATGTCCTGTGACCTACTGCCACACCAACAGTTTAGATCAGTTTACCCAGGTGACCTTGAGGCAAACGTACTAATTTGTACTTAGGAAGACAGATTTTTGTACTTAGGAGTACAGATTCTGTACCAAGGATTACCGATAAATGTATCCGGACGCAAACCGGAGCGCGGGAAAAACGATTACTGATTCTCAACACCTTTCACCGACTGCCAGATGCGGTCGAGTTCTTCCAGGGTCTGACTTTCCGGCTCCAACCCACGCTCGCGCAGGTTATTCTCAATGGCCCGAAAGCGCGCTTCGAACTTTGCGTTGGTTCGCCGCAGAGCCTGCTCAGGATTGACCTTCATGAAGCGAGCCAGGTTGACACAGACAAACAACAGATCGCCCAGCTCGTCCTCCACCCGGTCGAGCCCTCGTGCGCCCTGAGCTGACTCCTCCCAGGCCTCCTGCAATTCCAGGGTTTCCTCCTGAAGCTTGTCGAAGATTGGAGCTAATGCGGTCCAGTCAAATCCGGTATTGGAGGCGCGACGCTGCAGTTTTTCCGCACGAGCCATCGGCGGTAGAGTTTTGGCAATACCGTCCATCTGGCTGACCGGGCCGGCCTGCTCAACCGATTGGCCCAGTGCCTCGCGTTCGGCAGCCTTGATCCGCTCCCACTGGGCTTTGATTTCATCTTCCGAGGGGCGGTTGTCGGGATCAATACGGCTTTGTAATGTACCATCCGGAAATACATGCGGGTGCCGACGCAGCAGCTTGCGAACCAGGTTGTCCACTACCGAGTCGAAATTGAAATGCTGCTGTTCCTGCCCCATCTCGCAGTAAAAGATGACCTGAAACAGCAGGTCACCCAGCTCATCCTTCAGGTGAGGAAAATCCTCCTGCTCGATCGCGTCGGCCACCTCCTGCGCCTCTTCGAGGGTATGAGGAACAATGGAGCGGAAGGTTTGCTTCTGATCCCACGGACAGCCGGTTTCCGGTTCTCTCAAGCGCGCCATCAGGGTGCGCAGGTCATCAATGGTGTATTCGCTCATGAACGCTTTCTTCTTACTTCCGCGACATTGGGGAGGTTGCGTAACTGAGCCAGCAGCTTGGCCAACTGATCGAGACTGGAAATTTCCACCTTCACGGTCATTCGGGCCGTGTTGTCGTCGGTGTTGGACAGGGTATTCATTGCCAGCACGTTGGTCTTGGACGCCGTGAGCACCTGGGTGATATCTCTCAGCAGACCGGATCGGTCGTAAGCTTCGATTTCCACATCCACCGGATAAACCGATTCGGGCTGGTTACCCCAGCTCACTTCAATGATTCTTGCCGGCTCATGCTCCTGCAAATGCAGATAGGCCAGACAGTCGAGTCGGTGGATGGTGACGCCGCGGCCGACGGTAATGTAGCCACCGATGGGATCGCCCGGCAGCGGCTTACAGCACTGGGCCACCTGGGTTTTGAGCTTACCGACCCCAAGCACATGAATATCAGAGTCTGTGTCGTAGGCCCGCTTTGAAGCCTGCCCCAACCTCAGATCCAACTGTTTTTCGCGAGGCTCGACCATCTGCTGGCCAGCATTCGCTACCTGAGTCGGTCTTAAATCACCCGCGCCAATGGCGGCAAACATGTCTTCGGCCGCCGGGTAATTGACCTTCCTCGCCAGCTCGTCGAGATCGATATCGTAAAGCGACAGTCGCTTGAACTCGTCTTCCAGAATGGCCCGACCATCGGCGATGTTACGATCACGATTCTGTTGCTTGAACCAATGGGTGACTTTCGCCCGCGCGCGGGAGGTCTGGATATAGCCCAGACTGGAATTCAGCCAGTCGCGACTGGGCGCCGGATTATTGGACGTCAGAATAACCACCTGATCGCCGGTTTTGAGCGGGTAGGTCAACGGCACAATGCGCCCGTTCACCTTGGCGCCGCGACAGGCATGGCCGACTTCGGTATGGACCCGATAGGCGAAGTCCACTGGCGTCGAGCCCTGAGACAGATCGACAACATGACCTTCCGGCGTAAAGACGTAGACCCGATCTGACACTACGTCCTGACGCAGATGGTCGCCAAGCCCAGACAGATCGCCCAGCTCTTCCTGCCATTCCAGAACCTGCCTCAGCCAGTTGATCTTGGCGTCGTAGCCGTGGGAATGACTGCGCATGTCCATTCCCTTGTATCGCCAGTGCGCGCAGACGCCCAGTTCCGCTTCTTCATGCATGCTCTGGGTGCGGATCTGCACTTCCATCACCTTGCCTTCAGGCCCGATTACCGCCGTATGGAGCGACTGGTAGCCGTTTTCTTTGGGGTTGGCGATGTAGTCATCAAACTCATTGGGAATATGGCGCCACAGGGAGTGGACAATACCGAGAGCGGAATAGCACTCACGGGCCGAGGGCACCAGTACGCGCACGGCGCGAACATCGTAGACCTGATTGAAGTCGATACCCTTGCGCCGCATCTTTCGCCAGATGCTGTAGATATGCTTCGCGCGGCCCGTGACCTCGGCCTCGATGTCCGCTTCGGCCAGTTCGGTCTGGAGCCGGGAAATCACCTGCTGGATATACAGATCACGGTCGAGCCGCTTTTCATCCAGCTGTTTCGCGATTTTTTTGTAGGCGGTGTCGTGCAGATAACGGAACGAGAGGTCTTCAAGCTCCCACTTGATGTGGCCGATTCCAAGACGATGGGCCAGCGGCGCATAGATATCGAAGACTTCCCTCGCCACGCGCATCCGCTTGTCCGGTTCAACATCCTTCACCGCGCGAATGGCACAGGTGCGCTCAGCCAGTTTGATGAGCGCGACGCGGACATCGTCAATCATGGTGACCAGCATGCGCCGGACGTTATCGAGCTGTCCCTGGGTCTGCCCGAGCACGTTGCCTTTTAGGGGCCGATGCTGGGAGGAAATGGCAGCCATCTGGAGCACGCCCTGAATCAACTTGGCGACTTCGGCGCCGAAGGCTGATTCAATTTTCTCGAGCGAAACGCGCTCTTCACGCACTGCGCGGTACAGGACAGCAGCGACCAGGCTGGCCTGGTCCAGATGAAGTTCCGCCAGTACCTGAGCCATTTCCAGACCGGTGCGGAAGCTGCTGGCGCCGGGCGCCCAAAGACGATCCTGAGCTACCGCCTGGTGATCAATTTCTGCACTCAGGTCGCAGGCTCGACGCAACTCTTCCGTGTTTTCCAGGCGAGTCAGACGACCGATGTGCTCGATCCAGCGATCCACATCAATTTTGCCTTCGGCGTTAACACCGTAATCTTCTCGAACCTTCACCATATCCCACCTGGCCATTAGAGGCCGGTTCAGTCCTTTGAGGGAGCCGCTGCCCAACTCCCCTTGGCGCACTCAAACTGTCAGGCGCGTTCAAACAGCGCGATAGACTCCACATGAGTGGTGTGCGGAAACATGTCCATCACCCCAGCCCGCACCAGCCGATAACCGCGTTCCGCCAGAGCACCGGCGTCTCTGGCAAGCGTCGCCGGGTTACAGGAGACATAGACAATCCGCTCGGCACCGAAAGCCGGAATGTACTGACAGATATCCAGCGCTCCTGTGCGAGGCGGATCAATCAAAATCTTGTTAAAGCCTTCTTTGGCCCAGGGCTCTTTCGCAAAGTCGCCCTGCAGATCAGCACCGTGAAACGCCACATTTTCCAGCCCATTGGCTGAGGCATTTTCACGGCCGCGCACCACCATGGCTTCGTCGCCTTCAACACCAACCACCTGCCCGGCTTTGCGGGCCAGCGGTAGCGTAAAATTGCCCAGGCCGCAGAACAGATCCAGTATCCGGTCATTCTCGCCGGGCTCGAGCCACTTCAGCGCCAAAGCAATCATGCGCTGATTGATGTGGCTGTTTACCTGAGTGAAGTCCATGGGATGGAAGGCCATGGACAGATCGAAGTCCGGCAGTTGATAGTGCAGACGCGGCGATTCATTTTCGGCCACTTCAGGCCAGACCCGATGAACGGTGTCCGGCCCTTTCGGCTGGTAATAGATATGCAACTGGTGGGCCTTTCCGAAGTCGATCAGCTTCTGGCTATCCGACTCACTCAGCGGCTCCAGATGCCGAACGACCAGAGCGGCGGCATCGTCTCCGCAAGCGACCTCTATCTGCGCAATCGTGCTATAGGCTTCCAGTGTGCCTAAAAGTTCCCGCATTTCAGTGATTCGCCCGCCTACCCGAGGGTCTAGCACCTCACACCGCTCAATATCGGTCAGGAAGCGGTTCCGCTTCTCCCGGAATCCGACCAGCACGGATTCCCGCTTGACCACGTAACGCACGCCGAGTCGGGCCTTGCGGCGATAACCCAGTTGTGGCGATAGCATGGGGGCTTCCCAGCGCTCGGGGCTTATGCCCCCGAAGTGGGCAAACTGCTCCCGCAGGACGCCTTCCTTGAACCGGATCTGGGCAGCCGGGTCCATATGCTGAAGGCTGCAGCCCCCGCAGAGATCGGCATGGGCGCAGGGAGGCTGGACACGATCCGGGTTCGGCTGGCTCACCAATTCGGCTCTGAGTTCATCGAATCGACGGTGAGTCTGCATCACTTTTGCGATGACTTGCTCACCCGGCAGCGCACCGTCAACAAACTGGGTTTTGCCGTCGATCCGGGCGATACCCCGGCCATCGTGGCTCAAGGATTCAATGGTGCATTCCCGGGGTTCAGGGGGTATACGATTGCGGTTACGTCTGCTCATGAAACCTGTCAGTCAAACATGAATGGCTGGCACAGCCGAGAAGGGTTCTGCAGCATTTGAGATCCGTCAGAACCACTCCTCGTGGCTGGATGACTATTTTCCGGGGAAGACACCGGTAGAGAGATACCGGTCGCCGCGATCACAGACGATGGCGACGATCACGGCGTTTTCGACTTTCTCGGAGAGCCTGAGCGCAGCGGCGATGGAGCCGCCGGAGGACACACCACAGAAGATACCTTCCTGACGGGCCATTTCGCGCATGGTCTCTTCCGCTTCCTGCTGGCCCACATCAAGGACTTCATCCACGCGGCTGGCTTCATAGATTTTGGGCAGATAGGCCTCGGGCCAACGGCGGATACCGGGAATAGAGGCACCTTCCTTGGGCTGGAGCCCGATAATCCGGATGTCGGGATTACGCTCTTTCAGATAGCGGGAAACGCCCATGATGGTGCCGGTGGTGCCCATGGAGCTGATGAAGTGAGTAATTCGACCGCCGGTCTGCTCCCACAGCTCGGGACCTGTGGTGTTGTAGTGAGCCAGAGGATTATCACCGTTGGAGAACTGATCCAGCACCTTACCCTTGCCTTCCGACTGCATGCGCATTGCCAGATCGCGGGCGCCTTCCATGCCTTCAGTTTTGCTGACAGTGACGAGCTCTGCTCCGTAGGCGCGCATGGAGGCACGGCGTTCTTCACTCATGTTTTCTGGCATGATCAGCATCATCCGGTAGCCCTTGATGGCCGCTGCCATCGCCAACGCAATACCGGTATTGCCGCTGGTGGCCTCAATCAGCGTGTCACCTGGCTGGATGTCACCGCGTTTTTCGGCTTGCTGAATCATGCTGACCGCAGGCCGGTCCTTCACCGAGCCGGCGGGATTATTGCCCTCAAGCTTGGCAAGCACCACGTTAGTGGTATTGCCCGGCAATCGCTGGAGACGGACCAGAGGGGTGTGACCAACGTAATCTTCAATGGTAGGAAAATGCATGGCATCGACTCCTTGGGACTGGCAGACCGGCTGGTAACAGGAATTGATCAGAAAGCTCCATGGCCGTCTGGCGAAAGACGGAACAGAAGATGAAGCGCTTATCGCCGTGCCCGAAAATGTCATGCCGCCGACAGGGCTGACAGTGAGCAGGAAATTCCCTATGTTACACTTTCAGGCTGGCATGATACGCGCAAACACCGGACTCGCCCAGCGTAGCCGCCCAGCGAGCGCCCACCCTGCATTAGCCGTTCGCAACAACCTACTGACCACCCTGCCGGCCAGCCGCTTTGCCGCAGATTGACGGGACGGGAACCGAGACAACATGCGTCGTTGGGGAATAAGAAGAAAAGTCCTGGTCGTCACCCTCGTCCCCACACTGGTGACGACAGCGCTCATCAGTTTTTTCTTCACCTACAGCTGGGTTAACAACATTGAGGACCAGCTCACTGATCGGGGAGAATCCCTGACCCGGCAATTAGCCGCTGGCGCAGAGTACGGCCTGTTCACGGCGAACCGAAGCCTGCTGAACAGCCTGTCCACCGCACTCCTGGAAGAACCGGACGTCCGCTCCATCAGCTTTTATGATGCCGGCCGCAAACAGCTACTGCATACCGGGCCCAAGAGCACGGCGGGGCTGCCGGCGGAAGAAATGCTCAACACCTCGACCCGCATGCCGATCAACGACAGCAGCACCCTGTTTATCAAGCCGGTATTTCTGCAGGAAGTCATGTTCGGGACCATGCTGGATCTGGAGCCAGGTGTCGCCAGCGCCACCAAAACCCCGATCGGCTGGGTGGTTATTGACATGGCCCACACCCGCTCCCAGCGAGAAACCTACAAGGCGCTGCTGATCAGTCTGCTGATGATTCTCGCGGGCAGTCTGATCAATCTGCTGATTGCCCTGCCGATCAGCAATGTTCTGACCGCACCGATCCTGAGCCTTAATCGCGAAGTGGCCCGGTTGCGCGATGGCAATCTGAGCCATGTCATCGATATCGGCTCGGGGCAGGAACTGGAGGTAGGCCTGAATGAGATGGCTGCCGCGCTTAAAAAAGCCCAGGAAGAAATGCAGAATAACGTCGAACAGGCGACAGAAGATCTCAGGGAAACCCTGGAAACCATCGAAGTTCAGAACATAGAACTGGACTTTGCCCGCAAGGAAGCGCTGGAAGCCAGCCGGATCAAATCCGAATTTCTGGCCAACATGTCCCACGAAATCAGAACGCCTCTGAACGGCATCGTCGGCTTCACCGAGCTGCTGCTCAAAACCCACCTGACCCGCCAGCAGAAGGATCATCTGCAGACCATCCGCAAGTCTTCAGAGATCCTGCTGACCATCATCAACGACATTCTCGACTTTTCCAAGATCGAAGCCGGCAAGCTGATCCTCGACAGCACACCCTTCCCGCTTCGCGATATCGTTGAGGACGTTCTGGTCATGCTGGCGCCGGCGGCGCACTCGAAAAATCTGGATCTGGTGCCGCTGGTTTACGACGATGTCCCAGACAACATCATCGGCGACCCCCTGCGGATCAAACAGGTCATTACCAACCTGGTGAACAATGCCATCAAGTTCACCCAGACCGGTGAGGTTGTGCTGCGCGCCAGCCTCGAAGAGGAAGTGACCGCGAATGGCGAGGTCATCCTGAAAATCTGCATTTCCGACACCGGTGTCGGGCTTTCCCGTGCCCAGCAGCAGGCTCTTTTCAACGCGTTCAGTCAGGCCGATGCGACGACCGCCCGACAGTTCGGGGGTACCGGGCTGGGGCTAGTGATTTCCAAGCGGCTGGTCGAGGAAATGGGCGGCCAGATTGGCGTGGAAAGCGAGCTCGGCCACGGCTCCACCTTCTGGTTCACGCTGCCCACGCGGACCAGCGCGCCCTTTGAGCTGCCCCCGCCGCGTGACGGCCTTGAGGGTGAGCGAATCATTTACCTCGAACACCAGAAAACCACCAGGCTTGCCGTCGAGCATATGCTTGGAGACTGGGGGATTGAACTGGTTCGGGTCGACTCGGCTGCGGCAATGGAAAAGCGTGTGCGCGAGGAGCGTCAGCAGGGGCGCTGCTTCTCCGCCATAATCGTCGGTGTGAGCCGCCATCTCATGAAATCGAGCCAGTACCGGAATCTGCTGAAAACACTCGAACTTGAAATGAACTGCCGCACCTTACTGCTGACACCGACCCAGGATCTCGATCAGTCTGATATCACCAGCCTCGCCAGCAGCTATCTGACCAAGCCGCCGTGCCGTGAGGCAATGTATGAAGAGTTGCTGGCCATTATCCATGGCCCGGTGCCTGATCAGGCGATGCAGCCCGACCGTATCAATGTAGAGCGTGAGCGTGATCCTGCACCGGACGCGCCAGCGATACTCGCGGTGGACGATAACGAAGCCAATCTTAAGCTGATTATGGCGTTGCTGGCCGACTGCGGCGTTTACAGGCAGGGAGTCCACAGCGGCTTCTCCTGCCTGAAGAAGGCCCGCCAACAACCCTACAACCTGGTGTTCATGGACCTGCAGATGCCCGGCATGGATGGGGTTGAAGCCACTCGCCGGCTGCGGCAGCTGGACGAGCAGCTGGACCGTTACACGCCGATCATTGCGCTTACGGCGCACGCTCAGCCCGATGAGCGCCAGCGGCTATTGAATGAGGGATTCGATGATTACCTCGCCAAGCCCATAGCGCCGGAACAGATCAACGACGCCATAATGCGTTTTACCGGCTTCAATCCAGCGACCGGCCTGCGGGAAGGGCCTGCCTATCGTCCCGGACAATCGACTCTGGAGCCCGCGTCTGAGCTTATCGAGGACGGACCTACACTTTTGCCTCCGGGGCAGAGAGAGCCGGTCGATATCAGAGAAGGATTGAGGCTCGCCGCCGACAAAGCTGATCTGGCGGCGGACATGTTTGGCATGCTCCTCGACCAGCTCAGGGCTGAGGGGCCGGCGCTCACCAATCTCTGGGAGAATGGCGAGTACGGCGCGCTGGTGGAGATGATTCATAAATTGCACGGCGCCACACGCTATTGCGGTGTACCGGCGCTACGGCTGGCAACGGCGCAACTCGAATCGGCCCTGAAACACCGTATGCCCGGTATCGAGTGGCACTGGCGAACCTTTGTCGAGGCGCGGGGACAGGTGCTGCAGTGGGCCGAAAACCACGAATGGCGGCGACTGTTCCGACAACCCCAGGCGACCGATTGATTCGCCCGGGGCTGAAATCGGTCCTGAAGCCTCTGAACAGATCCAGATAACTTCAGATTTTCAGAGGCTCCCTAGCTCTGGGTTGCCGAATCAATCAACGCGCGCATGTCCCGTACGGCCTGATCGAGCCCGGAGAACACGGCCCGGGCGATGATACTGTGGCCAATATTCAGCTCGTTAATTCCGGCAATGGCGGCGACAGCCGCCGTGTTGTGATAGTGCAGCCCATGCCCGGCATTGACGATGAGCCCCTTCTTTCGAGCATAGGCCACAGCGATTCGGAGCGTGGACAGGGTCTGTTCCTGCTCGTCCCGTGTCGTCGCCTCGGCGTATTCACCGGTGTGCAGCTCAATGACCGGCGCGCCGCAGCGAACGGCGGCATCGATCTGGGCAGGGTCCGGGTCGATAAACAATGATACCTGAGCACCGATCTTTGCCAGCCGCTCGCAGGCTTTTGCCACTCGCGGCTCCTGGCCTTCCACATCCAGACCACCTTCGGTCGTCAGCTCTTCCCGCTTTTCCGGCACCAGACACACGTTTTGCGGGCGAATCTTCTCGGCAAATGCCAGCATGGCGTCAGTCACTGCCATTTCCAGGTTCATGGGCGTGGTCAGCATCGTGCGAAGCAGCTCAACGTCGCGGTCCTGAATATGCCGACGATCTTCACGGGGATGCAGCGTTATGCCGTCGGCACCTGCCTGCTCAGCGACCAGCGCTGCCTGAACCGGATCGGGATAGCAGGTACCCCGCGCCTGTCGCAGAGTGGCGACGTGATCGATGTTGACGCCGAGCTTTACTTTGGAAGTCATGACGGTTCCTTGGGCAATCGCAATGAATGGAAAAAGCTGTGTGAGACGAGGCTCAAAGGCCAGGAGTACCACCGGCGAGAAACAGCTCGCGGCTTCTTAGCGGTCGTCCCTGCAGCAGGTGATCAATCGTCACTCGCATGATCCGTTTGATCGGTTTTCGCCAGGGTCCAGGGCTGAAGTCTTCCCGGGCCAGAGCAAGCAAAGCACCACCCGGTATGTCGGACAGACGCACCTGAGACCCTCGATTACGACAGACGCCTGCCGCAGGATCAAAATTGTAGTGGTCTTCGGCAACGACCGGCTCCTGGGTATCCACGCACCAATCCCACTGGAAGCCATAGCCCAGAGCCATCAGAAGAACGCGCTCGAATTGGCGGAGATGCTGCTCCAGATCGTCGGACGCCACCAGATTGCCCAGTGCCTGGATGTAGGTACCAAAAACCTCGGGGTTCGGTTCTTCCTGGGGGAGGAGTCGCTGAATCAGCTCATTAAGGTAAAAACCGCTGTAAAGCGCAGGACCACGAAGGGGAAAAGGCGAAGCGGCACTCTCGGTTCGGGTCAGGGTGCGCAGCTCGGAACGGCCCTGCCAGTCAAGCAACAACGGGGTAAAAGGCTGCAGCAACGCCTTGGACTTGCTGCGGGGCCCGTTGGCCCCTCGGGCGATCACGGTCAGGCGGCCATGATCGAGACTGAAAATATCCACCAGCAGACTGGTTTCCCGATAGGGTCGCCGATGAATCACGTAAGCCGGCTGCTCTCCGGTCTGGCCGGCCCGACTCATCAGAAATCCGAGAGACCCAGACTCTTGAGAGCACGGTCGCTGTCAGCCCAGCCGCGCTTGACCTTCACCCAGAGCTTGAGCATCACGCGGGTCTCCACCATGCGCTCAATATCCAGACGGGCCTCTTTGCCTATAAGCCGCAGGCGATCGCCCTTATCGCCGATCAGTATCTTTTTCTGACCTTCGCGCTCGACCAGAATCAGGGCGGCGATGTGGGTAACGTCGCCCTCGACCTTATACTCTTCAATCTCCACCGCGCAGGCATAGGGTAATTCCGCACCCAGCTGGCGAGTGATCTTTTCGCGGACGATTTCAGCCACCAGAAAGCGCTGACTGCGATCAGTAATCTGGTCGTCAGGATAGAAATGAACGCCTTCGGGCAGACGCTTGGCAACCGAAGCTTCCAGCGCTGCGAGATTGTTTTCCTTCAGAGCTGAAAGCGGGATGATTTCAGCAAATTCCCGCTTGCCCGAAAGCATCTGCAGATGCGGCAGCAGAGACTCCCGATTGCCAATTTTATCGACCTTGTTAATCGCCAGGATTACCGGACATTTCAGGTGTTGCAGCTTTTCAAGCACCAGCTCGTCAGCTTCTGCCCACTGGGTCTGGTCGACCACAAAGACAACGACATCCACATGCTTGAGAGCGGAGGTCGCCGCGCGATTCATGGAGCGGTTTAGCGCCCTGGGTTCATCCTGGTGCATACCAGGCGTGTCGACGTAAATTGCCTGAACGCCGTTTTCAGTTTTGATGCCCAGCACCTGATGTCGTGTCGTCTGAGGCTTACGGGACGTGATACTGATTTTCTGACCCAGAATGTGGTTCAGAAGCGTTGACTTACCGACATTAGGCCGGCCGACGATGGCGACATAGCCGCAGCGGGAGAAAGTGTCACCACCAGCGTCCTGCGTTGCTTCGGTCATTATTCGGTCTCCACGCTGAGCGCTTTCAGAGCATTGCGGGCCGCCTGCTGTTCTGCGTTACGGCGACTGCTGCCGCGCCCGTGGGTTTCGCGATCCAGAGAATCCATTTTGCAGCTCACCTCGAAGGTCTGGGCATGGGCCTCACCTTCAACGGCGATCACTTCATATCTGGGAAGCGGCAACTGACGTGACTGAAGGTACTCCTGCAGGCGTGTCTTCGGGTCTTTCTGGGTGTCCTGGAGATCCAGCTTGGTCAGCCGTTCGTCAAACCAGCGCAGTATATGGGACCGGCAGGTTTCGAAATCGCTGTCGAGATACATGGCACCGATGATCGATTCGACCGCATCGGCCAGAATGGAATCGCGACGGTAGCCGCCGCTTTTCAGCTCGCCGGAACCCAGTCGCAGGCTGTCGCCGAGATTGAATTCGCGACCGATATCCGCCAGCGTCACCCCCTTCACCAGGCGCGCTCGCAACCGGCTCAACTGGCCTTCACGGGCTTTTTCAAAAGTCTTGAACAGGCGCTCGGCAATGACCATGTTCACGATGGAGTCGCCGAGGAATTCCAGCCTCTCGTTGTTCTGATTACCGAAGCTGCGGTGAGTCAACGCCAGGAGCAGACGCTCCGGATCATTGAATTGATACCCAATGGTTCGCTGGACCCGCTCAAGATCAGGTTGCTGGGTCACCGCGACGGAATCTCATAGCTGTGATCAAAGGTCACGACGGCATCAATATTGGCAAACAGATCCATCCGTCGCTCGTAATTGACGACGATCGTGCGAATTCCCGTGTCGTCCACCACCTTGATCGCTCCATCGGGCAGGCCTTTGACCCCGTTCACCGACAGCCGCTTCTTGATCAGCGCCTGAATACCCTTGACGTCCAGGCTCCGACTTTCGGGCTGTTCCGAGATATCCTCAAGAGCACTGGTAACGGTGATGTCTTCCATGTACGCCGGCATGATCTTGATAGCGACCGTCGCAATACCACCGATAATCAGAAGCACGAATATCACGCCAAGGGCGGATGCGCCGCGCTGGCTATGACGTGTTTTCAGGGAATATTTCATCTATTGCGCCTCACAGTTTCTGTGTCGCGGCCAGGGCTGCGATTCACACCGGCGGGAAAGCATCATTCAATCGCGCCCACCCGGCTGAAGCTGGGCAAGCTGAAAAGACTCTGCCAGTGCATCCAGATGGCGAACGCTTTGCCCACCACCAGATCTTCCGGAACGTATCCCCAAAATCGACTGTCGTTGGAATTGTCCCGGTTGTCTCCCATTACAAAGTAGCTGTTTTCTGGCACAACCCACTCACCCTGGCCCGTACCGCGAGGCGCTCGCTTGGATTGAAGGATGTCGTGTTCGACGGTTCCGAGTTTTTCCAGCCACACCTCGAACTGAGGATAGGACGCCACGAACGCTTCCGGAACTTTTTCACCGTTAATCGTCAGCACGCGATTCTGATAGCGGATGGTGTCGCCCGGCAGTCCGATCACCCGCTTGATGTAGTTGGTTTCGCGGTCTTCCGGGAAACGGAACACCATGACATCGCCCCGCTCCGGCTCACCAACTTCAACAATCTTGGTGCCCGCGACGGGCAGACGTAGGCCATAGGCATACTTGTTTACGAGAATGAAGTCGCCAACTTCCAGCGTCGGTAGCATTGAGCCGGAAGGAATCTGGAAGGGTTCAACAAGAAACGAACGCAGAATCAGGACGACGGCGAGCACCGGGAAAAACGATTTGCTGAGCTCTACCAGATAAGGTTCTTTCTTTTCCTCGTCGGCCTCGACGGGATCAGCGGCAGTCTCAGGCGCCCTGGCAAGACGACGTTTACGCAGAAAAAGCCTGTCGGCAAGCCAGATCAGACCGGTGGCGAACGTGAGCACCACCAGTACCAGAGGAAAATCAATTTTCATTCAGAGCCCCTAATTGTCGACTTTCAGCACGGCAAGGAAAGCTTCCTGCGGTACTTCAACATTACCCAGTTGCTTCATCCGCTTTTTGCCTTCTTTCTGCTTCTGCAAAAGCTTTTTCTTCCGGCTGACGTCGCCGCCATAACATTTGGCTGTTACGTTTTTGCGTAACGCCTTGACGGTAACCCGGGCAACCACCTGATTGCCGATGGCCGCCTGAATGGCGATATCAAACATCTGGCGGGGGATCAGTTCTTTCATCTTTTCGATCAGCGAACGACCTCGCTGGTGGGCAAGCTCACGGTGCACGATCAGCGCCAGAGCATCGACCCGGTCGCCGTTGATCAGCACATCCAACCGGACGAGGTTGGCCGCCTGAAAACGCTTGAACTGATAATCAAGAGAAGCAAAACCACGACTGACTGACTTCACCCGATCAAAAAAGTCGAGAACGACTTCAGCCATGGGCAATTCGTAGGTGAGCTGGACCTGATTACCCACGAACAGCATGTTGCTCTGGACACCGCGCTTTTCTTCACACAGCGCGATGACATTACCCAAGTGCTCCTGGGGCACCAGTATGCTGGCTTCGACAATCGGCTCGCGCATTTCTTCAATGGAACCGACATCGGGAAGGCTTGATGGGTTATCAACCGACAGCGTCTCACCATTGCGGGTGACAACCTCGTAGATAACCGTAGGAGCCGTGGTAATCAGATCAATATCGTACTCACGCTCCAGCCGCTCCTGAATGATCTCCATGTGCAGCATACCGAGGAAGCCGCAGCGAAAGCCAAAGCCCAGAGCATCCGAATTCTCGGGTTCGAAAAACAGCGAGGCGTCGTTGAGTGTCAGCTTATCAAGCGCATCACGAAAGTCGTTGTAGTCGTCCGAGCTGACCGGGAACAGACCCGCGTACACCTGCGGCTTCACTTTCTTGAAGCCCGGCAGCATCGGCGTCTCTTCATGATATTTCTGATGGACAATGGTGTCGCCGACCGGCGCCCCATGAATGTCCTTGATACCCGCGACTACAAAACCTACTTCGCCGGTGCCCAGCTCGCCGGTGTCGGTACGCTTGGGCGAGAAAATACCGACCTGATCGGCTCCCCAGGCTTTGCCGGTGGATTTAATGACGATCTTGTCGCCCTTTCGCAGGGTTCCCTGGGTCACTCGCACCAGCGAGACGACGCCCAGATAGTTATCAAACCAGGAGTCGATAATCAGAGCCTGCAGCGGTGCATCAATTTCACCGGTGGGCGGCGGAATGCGGCGAATAAGATCTTCCAGAACATCTTCAACACCCATACCGCTTTTGGCGCTACAGCGAACGGCGTTGGTCGCCTCAATGCCAATAATGTCCTCAATTTCCTGAGCGACACGCTCAGGCTCAGCCTGGGGCAGATCCATCTTGTTCAGAACAGGCACAACCTCGAGACCCTGTTCGAGGGCGGTATAGCAGTTGGCAACCGACTGGGCCTCCACGCCCTGCCCGGCATCCACAACCAGCAGGGCTCCTTCACAGGCGTACAGAGAGCGGGATACTTCGTAGGAGAAATCCACGTGCCCCGGGGTGTCGATGAAGTTGAGCTTGTACTCGACACCGTCCTGGGCCTTGTACATCAGCGTAACGCTTTGCGCCTTGATGGTGATGCCACGCTCGCGTTCAAGATCCATTGAATCGAGAACCTGCTCCGCCATTTCCCGGTCGCTGAGGCCACCACAGATCTGAATGATGCGGTCCGCCAGCGTCGACTTGCCGTGATCGATATGGGCGATGATGGAGAAGTTACGGATACGGCTAAGTTCTGTCACAGGTTCGATATCCAGGGCGGACCGGTCGATGAATTTGGGGCGCAGTATAACAAAGGCCCCGATGAGTGCGATATTGCATCGCCATCGGGGCCTGCTTGTGCCAAACGATATGGCTCTGGAGCGCCGTCACCGCCCGTCCTTATCAGGAAGCGGGCAGCTTAGGCGAGCTAATGGCATCAACGACCCGGCTTCAGCACCAGATAGCGAGCCCGGCCTTCGCGGAAAATCCGCACAGAAACCGCTTTGCCCGGTTTCAGATCACCGACAACCTTGCGGAAATCATCGACCGACGCAATCGGGCGCTTGGCAATTTCAGTAATGATGTCCTGGGGACGAATACCCGCTTCCAATGCGGGTCCACGAGCAATGTTACTGACCAGAACCCCGCCATCGACATCCAGATCTTTACGCATCTCGTCGGTGAGCGGTTCGACAGACAAACCCAGTGGCCCCGTTCCTGCTGAACCGGTTACCGGGTCGGACCCGACCTGCATTCCGGCCTGATCCTGGGGCAAACGGCCGATGGCAACATCAATTTCAGTTTCCTTACCATCACGCAGTACCGTGAGCGTTGCGTCTTCACCCACCGGCGTGCGTCCCACCATGGGTGGGAGATCCGAGGACAATGAAATTTCCTGGCCGTTGAATTCAAGGATGATATCGCCGGAGCGCAGCCCTGCCTTGCGAGCCGGGGAGCCATTCATCACTTCAGCGACCAGCGCTCCACGAGGACGCTTCAGACCGAACGATTCTGCCAGGTCGCGATTGACCTCCTGAATCAACACACCCAGCCAGCCGCGCTCAACGGTTCCGGTGTCACGGATCTGGCGGAATACGTTCATGACGTCGTCCATCGGGATGGCGAAGGAAACACCCATGAAGCCGCCTGAGCGGGTGTAAATCTGGGAGTTGATGCCCACCACCTCACCGTCGAGGTTGAACAGCGGACCGCCGGAATTGCCGGGGTTGATGGCCACATCGGTCTGGATGAAGGGCACGTAGTTTTCACTGGGCAGCGCTCGCCCGATCGCACTGACAATGCCCGCTGTGACCGTGTAATCGAAACCAAACGGTGACCCGATGGCGAACACCCATTCACCGGGGCGCAATTTTTCGGATTTTCCGATCTTCACCACCGGCAGATCGTCTCCGCCTTCGATCTTCAGCACCGCAAGATCGGAGCGGGGATCTGTTCCGATCAGCCGCGCCGTCAGCTCACGACGATCGCTAAGTCTGACGATGATTTCTTCTGCGTTATCAACCACGTGGTTGTTGGTTAGCACGTACCCATCCGCCGACACAATGAATCCGGAACCCATAGACTGAGCCTGGCTGGAGGGTGGCGGCTGGACACCCGGTGGGTTGCCGCGGAAGAAATGCTGGAAGAAGTCCGGCAACTGCTGCAACTGTTCTTCAGTCAAAGGAGAGCCACTTCGGCCGGCAGCCGCCTTCTGGGTCGTACTGATATTGACGACGGCAGCCGAGTTTTTCTCGACTAGCTCCCGGAAGTCCGGCAATTCCCTGGCCTGCACGCCCACGGACAGCAGTGAAGTAATGACCATGAGAACTAGCGCGAAAGCCAGGGTCCACTGTGTCCGGCTGTCCGGCAAGTAAGCCACTGCGGCGACGCCGGTGGACTGGCGAGCCCGCAGTTCGGAGTTCCGCGAATTCCAGGAAGCGGACGTTTGACGCGGGAAGTCAGGTTTGGAACAGATTGATTTTGCTTGAGTCATTGTCAGTAATCACCTCGGAATAGGTGTTATTGAGGAGAAAACGAAGAAGCGCCTGAACCATTGGCTTCCAGGAGTTCTGACATGGTGTCGGAGAACCCATGGTTCAAGCCTTCCCGAACGCAGCGGTAAGACCGGCAGTCGGTTAAAAGGTTTCCGATCAACGCCGATCCAGTCCGGCTTCAGGCGAGCCATCCGAAGCTCGCGGCCCACGGTCAACGTCGGGAACGATACGGATAGCGGGAAGCCGATCGGCCATACGCAGGACTACGGCGGATAGGAATAACCCTATAAGAATTCCCATGCCAGTACCAAAATCGCCGCCTTCGTCCAGAAAACTGCCCACCACAGCGCCTGCGACCAAGGCTAGAAGCGGCACTCCGTAGACCCAGAGAGAGCCCAGAAGAATCTGCCGGTCACTGATCGACAGGGTGACTGACTCACCGGGTTCAAGCGGTGTGGATACTGGAAATTCAAGGGCGGAGCCGGCAGACGAACGCCTCATGGTGGCAAGAAGCCCCTGACCACAGCCTGAGCGGAGCTTGCAGCTGGCACAGGCCGAGGCTTGATCCTGACGGAACTCAAGTAGCGCCCGGCCAGACTCGTAAGCGCTCACGTGTGCCGGCTCATGAATCACTGAGTCTCTGCCTTCTGGCCGATCCAATCCACGCTGACAGACTCAGCGACTCGCATAGCGGTCAGTGGCGGCACTTCACCGATCACCGTTACCCGAAGGTCCGTCGCGCCCGGCGGATGGCCATCGCTCAGTTCAATCGGGCGCATATAGATGGTTGTCGCGCCAACTCGAGAGGCGCCACGGGGCATATGGACGTCGCCACTGGGCTCCAGAAACACCGTGAAGGTGCCCAGGCCATCCGAGAACGCCAGGATGTTACTGCGGGTACTGGCAACTCTGACTGTCGGTACAAAGCCTTCAGGCGTCCAACCCATGTGCCAGTTAGACACGCCAAAGCTGGCGGGAACGCGCGAACGGCCCACCTCGCTGGGCTGGCGAATCTGGCGACTGTAGCTCTCGACCGAAGGCTCCCGAATCATCGCCTGCACCACGACGTTACCCTGAGACTGGACCTTGAAGGCTTCATCAGGAAGGTCGTCAGTAATGGTCAGAGACGTGAACTGGAAGCCTTCCAGCACCTCGCCCTTATGGTTATTCACGTAACTTTTTATCAGCAGGCCGGTTTCTTCATCCAGCCATAGCCGGTAGCTGTAGCGGTCCTCGTCCTTGGCGTTGAGAGCGATAATGACCGTTTTATGCCCAGCGACCCGGTCCGAACCCTCTATTTCAGGCTGATACCACTCACTCGCAGGCAGAACGTTGCCTATGAAGGATTCCGTAAAAGGACCCGAACCGATCAACTGATTGAGGTTGACCCGCCCCTGGTGCGGCAGCACGCAAGTCACTTTCTGGCCCTTGCGGACAATCTCGCTGACAGGACCATCCTGAAAAACAAGACGCTCTTCGATTTCGCCATTGCGGAACCGATGGGCGATCTGCATGGAACTCACCTGATCGCCGCGGGCATATATGAATACGCCCTGGTAACCGGTACGGCTGAACGCATCACTCATGGCAGAAAGCCACTGTTGAGCGGTTTTCTCAGCGGCTTGAGCGGGGAGAGCCGTTAGAAGAAGCAGAATAAGCAGCCCCACTACCGACAGACTCCGCGCTAGGTTGCGCAAAAGCCCCTGCCTGTGGGAAATGTTTTGCCTGTAGGAAAAACTCTGCGCCATAACCTTCCTGGATCGGAATAGGGTTCGATTCGCTGTCTTGTTATTGAACGGTCATCCCAGGTTGGGCGTTTACTGCCCGGCGACGCTTGCCACCCGGGCAAAACCGAATGAGCCCCGGCCGGCTGCCACGCTGCTGTTCTGGGCATGCTCCAGAAGGTAGCGGCTGAGGTATTCACGCTGGCGGTCATCGAGCCGCTGCAGAGAGACCTCTGGTACATCAGAACCGGACACATCAGAAGCGATGTCTGCGTTTTCCGGCGCCGGCAATGAGGACTGAGCCAGAGAAGTCGCGTCGGACGACGTGGCCGGAGACCAGTTGGAGCCCGCACCGTAACCGAGTAGAAGAGCCGTACTGATCATGGCCACAGCGGCGCCCGGTATTTTCCAGCGAGAGGCTTTGACAGGAACAGGCGCGGCCTTATTCCGATCTTCATCCAAAGCTTCACGAACGCCCGCGCTGACATCGAGACCGAAATGCAGGGCCGGTTCGTCGTCGCGCATTACGTCGCGCAGAGTCTGCCAACGCTGCCATTGCCCACGGACCTGCTCCTGATCGGCATGGCTGAGGAGGCGTCTTACAGAAAGCTCGTCGGCCTGATCGTCCATCATGGCAGAGAGCGTTTCACGCAAACGATCATCCATAGTGCGCTACTCCCATAATCCGGTGGGTGTGACACCTGAGGCAGTTCAACTGACTAATAGTGTAGGTGTTATCAACAGACTTCATTTATTCACCATCCAACAGATGACCGAGTTCACGATCAACCGCATCTCGGGCCCGGAAGATCCGGGACCGGACTGTGCCGATAGGACATTCAAGAATATTGGCGATGTCTTCGTAGCTCAGACCATCGTATTCGCGCAGCAAAAAGGCTCCGCGCAGTTCGTTGGGCAGGCCGTCAATCGCCTTGCGCAAAGCGGCTTTCAGTTGATCCCGGCGCAACAGGTGCTCAGGCGACGCGTTGTCGCGAAGGCGCACGCCGGAATCGAATTGTTCAGCCTCTTCCGGATCGGCGCCTGACTGAGGACGCCGGCCGCGGGATTCAAGATGATTCTTTGCCGTGTTCACCGCGATCCGATAGAGCCAGGTATAGAAGGCACTGTCGCCACGGAAACGGCCAATGGCGCGGTAGGCTTTGACAAAGGATTCCTGCGTGAGATCCAGCACATCCTGGCTGTCTCCCACGTAGCGGCTGATAATACTGGCCACCCGAGACTGATAGCGCAGCACCAGCATATCGAAAGCTCCGCGCTCTCCCTGCTGGACTTTACGCACCAGTTGCCGATCCGTCTGACTATCCGCGACACCCAGGTCATTGTTGGCCGGGTCCACATTCATAGGCGTGACGCTTTTCCCTGAGAAGCGATCTTCAACGACCGCTATGGATTGCACCGTTCTTGTCATAATTTCCGCCCGCTCTGTTGAGACGAAAGGGCTCGCCAGAAGGACGAGCCCACCACGTTGGCCAAATAGACAGGGACGAAAAAGTTTAGTTCAATGAAAGGCCACATTATGGCCCCTGAAACCAACCTGATGCCACAATCCTACGAATTTGATGTCCTTGTCATCGGCAGCGGCGCCGCCGGTCTGACTGTCGCGCTCAATCTTCCGGCTCATCTTAAAGTCGCGGTTCTCAGCAAGGGCTCTATCAGCAGCGGCTCTACGCTGTGGGCTCAGGGCGGCATTGCGGCGGTACTCGATGACCAGGATTCCCTGGAAGATCACGTGCGCGACACACTCGACGCAGGCGGCGGCCTGTGCCACGAAGACGCCGTCAGATTCACCGTCAGTCACGGCCGTAAAAGTGTCGACTGGCTGCTGGACCTGGGGGTCGATTTTACCCGTGACGACAGCGCTCAGTTGCATCTGACCCGGGAAGGTGGCCATAGCCATCGACGCATCGTGCATGCCGCCGACGCGACCGGACAGGCAGTTTCGGTATCTTTGACGGAAGCCGCCAGCCAACGCCCCAATATCTCCCTGTTTGAGAACCGGGTGGCGGTCGATCTGATTACCAACCGCAAACTGAATCTTCCCGGAAACCGCTGCGTCGGCGCCTATATTCTCAATCTTGATGACAATCACGTTGAGCTGTTCAAAGCACGCTTCACGGTTATCGCGACCGGTGGCGCCAGCAAGGCCTACCGCTACACCACCAATCCAGACGGGGCTTCCGGTGATGGTATTGCCATGGCATGGCGGGCGGGCTGTCGGGTGGCAAACATGGAATTCAACCAGTTCCACCCCACCTGCCTCTACCATCCCCATGCCAAGTCGTTTCTGATTACCGAAGCGGTTCGTGGCGAAGGCGGGCACCTGCTGCTCCCTAACGGCGAGCGTTTCATGCATCGGTTCGACGCCCGCGGTGAGCTGGCGCCGAGAGACATTGTGGCCCGCGCAATTGACCATGAAATGAAGCGACTGGGGGCTGATCACCTGTTGCTGGATATCAGTCATAGACCCAGCGATTTCATTCGCGAGCACTTCCCCACCATTTACGAGCGCTGCCTCAAATTCGGTATCGATATCACTCGAGACCCGATTCCGGTGGTGCCAGCGGCTCACTATACCTGCGGCGGCGTCATGTCCGATGATCGGGCTCGCACCGACATTGACGCTCTCTATGTGGTTGGCGAGGCTGCTTTTACCGGATTACACGGCGCCAACCGGATGGCCAGCAACTCGCTGCTCGAGTGTCTGGTCTACGGACGGGCCGCTGCAGCCGATATTGAGCGGCGGGAGGCGGATATCCCCGGCCCACCGGATGCCCCCGAATGGGATGAGTCACAGGTCCGAGACTCTGATGAAGACGTAGTCATTTCCCACAACTGGGATGAGCTGCGGCACTTCATGTGGGATTATGTGGGCATTGTCCGGACCAGCAAGCGATTGCAGCGGGCGCGCCACCGGGTTGATCTGCTGAATCAGGAAATTGCTGAGTTCTACAGTAATTACCGAGTCACCAATGACCTGCTTGAACTGCGGAATCTGGTAACGGTCGCGGAGCTGATCATCTGTTCCGCCCTGCAGCGGCGTGAAAGCCGTGGGCTCCATTACACACTGGATCACCCCGGCCTGAGCACTGAGGCCGCCGACACAATCCTGGTTCCTGTAAACTACCGAATCTCACCATCCTGATACTGCTCAGGAGGATTCATCCGGAGACTTCAATGAACGACAGTGTTGAGTTCAAGCGCCTTTACTGGCACAGCCGAAGAGGCATGCTGGAGCTGGATGTCCTGTTGATCCCGTTTCTTGAGGCATGCTACAGCGATCTGTCAGCCGACGATCAGGATCGCTACCGCCGCCTGCTTGAATGCGAAGACACCGATATGTTTGAGTGGTTCATGCAGCGGGGCAAACCCGAAGATCCAGACCTCCAGCGTATTGTCAAAATGATTCTGGACCGTGTACAGCCTGCCTGAAGCGGCTATTCAGCCCTCTCGGATTGCGGGATGGGTAGCCGGATTACCCTGGCTACTAATGATGGCAGTGTCTGGCTGTCTTGCAGCGCTGTTCTCGGTCTGGTTTGTTTTCGGCGCAGCCGTTGGTTTTTCATGCGCCTGGCTTTCCTATCGACTAGTCGGCGGAAACGGCAGCCATCCCAGAGCAATTACTGCCCTGCGTATTCGCCAGGATCAGTTCGAGATCTTGACGCGGGAGTCCGGATGGCTCCCGGCACGACCCCTTCCTTCATCAAGTATTGGCGCGAAACTGACGGTGCTCGCACTTGAGACTGCCCGCCACAAAGAACCGCTGCGGCTGATTCTGGTGGATGTCTGTTTTGCCGGACGCCGTTTCACCAACGTCGATGCCCATACATTCAGACGAGTGAGAACCTGGCTCCGGCTGCAATCCGACACTTCCCAGCAGTTCCATCCTCAACCCCAAGCCCGAGCCCACTCGTCACAACGTAACACCGGGAGTACGCCTCATGGCCCAATCCTCTGAACAGACATCCTCTTTTCTGCCCACTCAGGCGGCTATTGCGCTGGACTCTCTCAGAGTCATTCGTGTGCATGGGCCAGGGACTGATCAGTTTCTCAATGGTCAGCTCAGCCAGAAACTCGATGAAGTGACGTCCCAATGGGCGCCCCGTGCCGCGGCCTGTACCCCCAAGGGTCGAACATACGCGCTCACGCGACTGGTCCGCGACGGTGATGACGTGCTTTTCTGTCTCCCCGAAGAGACAGCGGATAACACGCTCGCGCAGCTCAAAAAGTACGTCATGCTATTTCGCGGCACGTCTCTGGAAGACGATTCCCAATGGAAGATTCTGGGAATTCTGGGGCTCGGGCCTGTGGAACGGTCGTTCCCTGAAGCATTACAGTCGCTGACCGCCCCTTCAACCGCGGCGGTCGTCGATAAGGGCATTCTGGTACGAACCGAAAACACGGCTGAAGGTCAGCCCCGCTTTGAACTTTGGCATAGTCGCGATGCCTCGGCGCTCGCGGGAGACGGCACGCAGGAGCACGTTTGGCATGCCTCCGAAATCGCTGCGGGCATCGCCCGGCTGGTCCCCGAAGCATACGAACAATACGTGCCGCAGATGCTCAACTGGCAGCATGTGAACGGAGTGCACTTCAAGAAAGGCTGCTACACGGGGCAGGAAATCGTGGCGCGGATGCACTACCTCGGCCAGCTGAAGAAAAGTCTGTATCGGCTGAGCATTAGCGGAAGTGTTATCGCCCCAGGGCCAGGCACGCCGGTGATGACGGGCGACAAAGCGGCGGGCGAGATCGTTAATGCTGTCAAAATTGCGGACGATGAGACTCTGGCCCTGGCGGTACTGCGTCACGACCGCGCTGGAGACGACCTTATTCTCTCAGCCACACCCGAAGCCACCCTTCACCGCCAGCCCCTGCCCTACAGCGTTCCAGAGCAGGAGCAGAAAGAAAGCCAGGAGTAGACCAGGCCCGACTGCCATGCCCTCATTCCGGTGACGACCGCGCCGGAATGGTTTCTGTAAAGATTCCTTTTCTGAGCGGGCGAAATTCCCATCCTTTGCTATAACTAAAAGCAATGTAATTCATAGCAATGACATTTGGCCCAGGGCTCATCCGGTTCAGATGGATTGTTTCAGGGGATTTGCCCGGCCGGGCGACCTGCGTGTGCTCAACATTTTGATCTCTCGTTAAAAAGGAAGGCTTCGGACCATGGCGTTTACGACCACCTCAATCAGCGAAGAACTGCTTGAAGCCATCGAATCCGACAAACTGATCCTTCCGACCCTGCCGGAAGTTGCCCTGCGGGTGCGCGAAATCGCCGAAGATCCCCGCACTTCGATCGTCGATCTGGTCAAGGTCATCAGTAATGATCCTGCCTTGTCAGCGAGACTCATTCGAGTCTGCAATAGCCCGCTGTTCCGGGGCTCGCGACAAATTGAAAACCTGAATATGGCCATCAGCCGTCTTGGCATGAACTACACCGGGAATCTCGCCATGGGACTTGCCATGGAGCAGATGTTCCAGGCCACTTCCGACATGGTGGATAAACGCCTGCGCGCCTGCTGGGAGAGCTGTACCGAAATTGCAGGTATCTGCCATGTGCTTGCCCAGCACTACACAAGGCTCAAACCTGAGCAGGCCACATTGGCCGGCTTGGTACATCTAATTGGCGTACTCCCCATTCTGCGTTACGTGGAAGACAACGACATTCGTATCAGTAGCGTCATGCTGGATAACGTCATCGACGAACTCCACCCCCGCATCGGCAGTGCCATTCTTCGCAAGTGGGATTTCCCGGACCCGCTGATTCGCGTGCCCACAGAGTTCACCGCTTACGATCGAAAGGTCGCCGAAGTGGACTACGCAGACCTGGTCATGATCGCCACCCTCCAGAGACTATCCAATACCGAAGGCGCGACACTACCCGACCTGTCAGAAATCTCAGCCTTCGAACGCCTGGGCGTTTCTGCCGATACGCTGCTGGGCCAGAACGAAGATCTGGATGCAGAAATGGAAGCGGCCATGGCGTTGTTGCGCTAAACCGACGAAGCTCCCCGATTCGACTCGTCGTTCCATACTTCAGGCTGGGCTTGATGGCCGTGTCTTGAGTCGTTTTCTCCTGATAAGCCGACTCACGCCCTAACCCCCGCTTTGTCCGCTGCTCGGCTGAGCAGCTCGACTTTCATTCTGTCCCCTGCCTTTCGAAAAGCTGAAATCGCCGCAATGGTCGTTTTTCGACCAATCGCCCGTCCGGGAAACTACGTAAAATCCGGTAACAGTAACGCGACGGGGAGATTAAGGATGAATCGGCTGGACGTGCTTTTTTTAAGGCTGGGTGGCAACGAGAAGGATATTCACGAACTCGAAGTGCCCGAAGAGATGATTGAGGAAGAGGAAGAAGAGGAAGAGCTGGCAGAAGAACCTCAGGATTTCGAAGATGTCTTCGAGGAGCTTAACTACGTAGAGATGGCCTGACGGATAAGGCCAACCGCCAGCCACTGACGCCTGTCTGGCTGGCGTGTTCGTTGATTGTCCCGCCCAAACGCCCACCGCAATCGACGGTGCTCGAACAACTGACCGCGCCATGGTGGCAGAGCCGATATCCCCCACACGAAATCCCGCAGAAGAAGTCCCGCAAGCCAGCGGCGCAAAACCATTCTGTGCGCTGATCTCGCCCTACTCCGGGCAACCCTCTATGCTTCTTTCTATGCCTCTCTGCCAGGGAAGGGACGCGATCCCCTGCCCTTGCTGGCGCTGAAATCCATGCCATGCAAATATTCAAATAGGCATCGATCACCCGACTCGGTTTGAGACAAGTTTTGATGAGAAACAGTTATGCCATAGCCGGTCTTTTGACCGGGTTGCTCACGGTGTATATCTGCCTGTTCGGCATTTACAGCCGAACCATGATTATTCTTCTGCTGTGGTCTTCCATTATTGCGTTCGCGCTTTACGGCTACGACAAGTTATCAGCCGTACAGCGCTGGCGGCGCGTGCCGGAAAAAACGCTGCTCGCATTGTCAGTACTGGGTGCAATGCCCGGAGCACTGCTCGCTCAGGGTATTTTCAATCACAAGGTTTCCAAGAAACCGTTTCAGATCAAATTCTGGCTGTGTAACCTGCTCTCTCTGGCGGTGCTTTCAGGCCTCTATCTTTCCGAAAACTGAATTCGCTTCACTCGCGTTCGCGGAGTTGAGTTGGATTGTTCCCCGCTTTCCTCAGTCGCGATGGCTTGGCTCGGGCGAACTTCAGCGACGGCTATTTTTTGAATCTGCGGATCAAGCTCTGGGGGCCTCTGATGCTTGTTGCGGCCTCCAAAAGATCGAGAAATAACGGACTAACCGCCACAGCCAAAAAAACCCGATCCGCGCTTGGCGCAGATCGGGCCGGGTTTGCGTTCAGCTTCTGCCTTTGGACAACGCCTCAGAATCCAGAGGCGTTGTCTGCCGTGGTTCGGCGCAGGGCGGCGCTTACTTGCCTGTGATTTCCGGCTTGTGGCCGGGAATATCAAACCGATCCAGCATCATGACCTTGTGCCAGGCGGCGACGAAATCATGGACCAGCTTTTCGTGGCCATCATCTGCCGCATACACCTCACCCACGGCACGCAGTTGCGCATCAGAGCCGAATACCAGGTCGAAACGTGTCGCCGTGTATTTCTTCTCGCCGGTTTTGCGGTCACGACCTTCAAACTTCATTTGATCCTCATCCACGCACACCCACTGGTAGCGCATGTCGTAGAGGTTCACGAAGAAATCGTTGGTCAACGCGCCCTTGCGGTCAGTAAACACGCCGTCGTTATTGCCGTCCCAGTTTGCTCCGATGACCCGCAGGCCGCCAATCAGCGCTGTTAACTCGGGAGCCGTCAGGGTCAGCAGGTTCGCGCGATCAATCAGCAACGACTCGCTGGAAGGCTTGAACTTACGGAGCTGGAAGTTACGGAAGCCGTCGGCAACCGGGTGCAGCCATTCAAAGCTGTCTGCGTCGGTCTGCTCATCACTGGCATCCATACGGCCTGGTACAAACGGCACCGTGACGGATACGCCCGCATCCTTGGCCGCTTTCTCGACCGCAGCACAGCCGCCCAGAACGATCAGGTCCGCCAGTGACACGGTTTTGGCAAAATCTTTCTGAATGGTTTCCAGAGCCTTCAGGACTTTGGCAAGTTGCGCCGGGTTATTCACTTCCCAGTCTTTCTGTGGAGCCAAACGCACGCGCGCACCGTTGGCGCCGCCCCGCTTATCAGAATTCCGGTAAGTGGACGCAGACGCCCAGGCCGCACCCACCAGCTCCTGGACACTCAGACCAGTTGCCAGAATGGATGACTTCAGTGACGCGATGTCGCCGTCATTGATCAGCTCATGGTCGCACTTGGGAATCGGATCCTGCCAGATACGGTCTTCTTCCGGAACTTCGGCACCGATGTAGCGATCTTTCGGGCCCAGGTCACGATGGACCAGCTTGTACCAGGCTTCGGCAAACGCCTTGGAGAAGTAGTCATGGTCGGCCAGGAACTTCTTGCAGATTTCGGCATAGATCGGATCGACTTTCAGAGCAATGTCTGAGGTCATCATCATCAGCTCGTTCTGCTTGCCTGATACGTGAGCATCCGGCGTGGTACGGGCGCCCTGTCCGCCTTTTGGCTTCCACTGGGTCGCGCCGGTGGGGCTCTTGTCGTGCTCCCACTCGTACTCAAACAGGTTACGCAGGTACTCGTTGTCCCACTTGATGGGCTCGGAGGTCCAGGCGCCTTCGATACCGTTGGTGGTGGTGTCTTCAGAGTGACCTTTGCCGTGGCTGTTCATCCAACCAAAGCCCTGGTTTTCGATGGGCGCGCCATCCGGTGCCGGTCCGATGTGCTTTTCTGGCGTGGCGCCGTGACTCTTACCGAAAGCATGACCGCCAGCAATCAGCGCCACGGTTTCTTCGTCATTCATCGCCATGCGCGAGAAGGTCTCACGAATCTCGCGAGCTGACGACATCGGATCGTAGTCGCGGTTCGGCCCTTCCGGATTGACGTAGATCAGGGACATTTCGGAGGCCCCGAGCGGCGCTTCGAAATCGGCACCTTCTTCCTTCGGGCTCTTGTCCCAGCGGTCGCGGGCAGTCATTTCTGTCTCGGGCCCCCAATAGGTGCCGTTGTCCACTTCCCAGGCGTCCAGACGACCACCGCCAAAGCCGACGGTTTCCAGACCCATGGACTCCAGGGCGCAATTGCCCGTAAGGATCATCAGATCACCCCAGGACAGCTTGGAACCGTACTTCTGCTTGATCGGCCACAACAGGCGACGGGACTTGTCGATGTTGCCGTTGTCCACCCAGCTGCTGACCGGCAGGAATCTCTGCAGCGCCGAAGCGGTGCCACCACGACCATCCGCGATACGGTAGGTTCCGGCAGCATGCCAAGCCATACGAATCATCTGCGGGCCGTAATGACCGTAATCAGCCGGCCACCAGTCAACAGACGTTGTCAGCATCTTGAAGATGTCAGCTTTCAGTTCCTTGAGATCAATCTTGGCGAATTCGGAGGGATAGTCGTAATCCGGACCGTAGGGATTCGCGAGCGGTGAAGGCTGATGCAGGAGTTCTGTCTTTACCCGGTTCGGCCACCAATCGCTGTTCGTTTTGCCGTCGCCGAGTGCACCACCCACCCGGTTACCGCGGAAAGGACATTTTCCCTGATTGTTTTCTTCACTCATATTCGACCTCTGTTCTCGCATGAAAAATCGATGTACGGAAAATCTAGCAAGCAGTGTCTGCGACCAAGGTTACATTTCAGATAGACACGCCCGTGGGCGATGGCGTCGCAGCATGTTGCTCTAGATCTTGTACAAAGGTGACGCCTTAACACCGTGGGGTCTAATAGATAAGTGCCACTGTGAGCGATTAACAGAAGCAATGGGTATCCGTCGCCCACCGTCACGAAGGCGAAATATTAGTTGGCCATAGTCAGTCCATAGCATCCAGCAACCTGAATTGGAGGCCTTGTGGGCATCAGCGTCTGGCAGATCGTACTCGTCGTCATTTTGGTTTTACTGCTTTTCGGTCGCGGAAAAATCCCGGCTCTGATGGGCGACCTGGCCCAAGGCATCAAGAGTTTCAAAACCGGATTGCGCGATGAGGAGAAGGATCAGCCTATATCCGAAGAGGCGACTCCCGCGGCTGGCTCAAGCAGCACCACCCGCAATTCCTCGGTCTCCTGAGATACCGCGATATGTTCGACTTGAGCTGGGCGGAACTGCTGTTCGTAGGCGTGCTGGCGATCGTCGTCATCGGCCCCAAGGATCTGCCAGGCTTGTTCAGAGCGGGTGGACGCTGGGCGGCGCGGGGTCGGAAGTTGTACAGCAACCTGGTTGGTAGCGTTCATCGCCTGGAAAAAGAAGTCGATCTAGCCTCGGGCAAGTCGTCGGTTTCGCAACAATGGCAGCAGTTGGTCCCTGAGGAGCTGCGCAATCTGCCGGACGATTTCATACCGGGTAGTCAGGACAGTCAGGACGCCCAGTGGCATCAACAACGCCGCGAGGCCTTTGAGGCAGCGCGCCGCAGACATCACGACCGGTCTAAAGCCGAGGCCGCAGTCAGGGCCGAGCCGACCGAGACGGATGAGCCGAACACCTCCACCAGCCGCACTAATCCGAGCGAATGATGGACTCTCAAACGAACGATTCACTGGATCTGTCCAAAGCGCCGCTACTGAGTCACCTGATCGAGCTTCGCAGACGTCTTCTTTATTGCCTCGGGTTCTTCCTGGTGGTGTTTGCCGGCGCCTACTGCGTTGCCGATGAACTCTATCAGTTTCTGCAGCAGCCTCTGGTCAGCGCCTTTGGCGGCGAACAGAGCGGCCGCAAAATGATTTACACGGGCCTGCACGAGGCCTTCTTTACCTATCTCAAGCTGGCCATGTTCGCGGCTCTGTTCGTCACCTTGCCTCTTATTCTGATGCAGGTCTGGAAGTTTCTTGCCCCGGGCCTCTATCGCAGCGAGCGCAAAGCAATTTCACCACTGTTTGTGCTGACTCCCGTTCTGTTTGTGATGGGCGCAGCGCTGGCCTTTTATGTCGTGATGCCACTGGCCTGGCAGTTTTTCATCAGCTTCGAGCACACCGCGCCCAGTAACGGCATCTCTCTCGCCCTTGAGGCCCGAGTGAGCGAGTACCTGTCTCTGGTCATCAAACTGATTCTGGCGTTCGGGCTGAGCTTCGAGCTACCCATTCTGCTTCTGGTCATGGCCAAGGCCGGAATGGTGACGGCGGATGGGCTACGCAGGCATCGCCGCCACGCGATTGTGGTGACTTTCCTGTTTTCAGCGCTGATCACGCCTCCAGACCTGATCTCCCAGATCGCGCTGGGCCTGCCGATTGTGCTGCTCTATGAAATGTCGATCTGGCTGATTGGCTGGACAGGATCGGATCGTGAGGCACTCGCCCGCGAAGCAGCCAGCTCCGGCACCTGATCTATTTACCTACTCCTGTCTGATTAAAGCGCCGCCGTCCGGCGCTTCGGACACCTTTCTCATCACCAAGCCTCTGCAACTACCCGTCTTTAAATCGTCACGCGGTTGTCACCGGATTATTTACATTCTGTAACACGCCCTGTTCAGACTTTAATCGTTCGCCTCCGCGGACGGAGCATCTTGCATAAAAATTCTTAGGAGCATTCCGATGAGTGAGCATTTCGACCTGGAAATCAGAGACGACAATCTGGTCCAGCCGGTAATCACACGCCGCGATTTCGTAAAAGGCAGCTCTGTGGTTGCAGCCAGTACTGCATTTGCCGCGATGGCCAGTCGCACCCAAGCCGCCAGCCTTCCGTTCTCCGACAGCTACGGCCCGCTTTCCCCGAAGAAATGCAAAGCTACCGGCCTGGAACTGCTGGCACTGCCAGAAGGCTTCGAGTACACCTCTTATGGCTGGACCGGCCAGCTGCAGCGCGACGGCTCGCCCACCCCGACTGACCATGATGGGATGGCCGTTGTCGGCTCTCGCGGCAACATCATTGCACTGGTGCGCAACCACGAGTGCTCCGAAGAAGAAGGTGTTGCTGCCGCGCCGCAATCCAAAGGCGCGATCTATAACCCGGCCCAGTACGGCGGCACCACCAATTTGTACTTCAACACGGTGACCGGCAAATTCCTGGGTTCCTTCACCAGCCTCGGCGGCACGATTCGCAACTGCGCCGGCGGCCCAACTCCCTGGAGCACCTGGCTGTCCTGCGAAGAAACCTTCCATCCCTGGAATGAAGGCCCGCAGGGCTACAACCATGGCTACGTGTTCGAAGTACGCGGCTTTGGTTTCGGCTATGGCAAGCCAATCCGCGAAATGGGTCGTTTCTCTCACGAAGCTGTCGCTGTCGATCCGGCGACCGGCTTTGTTTACGAAACCGAAGACGCCGGCGAGTCCGCGTTCTACAAGTTCGTGCCTTCCGGCTCCTGGTCCAAACTGCACGAAGGCGGCAAGCTATACGCCATGGTGATCGACGGTCAGCCACGTATGGACCTGCGCGGTGGATTCGCTGCCGGCACAACCTGGGACGTCACCTGGCAGGAAGTCACTGATCCAGACGCCATGACCCAGCGCTGTTTCGAGCAAGCGTCAGACGCGGCCATCATCGCTCGTGGCGAAGGCTGCTGGTTTGATGAGGGCAAGTGCTACTTTGTGTCCACCTCCGGTGGCTCTGCGGGTCTGGGTCAGATCTTCTGCTACGACCCACGCAAGGAACAGGTGTCGATGATCTTCGAATCCACCGACGCCATTGCCCAGGTGGATGCGCCGGACAACATTGCGGTGAGTCCTCGCGGTGCCATTCTGATGTGTGAAGACGGCGGTTCAGATCCAAAGCGTCTCGTGGGCCTGACCCAGTCCGGGATTACCTTCCCGTTCGCAGAAAACCGTATCGCGCTGGACCAGGGCGATTTGAGCCTGATCGATAGCATCTACCCCGGCACCAAGGAATTCTTCTGGGACGAAGTGGGCGAGTCTACTGACGGTTCCGCCCGCCGAGGCTTCACCAGCCGGGAATGGGCAGGCGCCTGCTTCCACGGTCGCTGGCTGTTCGCCAACGTTCAGTCTCCAGGCGTGACATTTGCGATCACTGGCCCCTGGGAAAACGGCGGGTTGTAAGAGCCGCATCCTCCCCCGGCTGGATGCGTCTGCCCTTGGTCGGCAGGCGCATCCACCCATCCTTCGGCAGGACCAATCGGAGCAAATCCGTTGTTTTACAACTGCTGTCGAAAGCGTGGCAGGTTCAAAGGCATTTTCTACTCCGCCAAAAATTGCGCCTCCGCACCTTCAAATCGTAACTTTTCCCAGGGAAGCGAAGCACTTCCTAATCCCACTCACAGATTTGCCTCTTTGCCGCAGCCACAAACGGAACCGCAGCGGTGGTGTACCGGAGGGCCTGGTGCTGTTCATAGGCTCTCAAGCGACATTCCATCCAGCTATGCCAGACCATAAACTGAGGAAATTCCTGGCTATCTCTGATGAGAGTTTCTATTGCCTGGTTCTGGATTTCGGCGGCTTCAGAAAATCGGCCATTTTCCGCGAGAACGGCGGCCAGAGTATCTAACGTCTCGGCTTCTTCTGCTTGGTCGTCATCTTCCATAACGTCCTCCATCAGTTCGGCGGCCAGAGGTCCGTCACGGAACGCTTCGTCAGGATGAACCGCTAACAACCATGCATAGCGGTGGGCCGAATAAACATTATGGTCGTAATCGATCGCCCTCTCGAACAGTCGCTTTGAAATCAGAAGGTTCTTGTTAACTCCCTTTCCGAAGGCATAAGCCGTGGCCAGTGAACTGAGTACCGGCGAAAATTCGGAATATCGCTCTCCCCGGAGGATATCTGTTGCTGCAGCATCATTGGCAGGATCGTCGTCGTAAAGCAGGATGCGGGCATGGGCAATGGGAATAAAATAATCGAGATATTGATCCCACCGGCCGTAAGGCAGGGCCTCGGCCAGCTCGTAATATTGTCTGGCTTTGTCCAGGTCCTGAGGGATAGCAAAATCCGCCAGGTAAAGATAACTGGCCATGACGGCGGAGACCTTACTGTCGTCTTCGCTTGCCGCCGCTTCGAAATACCTGAGCGCTTCGATATCCCTGTTGTCGTCAAGCAAGTCGAACGCTTTACCGGTCTGAGTCGTTGCACAACCTGCCAGCTGGCTGAGCACAACCAGAATCAGCACTTTCTTCCATGACATGACTGCTTGAAACCTCGTCCTGAGTTTGGGTCCGGCGGCATTATAGAGCCCTCATTCTCCCATTCCCATGCCACGGGTATTCTGCTGACAGCCCTATCGCAACTGTGGCTCGATCAAATGCTGTCCGTGAGAAGCTCACCGCTCTTACAACGAATCAGTCCGCATCTCACGGATTCGCATCGGCATCGCATCGATTCGTTCAAAAATGGCGTCGAGATTCAGGGCGGCTTCCCGACTTTTGACGCCGCCATCCTTGCCGATGAGCAGAACATGCTCGTCATTTCGAGCCTTTTCAAAGCGCGCTTTTACCTGCTTCTGAACACCGCTGGAAACCGTCCCCTGGTTGGAAATCACTTTCGTTCCGGTGTTCACAAACCAGACAATGTCGCGGTCATCAACCTCAGCCTTCGCGTCTCTCAGAATTTGCAGCGCGCCCTCGGTTCCAGAGGCCGATTGCACAAGGATAAGCCTGTTTTTCCAACGATAGTCGCTTAGCGTATTCATCTCGTTTCCCTGCGCTGAAAGTGAAAAAAGCGCCAGCATGGTCGTCAGGATTATTGAAAATAGCCATCTATCGATAGGCTTACCTGCGCGCGCGTAGTCCATGAGCTGCTCCTTCGCCTGCGGATGGATCAATTGATAGATACGCAAACCGGGTGGCAAATGGTTCGATTGTTAAACAACTCAATCGACCACCCTTTGAGATCACAAAACGGCATCAAGCTGTGTGCGCAGTTCTCAGACCGAGCCTATCAGCGAGGAAATAAGGGCGCGGCAGTGATTAAAATAAGGCTTCAACCGCACTATTGCCGCTGTTCCAGTAAGACTGGTCGGATAGGCGCTCACTTTCACATATCACAGAGAACAGCCATGAACTGGAAAACAGTTGCATTCTTAGCTGCTACCGCATTTGCAAGCGCGCCTCTTCAGGCAGACCTGACTTATACGCTGCATCTGGATGGTGTTGATCCCGGTATAGCGGCACAGGTTTCTAACTCAATGGCAGAAGCCACCGCCGTGTACAACCGCTACGGCGACTTCGACAAGCATCTCAATGTTTACTGGAATGGTGGTGTGCCCACGGCCCAGGCAAACTACGATGGCGTAATCACCTTCGGCGGCAGTCGCCACACCCGCGTCGCGCTGCATGAAATATCCCATACCCTGGGCATCGGTACCGTCTGGAACTACGCCAATCTTATGGTCGACGGTGTATGGCAGGGCGAGGTCGCCAACGAGCTGCTGTCCCGTTTCGATGGTGAGAATTCCAAAATGCACGGCGACGGCTGGCATATCTGGCCGTATGGATTGAACTATGACAACGAGGATGGTGAGCAGAACCGCATTCGTCACGTCATGATCGTCGAAGCCATGCGTTGCGACATGGGAATTGGGCCCTGCGCACTGACAAATGAAGATCCGATAGCGGGCCGGAACCGACTCATCGTTAACCGGGCCACCGGATTGGTGCTTGACGCACCAGGTAATGCCCAAGGCACCGACATGATCATCTACAAAGACTGGGGCGGTGCCAATCAGCGCTGGAATATCACGAAAGTCAACGAAGGCGTTTACACGCTCAGAAGCGAACAGGCTGGCGGACTTGCTCTGGACACCTGGAACTGGGGCACTGTCAACGGTACCGAAATCAAACTCTTTGATTATTGGGGCGGCGGTCCGCAACAGTTTTACATTGAGGAAGTTGAATCCGGCTGGTATCGGATCACACCGCTCATCGCGCCGAACCAATCCGTTCACGCTCACGGTTACTGGAACAATGCGCGGGTCATCACCTGGAACTGGTGGGGTGGGCAGAACCAGCAGTGGTCGATTAAATAGCGGCGTCACTCGAGTGGTCAAGCGCTAGAAGTAGCTAGCAGCTTTCACTCAAGCGGGTCTCTTGGCAAGCAACAGCTTGATGAGAGACCCGCTCTCGTTTGACTACTCGCAATATTAATGATGCCCGCCTGGCCCATGGGCGTGACCGTGGGCGAGTTCGTCGGCATCCGCGTCACGAACGTCCACCACCTCGATATCAAAGGTCAGGGTTTTACCCGCCATCGGATGATTGGTGTCCACATCGGCGAACTTGTGGCCCACCTTGGCGACCAGCACATGGCGGGGGCCATTTTCCGTTTGCACCTGGGCGATCATGCCGGCTTTCCAGCGCTTGGCGCCGATCAGGTGCTTGATGGGTATGCGCTGGATGGCATCAGGCTGGCGAGGGCCATAAGCCTTTTCCGGTGCAACGGTGACGCTGAAGGTGTCCCCTGCTTCGCGACCAGCCATTGCCTCTTCCAGGCCTTTGATAATGCCACCGTGGCCATGCAGATAAGCGCTGGGATCTCCGTCTCGCGAAGTCTCAACATCATTATCCTGCTCGTCCCGGACGGTGTAGTGAAATTGAACGACCTTGTTTTTTTCTATAGGCATGGGAAGTCTCTGGGCGTTTTCCGTAGATAGATTCAGGTTTTGGAGAGCGTCAGCGTGTCGTAGTCCCGCAAGAGGAACAGCGCCGCACAGGCAGCCAGCATTGGCCAGGCCGCAAAGAAAAGCAGGTTATCGAACGGCTGAAGGTACTTTCCGAAAGCCGACAGGGTTGAGACGCCGTGGAAGACCAAAATCGCACCGTAGGTCCAGGTCTTCATAAATCCCGCGACGAAGGCCAGGATCAACACCATCTGAGCGATTCCGATCACATAGAAGACAGTATCGCTCAGTCCACCGAGACCGTAAAAACCATCAAAAACCTTAGCGGCATGTTCTGGCTGGACCAGCTTGTCCAACGTCCAGAACAGAAACACAACGAATATACCGAGCCGCAGCAACAGCAGAGCCAGTGGTAATTGTTTGGGCATGCTTATCTCCTCCGATAATCCGTGATGATCAACCGTGGGCCATGATGCCCTCACAGGAAGAACTGCACCACTGATATTCGTAGGCGTGACGGGGTATCAAGAAGGTTCTACTCGATGCCAACGTGCTGGAGAGCCTTGTACCGCTCAGCCAGCTCCACCCGAATGGCCCGTCGCTCACGGCCCTGGGCGAAGCGGCGCTTCTGCTCGTCGGTCTCTGCTTTTAATTGCGGCACTTCAACCGCTTGGCCATTTTCATCAACGGCTACCATGGTGAAAAAACAGCTGTTGGTATGGCGTGCCAAACGCTCGCGAATATTTTCAGTGATGACCTTAATGCCTACCTCCATGGAGGTGCGGCCGGTGTAATTCACGCTGGCCAGAAAGGTCACGAGCTCGCCGACATGCACTGGCTGGCGAAAGGTCACCTGATCTACCGATAAAGTGACTACATAAGTGCCTGCATAGCGGCTCGCGCAGGCATAGGCCACTTCGTCCAACAGTTTCAGTAATGCGCCGCCGTGAACGTTGCCGGAAAAATTCGACATGTCCGGCGTCATCAGTACGGTCATTGTGAGGGTTCTGGAACCTAGCTCCATGGGCTGCTCTCCGGTGTTTTGCTACGGAGTATATGCAGAAACGGGTCGAAGATTCCCGCAGGCCAAAAAAAAGCCATCAGATTGTCTCTGATGGCCTTTTTCCCTTTTCTTATCCGCTGGCCGGTAGTACTTGAGTAACTGATAGTACCTGGGTAACTGCCGACGTGACTGATCACTTCTTTTGGATGCTCAGTCGGAAACCGCAGACTCTTTCATGGCCGTGCTCATACGCCGGCGCAGAATCGGCCCGACAATGTACGGCAGGATCAGGCCAACGGCGGCGAATAGCCAGAGACCGATAGCCAGCCCGCTGTTCCACAGGGTGGTCCAGTCGCCGTCTGACAGGTCCAGCGCGTGGCGGAGGTTTTTCTCCATTTCCGGCCCCAGCAGCAGCCCCAGAATGATGGGCACCAGCGGAATCTCCAGCTTGCGGAAGATATAGCCCGCCACGCCGAAGGCCACCATAAAGTACAGATCAAAAATGGTGTTGCTGATGGAGTAGATACCCACAAAAGCCACCATGGTCACCACGGGCAGCAGGTACATCGGTGGGATCGACAGCAGTCTCACGAAGATGCCCACCATCGGAATGTTGAGCACCAGCAGCAACAGGTTGCCGATCAGCAGCGCCGCAATGACGCCCCACACAATGTCCGCGTTTTGGGTAAACATCAGCGGACCCGGCGTGATGTTCAGTGAGATCAGCAGCGCCAGCAGCACCGCCGTGGTTCCGCTGCCGGGAACACCCAGCGTCAGCATCGGCACCAGCGCGCCACTGGAAGCCCCGTTGTTACCCGCTTCCGGGCCGGCCACACCACGAGGATCACCCTTGCCAAAGTAGCCTTTTTTGCCGACCACTTTCTTTTCCAGTGTGTAGCCAATAAAGCTGCCCAGTGACGCGCCCGCGCCCGGTAGCACACCGGCAATAAAGCCAAGCACGCCGCCCCGGATGCTAGAAGGCATAATCTCGCGGATATCTTTCCAGCTCAGCTTGAGCTTGTTCACCGCCATTTTGGCCTTGCCGCCACCGGCCTTGTCCTCAATGAAGAACATCAGCTCGGAGATGGCGAACAACCCGACGATAGCGATGATGAAGTCCACGCCTTCGTAGAGTTCCAGCGTATTGAAGGTGAATCGCTGCACACCCGTGCTGTCCATGCCGATGGTCGCAATCATCAGACCGATACAGGCACCGACGACCGTCTTGACGGGGTTTTTGCCAGTGATGCCGCCAAGAGTGGCAAACGCCAGCAGGAACAGCGCGAAATATTCCGCAGGCCCGAAGGTCAGCGCGAACTTTGCCAGCAGTGGCGCCAAAAGAATCAGACCGATGGTCGCAATCAGGCTGCCCATGAACGACGCCACCGCGGAGATGGCCAGCGCCTCAGCGGCTTTGCCTTGCTGCGCCATGGGATAACCATCGAGACAGGTCATCATCGCCGGTTCATCACCGGGAATATTCAGCAGAATCGACGATATCCGTCCGCCATACATCGCGCCGGCGTAGACCGACGTCAGCATGATCAACGCGGTTTCCGGAGGCAGACCCAGCGTAAACGCAAGGGGAATAAGGATCGCCACACCATTGGCGGGGCCAAGGCCCGGCAGTGCGCCGATCAAGGTTCCGAGAAAGGCCCCGAGCAGGGCAAACATCAGGTTTTGAGGTGCCAGAGCAACCGCAAAACCGTCCATGAGAAATCCGAGCGTTTCCATCAGTTGCCCCCCAGGAAGCCAAGCAGCCCCAGCGGTAGCGCCAGATCAAGCGCATAGGTGAAAATCAGAAACACCACGACACCGGTGATGCCGCCCGTGAGGTAGGCACTGCGAGGCCGGGCGCCCATCCGCCAGCACAGAGTACCCACCGCCAGCAGGGTGCTGATGATAAAACCCAGCGGCTGCATCAAAGCGGCGTAGAGCACCAGCACGACGACGGCAATTAGCAGTTCCACACCCGTGCGGTTCCAGGGCCAGGCGTTGTCCGGATCAGGCCGCACGATCATGTACAGGCTGGCCAGGCCGAGCACCAAGGCCAGCAGCAGCGGGAAGGTTTCAGGTCCGACCGCTTCGGACCCGCCAAATGGCTCCGGCAGTTGTAGCGCACCCCAGCCGTAAGCCACGGCCAGGGTCACCATCACAACCCCAAAGATGCGGTCGTTGAAGGCAGTCATTAGCGCACCAGCCCGATCTCGCGGGAGAGATCTTCTATCGACTGGATTTCCTTCTTCACGAACCGCTCAAATTCGGCGGCACTCATGTGGAAGGGTCGCAGACCGTTGCGAGTCATCACCTGCTTCCATTCCTCGCTCTGGTACAGCGTGTCCATGGTCTGCACCCAGTACTCGCGGGCCTCTGGATCAATATCCTTGGGCATGTAAAAACCGCGCCAGTTAGCGCCTATGGCATCAATGCCCTGCTCTCTCGCGGTAGGAATATTGGCGTAGTCACCCGGAAGGCGCTCTTCGGACAGCACCGCCAGAACCCGGAGATCTCCGGAAGCCATAAAGCCCTGGGCTTCGGTGATGTCGCCGGTGAATGCATCCACATGGCCGCCGACGACCTGTGTGAGCGCCTCGCCACCATTGTTGTAGGAAAGATAGGGAATGCGCGGCAGGGCTCCAACGCCGGCTTCTTTAGCCGCCATCAGCACCTTGAGGTGGTCCCATCCACCCTTGGCGCTGGCACCTGCGAACTTCACGCTGCGAGGGTTTTTCTTCAGCGCGTCCAGTAGCGAGGGAAGATCCTGGTACGGCGAATTCTTGTTCACGGCGATAATGCCGTAATCCGCACCCAGAGCGCCGACCCAGTTAACCATGTCGACATTCATGCCAGGGAACTGCCCCTGGGCAAGGCGGGTTGTGGTGGCGGTGGAGGCTGCGACCAGCAACTGGTCATCGCCGGCGCGCTTGCTGACGGTATGGGCATAGGCCACGCCGCCGCCAGCGCCCGCCATGTTGATGGTCTGGACACTACGAGGCACCAGATCCAGATCCTCCATGACTTTACCCACACTGCGGCAGGTGAAGTCCCAACCGCCGCCTGGATCAGAAGGCGCAATGCACTCGACCTTCCCGGAAGGTTCCCAGGCCAGGGCTGAAAGGCTGAAGGTGGCCATGGCCACAACGCTTAGGCATCGTTTAATCATCATTGTTGTCACCTCGGTCTTGGGAGCCTCTGAACAACTCCGGATCACCTCTGGCTTTCAGATCGGTTCATTCTCTAGGCGTGGCTTCGCAGGAAGGCTGATTGCCTTTCAAGAAGCGACAACGACGAGAATGGATCGCTCTGAAAGCCCCGGAGGGCGTGCTCTGAGGGCCGCATCTGCTGCGTTGCGACTATTGCAAAGGCCCACTCTCTCAAGAACAGTGGCCATTTGCGGCAAGTCGCGCCTTGCATCTGCAACCCTCAGAGCGCGCAGAGGCGATTCGGAGTTATTCAGAGGCTCCCTTTTTGTTATGGCTCCGGTATGGAGCTCAGACTTGAGGTTACGAAGCGATGACTGGGTGATAGAAGCTTGTGGGCGTAATGCTTTTAAAGAACTTAAAGGGTGTTTTGTGCATAGTGTTCACGGGCATCGTCCCGCCATCTGCAGTAGGCTCTTTGAAAAGCCAATAACAATGAATAAATCGGAATGCGCTTTGCTCTTCGTAAACTGAAACTCAAAACCCGGATGATTCTGGCGCTCGGGCTCGTCAGCGCGCTGCAGACCGCTTTAATCGGTGGCTTTGCCGGCTATTACCTGAGCGATTCGCTGTACGATGAAATCGGCCAACGCGCGCTGATGGTGTCCAAGACTGTCGCGGCCATTCCTTCCGTGATTGACGGTGTCCGCAATCGCGATACCGAGTCACTTACCCTCCTGACCCAGCATCTGGCCGAGACCAATGAAGCTCTGTTTGTGGTGATTGGTGATCGCAACGCCGTCCGGCTCGCGCACCCGGACCCGTCCCGGATCGGCCGCTCGATGGCCGACGATGACGGCGACGACGGTACGCTCGCTCTGGAACAGGGCCTGGCTTATGTGGCCAGGGACAAAGGCAGCCTCGGTGAATCCATGCGGGGCAAGGCTCCCATCGTCGACCCGCAGTCTGGCCAGATCATCGGTATCGTTTCGGTGGGCTATCCGCTCCAGCAAGTGTTCTCCGTCATTCAGCGTTACAACCTGGTGCTTTATACCGTGATGAGCCTGATGCTCGTTGGCAGTGTGCTGGCAGCCATTGTTATTGCCGGGCGCTTCAAGCGGGCTATTTTCGGACTGGAACCGGAGGAAATCGCAGGTCTGTTCCAGGAGCGTGATGCGACGCTGCAATCGGTGCGCGAGGGCATCATCGCCATCAATCGAAAAGGCATCGTCACCACCTTTAATCGTACCGCCATCAAAACCCTGGGGCTGGACCCGGATACCCGTCTGGCAGGCCAACCCATCGGCGACGTACTGCCCGATAACAATCTGCTGACTGCCCTGGAAACCGGTGAGTCCGCCTTCGATCAGGAAGTCTGGCTGCAGGGCCGACAGATGATCGTGAATCGCCTGCCGGTAAAGCAGGGCAACAAGATCATTGGTGTGGTCGCCAGTTTCCGACTGAGAGACGAGCTGGATCATGTCAGCCGGCAACTCACCCGTATCCAGCAATACGCCGACACCCTGCGCAGCCAGACTCACGAGTACTCCAACAAGCTGCACACCATTGCAGGCCTGATCCAGATCGGCGCCAACGAAGAAGCGCTGAACCTGATCGGTAGCGAAGTAAGTGATCATCAGGCGTTGATTCATCTGCTGCTGGAAGCGGTACCCGACCCCGTCCTGGCCGGTTGCTTGCTCGGAAAGTACAACCGCGCCCGTGAAATGGGCCTGCGGCTGGTGATTGATCCGGATAGCGAGATGGCCGATGTGCCCGATGCCCTACCACGGGATCAACTGGTCAGCGTTGTCGGCAATCTGATCGACAACGCACTGGAGGCGACGCGCCACCATCAGGGCGAAGGCGGGACCGTCCATCTGAGTATGACCGACCTGGGGCGGGATCTTATTTTCGAGGTGGAGGATCAGGGACCAGGCATACCGGAAGATCAGCATGAGCGCATTTTTGAGCGTGGCGTGAGCGGCAAGCGGGATAGTGATCGAGGAATTGGTCTTTATCTGGTTCGTCAGTTCGTGGATCGCTGGGGCGGCTCAGTGACGGTTGAATCACTGCAACCCTTCGGGAGCCGGTTTACACTGTATCTCTCGAAAACACCGATAAGCGGCAGTCACCACAGGCTGGGAGGTTAACGGGGCGTGACATCCCTTCGGGTCTTCATTGTGGAAGACGACACTCAGATCGCGGAAATCCAGCGCCGCTTCATTGAGCGCATGGAAGGCACCGAGCTGTGTGGCCTGGCCCACAGCCTGGCGGACGCCCGCGACCAGATCGACGTGCTGCAACCGGATCTGGTACTGCTGGACGTGTACTTCCCCGACGGCAGCGGCCTTGAACTGTTGCGGGAACTGCGAGCCGGCGACAGCCCCAGTGACGTCATCCTGATCACCGCCGCCAAGGAAGTGGATACCCTACGCAGCGCCCTGCGCGGAGGTGTTTTCGATTACATCCTCAAGCCATTGGTGTTCGAGCGACTGCAGGCCGCCATCGAGCGCTACCGGCAACATCGCGATACCCTCGCGAGCCTCGGTGACCTGGGCGATGTCGCCCAGAAAGAAGTGGATGCCCTGCTTCCGCGAACGACCTCAGGCGGCGCTCCGTCTTCGGCGGCGGAGTCTGCCACCCATCGCCCACCCAAAGGCATCGATACCCTGACGCTGGACAAGATTCGCGAAGTCGTGGCCAGCGCGGGCGACTGGAGCGCCGAAGCGGTGGGGCAACAGATTGGCGCCTCCCGTACCACTGCCCGGCGCTACCTTGAATACATGGTCAGCACCGACGAACTGGTTGCCGAGGTCAACTACGGCACCGTCGGTCGCCCGGAACGCCGCTATCGACTTGCTCCCTCAGAATAAGAGTAAGCGTAAGAGCAAGCGCCCTATCCCTCCCACAGACATCGCTGACCGAACCGCGACCGCCCAGCTCTTGAGAGATGAAGCAATGACTTTCCGAGTAACCATCAGACAAGCAACCCAGGAAGACTGGGACAGCATCTGGCCGATTTTCCGCGACATCGTCTCCGCTGGTGAAACCTACGCCTATGATCGAAGTACCACGGAGGCGCAGGCAGAAACCATCTGGCTTCAAACGCCCAGCAAAGTATTCGTCGCGGAGGACCGGGGAGAGATTCTTGGCACCTACTACCTGAAAGCCAACCAGTCAGGCCCCGGCAACCACGTGTGTAACTGCGGCTATATGGTGTCGCCTGCAGCGCGAGGCAAAGGCATCGCTACATTGATGGGGTTCTACCCCGTTTCCACGGACGGTTATAAAACGGTGCAAAGCTTCCGGTCCTGAGCAGCAACTCTACGTCGCATCCTCGGATTATGGAATCGCTCAATGTAATCAAATATATCGGACCTCGCTTCATTCAGGGTTCGGTAATGTCGGTGGTTAACCCGCTCCCGCTTTAGCACTCCGAAGAAGCCCTCGCAGGCAGCATTATCTCCACAGTGACCGACCGCACTCATGCTGCTTATCAGGCGATTACTGCCGAGATATCGCTGGTAGTCACCGCTGGTGAACTGGCTGCCTCGATCTGAATGCAGAATGACAGGTGCCTTTCCCTGACGTTGCCAGACAGCCATCTCAACCGCCCTGATGACCATGTGACGATCTTGTCGATGATGCATCGACCATCCCACGATCAGCTTGCTAAAGAGGTCGAGAACCACGCATAGAAACAGCTTTCCTTCCTGGGTGTGTACTTCGGTTATATCCGTCACCCACTTGGTGTCCGGCTCAAGTGCTGAGAAATCGCGTTCCAGATGATTCTGGATACCTGGTGGACGATAAGTCTGTCGACCTGCGCGCCCTCGTCTTTTTCTGGGCCAGCCTTGAATGCCATTTTTAGCCATCAGCCGAGCAACGCGGTTCAAGCCGACATGAACACCCTCAGCGACTAGATCCTCATGCATCCGTGGCGAGCCGATTATTCCGCCACTGTCGTCATGAATCTCCCGAATGCGTGACAACAAGTGTCGATTCGCCTTTGTCCTAGCGGACTCAGGACGAGATGCCCAAGCGTAATAACCACTGGCCGACACCTTGAGGCATCGGCACATGAGACGTATTGGAAATTGACTGCGACAACGTTGAATCGCCTGATACCTCAGGACGACTCCTTTGCGAAGAACACTGCCGCTTCGCGCAAAAAATCACGCTCCTTCTTCACCCGGGCCAGTTCTCGCTTGAGGCGAGCAAGCTCTTCATCCCGGGGGGAGCCAGAACCCTTGAAGGCCTTGTCTGACTCCTCCTCGGCCTCTCTGCGCCAGCGGGATAACAAATTGGGATTGATACCGATTTCCAGAGCAACCTGACGACAGCTCACGCCGGGTTGCCGGGTCAGGGCAATCGCTTCGCGCTTGAACTCTGGGCTAAACTTTCTGCGTTTGGACATAAACACTCCTTTGGCACAGTGTGCCTCTTTTTAGAAGTGTCCGCAGTATCGGGGTAGAACCCGTTAGCCGCCTCGAACCTGATGTGGTGGCAAACTCCTCCCGGCTCCAGCCTTTTAAGTTATCCTCCGCAATCCGCAACCACAGGGGCGATGCTTTGTTCAAGGTATGAGTGGTGGCTCTCCGGCCGTATCTGACCCATCAGGTAGGTCGTCAATGCATATTTTGTGGCACCACGTCACAGCGCACATCAAAACTATAGTGGGATTTTGAGTGGTATAGATTGACCGGAGATGGAGCGTGGATACCGGTGAGCTACGATTTAGTAGGCGCCTTGTTGTCGGTTTGGGCCAAAGTGGTCCAGATAGATCTATTGCAGTCTCGGGGCAAAGTGTAATGTTAAGTGTAGCTATTTCGCGTGTTGGAAAAAAAGTTCTTATAAAACAGTATTAACACACTCATGCATCATGGGGGTATGATGGGCATGGTCCGTGCTGTTCGCGGTCATAGCGGGTCCGTTGGCCGGGTAATCATGGGATGGGCAGGCCGGCCAGTCGCTTTTGAAGACTGGATCCGGACCAGGGAGCCTCTGAATAACCCGCGATTGTAAGGAAAAATGGCCGTGCATAAAAACTGCTGTGTTGGCGGTCCGGCGCGGCCTGCCAGGCTGTGAGAAAAGAGGTTAAAGCATCATGAAGGACCAACAGGCGGATTCACTTCCGGCTCGGCTTTCCCATCGGCAGCACCAGCTCCACGAAGCGCTTCTGAGCAGCCGACGAACAGTGGCGACCGCTGAAAGCTGCACAGGCGGTTGGATTGCCAAGGCCCTTACCGATCTGGCCGGTTCTTCCGCTTATGTTTACGGTGGGCTGGTGACTTACAGCAATGAAGCGAAAACCGCACTCTTGGGCGTTCCCGGCGATCTCATCCAAAATCATGGCGCCGTCAGTGAACCCGTGGTCCGTGCCATGGTGGCCGGCGTGCTTGATCGCACGGGAGCGGATCTGGCGGTAGCGGTCAGCGGCGTAGCTGGCCCCGGCGGGGGCAGTGATGAAAAACCGGTGGGTACGGTCTGGATCGCCTCGGGCAACCGCAGCGGCGATCGTCATGCCGAGTGTAAACTCTTCTCCGGTGATCGGGATGCTGTTCGACTGGCTACTGTGGTGAGGGCCCTGGAACTTTTGCTTCAGCAGGTTCGAACACAGTAGTTGGCCGGCCTCCGCGAGACTGTTGAGGCCTGGTTTTGCCTGGATTTCAAAAGGATCAAGGCATCTGTTGCCGAGGGGGTTGTGGCCTCCGGAATCCTGTGCTTCAATACTGTTCAAATATACAGTTAGCTGGCGGCAGATGCCGTTTCAGCAGAATCCGAAATTACGAGGTTGCAGATGGAAGACAATCGCAAAAAGGCACTGAGCGCCGCGCTAAGCCAGATCGAACGTCAGTTTGGCAAGGGTGCTGTCATGAAAATGGGCGATCAGCCCCGTGAAGCCATTCCTGCAGTCTCGACCGGTTCCCTTGGATTGGACGTGGCGCTAGGCATTGGCGGTCTTCCTTATGGCCGAATTGTCGAAATCTACGGTCCTGAGAGCTCCGGTAAAACCACCTTGACTCTGCAGGTTATTGCGGAAGCCCAGCGCGATGGCAAAACCTGTGCTTTCGTTGACGCTGAGCACGCTCTTGACCCGATTTACGCTGAGAAATTGGGCGTCAATGTTGACGATCTGCTGGTTTCCCAGCCGGACACCGGTGAGCAGGCTCTGGAAATTGCAGACATGCTGGTCCGCTCTAACGCTGTTGACGTCATCATCGTTGACTCTGTGGCTGCGCTGACGCCCAAAGCCGAAATCGAAGGCGAAATGGGTGATTCCCACGTGGGTCTGCAGGCTCGCCTGATGTCCCAGGCGCTGCGCAAGCTGACGGGCAACGTCAAACACGCCAACTGTCTGATGGTCTTCATCAACCAGATCCGCATGAAAATCGGCGTAATGTTCGGTTCCCCGGAGACGACGACTGGCGGTAATGCGCTTAAGTTTTACTCCTCTGTGCGGCTCGACATCCGTCGCATTGGTTCAGTGAAAGATGGCGATGAGGTCGTGGGTAACGAGACCCGAGTCAAGGTCGTCAAGAACAAGGTCTCCCCGCCGTTCCGTCAGGCGGAATTCCAGATCATGTACGGCAAAGGCATTTATCACATGGCCGAGGTTCTGGACATGGGCGTCAAAGAGGGTTTCGTCGACAAGTCCGGCGCCTGGTATGCCTACAATGGCGACAAGATCGGGCAGGGTAAGGCTAACGCCTGTAAATTCCTTGAGGAGAATCTTGATATTGCTCACGAAATCGAGGCAAAAGTTCGCGATAAATTGATGCCTAAGCCCGTTAGCAAGGCCGACGCGGCAGCCGCCGCAGCTGCGGCGGCAGAAACCAGTGAAGGCCTGATCTGAGCCGCTACAGCCTCTGGTAAATTCCACAAAACCGCGCAACCCGCGCGGTTTTGTGTTTCTGGGCAATGGGCTTTTTTTACTGCCTTCAGAGACTGTTATTCTGAGGAGAACCACTCGTTTCGGGTTTTACCTGATGACGAACGCCAGCCTGAACACTTGTCCTGAACACATGTAAAGGAAGACAAGCCCGTGTCGACCCCTGACGCTAAAACCAAAACCCTCCTGATTGTTTCCCATGCGCCTTCACCTAATACGCAGCGACTGACAGAAGCGGTGAGTGCCGGCGCCGGCCATGAGGACGTCGAAAGCGTGAAGGTGGTCGTGAAAGCGCCCCTCGAAGCTGGGCCTGAGGATATTCTTGCCTGCGACGCCATCCTGCTCGGTACAACGGAAAACCTCGGCTATATGAGTGGTGCGTTGAAGGATTTCTTCGACCGGAGTTATTACCCGTGCCTGGAGAAAACTCAGGCGCTGCCGTTCAGCTTCTGGATAAGGGCAGGTCATGATGGCACGGGCACCAAACGTGCGATTGAGTCGATCACCACCGGGTTGCGATGGCGGTTGGCCTGCGAGCCGGTGATGTGTCGGGGCGAGTTTGATGATCGCTTCGAAGAACAGTGTCGGGAACTTGGGCTTTATCTGGCGGCCAGTCTCGACGCGGGGCTGTTGGGCGGGTGAACAATTGAGCCTGGCAATACCCGAATATCACCCAGGCGAATGGCGCGGGCGGCCATTATGCCTGGGCGTAGAGCAGCCTGCCGCGTCGGTCCTCCAGCGCAGCCTCTTCCCCCGTTCTCGGATCCAGCAGTAGTGGCTGGCGCCGATGGCGTCTTTTTCGACGGTCAGGTCCGTTAAACGCCTCCTGCCGGCGCCGTCGGTCCGGGCGCAAGCGGCGCTCTCGTCGCGGTTCCTGTTTGACTGGCGGTGGCGGATCCGAGGCCGTCGGACGCTGGGTCTGTTCGGTCTTTGGGCGTTGATCGATGGTGGTAAGTGAATCCATCACTGCCCGATATAAGTTCATAGGCTTCACCGTGGGTTATGCCTTCTTTCCGTACCGTGAAATACGGACATCCAGAGCGCTTAACGGCAATGTGCGGTGAAACTTTAGGCCTGGAGAGGCAATCCGGAGCGAGTCAGAGGCTCCCCAGATAGTCGATTCGATAGCAATTCCATCAGATGATGGGGCGATGAAGCGCGGGTGTCGCGATCAGTGGCGACATCGGAGCCGTCACCTTTTACAATTCGACCATTCCGGCCGACCCTTCGGCCCGCCCAGTGACGTCACTCAACACAATAACCCTCAGGATAACGCTTTGAAGTCTCTGCCTATCAGCCAGTTGTACAAAGCCTGCGTGCTCAAGGATTTCACCTTCAAGACCACCCGCCAACTGGAACCTTTGGCCGAGATCGTCGGACAGAACCGTGCTCAGAGTGCGGTTCATTTTGCGCTGGCCATGCCTCATGGCGGCTACAACGTCTATGCCGTAGGGCGCACCGGTCTGGGCAAGCGGACCATGATGCTGCGCTATCTGGAGAATCACGCCGATCATTCCCAGGCGCGCTATGACTGGTGCTATGTCGCTAATTTCGAAGAGCCCCGCGTACCCCGAGTGCTTAAACTGCCTGCGGGCAAAGGCCAGACGTTGCGCCAGGATATGGATCGGCTCATCGCCCGCCTGGTGAAGTTGATCCCGCAAACCTTCGATAGCGACACCTTTCTTGAACGCGCTGAAAAGCTGAAAAACGACTACGCCCAGCTGCAGGAAGACGCGCTCGAAAACCTGGCCGATTCTGCCAAGCGGAAAAATGTACAGCTCAGCGTGACAACGCCGGGCGGCTACCGGCTGGTGGCAATGAACGGCGATGAGCCGCATACCCAGGAGAGTTTTGATGAGCTCGGTGAAGACGCCCGCGCCAAGTTCGAAGCAGACATCGACAAGCTTGAGAAAAAGTTGCGAAAAGCCCTGCGCACCGTAGCGGACCTTGAACAGGAATATGCCGAAAAGCAGCAGGCGCTGAATACCGAGACCGTGGAAAGTGTATCCGCTCACCAACTGGATGAGCTGACTGAGAAATACAGCGAGTTCCCGGATGTCATCGGCTATCTGGATAGCGTCCGCAAAGATCTGGTGGAAAGTCTCGAGGTGTTCCTGGACGAGAACGAAGAGCACGCCGCGATCGCCTACGCCGCTCTGGACCGCAAGATGCCGCGGCGCTATCAGGTGAACGTGCTGGTCAGCCAGAAAGAAGATCAGGTGCCGATGGTGGTCGAAGATAATCCCAACTACCACAACCTGTTCGGTTACGTTGAAAACGTCACGTTCAAAGGCAGTGTGTTTACCGACTTTTCGCTGATCCGTCCTGGTAGCCTGCACAAGGCCAATGGTGGCTACCTGCTGATGGATGCCATAAAGGTACTGGAGCAGCCTTACGTCTGGGATGGGCTCAAGCGTGCTCTGCGGGCCCGCGCGATATCCATCAATTCTCTGGAGCGCGAGCTGACTCTCTCGGGGACCATCTCGCTCGAGCCGGAGGCTATCCCGCTTGATGTAAAAATCGTCCTGTTCGGGGACCGGGAAACCTGGATGCTGCTGCAGGAATACGACTCAGAGTTTTCTGAGCTGTTCCGGATTACCGCTGACTTCGAAAACGAGATGGACCGAAACGCCGACACTCAGCTTCAATATGCCAAGTTCATTGCCAGTCTGGTGATCGAGAAAAATCTCCTGCATTGCGACCGCAAGGCCGTCGCCCGAATCATTGAACACAGCGCCCGTATGGCAGAACACCAGGACCGCCTGTCGTTACAGGCTTCTGATATTGCCAACCTGTTGCGTGAATCAGATTACTGGGCCCGACTCGGCGAATCGACCCTGATCAAAGACAGCCACGTGGATCAGGCTCTGATCAGCGCCCAGTACCGCAGCAGCCGAATCCGGGACAGGCTGTACGATGGAATCCGCGACGGCTCGACGCTGGTCAGCACGTCGGGCAGTCGAGTGGGGCAGGTCAACGGCTTGTCGGTGCTGTCTACGGGCGGCTTTGAATTCGGCCTTTCCAATCGTATTACCGCGACCTGCTACTTCGGTGACGGAGATGTTGTCGACATCGAGCGGGATGTGAAGCTGGGCGGCAACATCCACTCCAAGGGCGTGATGATCCTCACGGCCTGGCTGGCTTCTCATTTTGGGCGCACTGAGCCATTGAATCTATCGGCGAGTCTGACGTTCGAGCAGAACTACGGTGAGGTCGACGGAGACAGCGCTTCGCTGGCGGAGCTCTGCGCGCTCGTATCAGCCATGTCAGAAATACCGGTACGCCAGGATCTGGCCCTGACTGGGTCAATTAACCAGTTTGGTGAGGTTCAGCCCATTGGCGGCGTTAACGAGAAAATCGAAGGGTTTTTTGCCACCTGTCGCATTCAGGGTTTTAATGGCACTCAAGGTGTCATTGTTCCCCAGACCAACGTTCAGAACCTGATGCTCAGCGCAGAGGTGCTGGACGCGGTTCGGCAGGGACAGTTTGCGATTTACGCGGTGAGTCACGCCGAGGAAGCCATCACCATGCTGCTCGGTAAACCCGCAGGCCGCACGGATGATAAAGGCCACTATCCACGTCAGACCGTTTTTGGCGCCATCCAGGCGAGGCTTGAGAGCCTGCGTGAACAGGACAGGCCCGAACCGGACAATCGTGGTTCATCCATTCACTGATCATTTGGCCGATACCGGAAATCCGGCCAGTCACGAAAACCGGAAGGAGAGCACGGGTATGACTGAACAGCAACAGACCGTCTTTGTTGTCGAGGACGATGAGGCCGTGAGGGATTCGCTGGAGTTGCTGCTGTCGTCGGCACGGATGACCGTCGCGACCTATGCAAGCGCGGAGGCGTTCCTGAAGGACTACTCGGACAACATGGAGGGCTGCATAGTGCTGGATATCCGCATGCCGGGTATGGACGGAATGGCTCTTCAGAAAAAGCTCAATGATCGTCACTCGCTGTTGCCGATCATTTTCGTGACGGGTCACGGCGATGTCCCGCTGGCGGTGGATGCCATGAAGGAAGGCGCTGTCGACTTCATTCAGAAGCCATACCATGAAGATGCGCTGCTTGAGAAAATCGAGCAGGCGCTCGAACAGGATCGTGATCAACGGAAGTCGTTGGGAGAGAAGCGCGAAATTATGCGCCGTATCCGTACATTGACTCCCCGCGAAACCGAAATCATGGATCGCATGATCGCCGGCCAAGCCAACAAAGTGATTGCGATTGAGCTGGAGATCAGTCAGCGGACTGTAGAGATTCACCGCTCCCGCGTCATGCACAAGATGGAAACTCACTCTCTGGCTCACCTGGTCCGCATGGTGCTGTCAGTGAAGGACCTTATGGAAGCCGAGTCCGGAAAGCCGTCATGATGTAAGGCGACTAATCCCCCGGAATCACAGAGGTACTATGATCGACGAGTCTGCACCGGCAGAGGTCACCGTGTTGCTGGTGGACGACAACGCCCAGAATCTGAAGGTCCTCTACGAGACTTTGAAGGATCAGGGCTACCGTCTACTGGTTGCGAACGATGGCGAAAAGGCGCTTGCGCTGGCGGATCGCGATCAGCCTGAGGTCATTCTGCTGGATATCATGATGCCAGGGTTAGACGGTTACGAGGTCTGCCGCCGACTCAAGAACAGTCCCCGAACGTCGGATTCCGCTGTCATATTCCTCTCTGCTCTGGACGATGTGGGCGCCAAGGTCGAAGGCTTCGAAGTCGGCGGCGCGGACTATGTCTCCAAACCTTTCCAGTCTCAGGAAGTCATCGCAAGGGTAAGGACTCATGCTCGCATCGTCCGGCTCGAGCGTGAACTCCAGCAGCGCAATCGGGACCTGGAAGGCGACCGCAGCCGCATCCTCAACGCAATCAGTGAAGGCATCTACGGGCTGGACGCTCGCGGCATTATCATTTACGCCAATCCTGCCGCTGCTGAAATCTGTCATGGCTCTGCCGCCGAACTGGTCGGTCAGAGTTTCTGTGCGCTTCACCAAACCGAAGATAGCCAGCCTGCGGCTGTTTCAGGTCCATTTGCCCAGTTGACCTGCGAGCAGGGAATTGCCGAGCACCGCCGTGGCGTGCCGATGCGCAGGCTCGATGGGACTGTGTTCTTCTCAGAATACCGCTCTTCGCCGAAGTACGACGGCGACACTTTGCTTGGTGCGGTGGTCGTGTTCAGCGACATCACCGATGAACTGGAAAAGGAGCGGGAACTGATTCAGGCCGAACAGGTTATGCAGAGTCAGCGTGACCAGCTGGCCCACTTCGCGCGCGTTGGTACGATGGGCGAGATGGCGGCGGGTGTTGCGCATGAGGTCAATCAGCCGCTCACGGCTATTGCGAATTACGCCCGGGTCGCCCGGCGCATGATTGGCGATGGCTCAGGTGATTGCGAATTGCTCAGAACAACGCTCGAAAAGATTGAGGCCCAGTCGCACCGCGCCAGTGAAGTGATTCGTCGTATCCGGCAGTTCGTCAAAAAGCCTGCGATGGGAAAGGAGTGGGTAAAACTGCCAGAGCTTCTGGAAGACACCCGCCAGTTTGCGGAGGTGGACGCGCGCAATAATCGTGGCTCAGTGCAGCTACACGTCCCGGCTGATCTGCCGGCGCTTCTGGTCGATCCTATCCAGGTGCAGCAGGTTGCTCTGAACCTGATCAGGAACGCGCTGGAGGCCACGCGCAGCGTCGATTCCAGTGCACCGATAGACGTTACCGTAACGAAGCTTTCTGACGGCAAGTTTGTGCGTGTTGCAGTGACCGACACAGGCCCTGGTGTCGATCCCGAGGTGGAATCCGAGTTGTTTCACCCGTTTTTCACCACCAAGGAGAACGGCATGGGCATTGGCTTGGCGATGTGCCGAAGCCTGATCAATGCTCAAGGTGGAGAAATCGGCTTTGAGCGGCCAGATAACGGCGGAGCCCGGTTCTTCTTCACCCTGCCAGTCGGTAGCGATGGCGAAACGGGCGACGAGGCTGAGGTTTCAGGGTAACTGCTGGCAGGTGGCGGGTGGCAGGTGGATAAACGGGCGTCTCGTCCCATGACGAGCCACCCATTTATCGCAGCGTGGCGCGTACCTAGCCGAAGATCACTTCACCACTCAGATGTGGCGCGTCACCACGGGCATTGAGGATCTGGTAAGGCCAGGTGCTGCCTTCTTCTTCCCAGTTCAGCTGAGCGCTACCGGGCAGCAGGAGAGGCTTCTTGAAGCTACAGGTGACCGTGACTTTGCCGTCTTTCCAGTGCTTTGACTGGCTCAGGCGAGCAATCGCATTGGCCTGACTCCACATGCCGTGGGCGATGTTTTTCGGGAAGCCGAAAGCCTTGGCCGTCAGCGGATGCATGTGGATCGGATTCAGGTCTCCAGACACTTTGCCGTAGCGACGACCGAGGTCCTCTTTTGCCTTGATGGCGGCATACTGGGTGTACTTGGGCAGTTCCGGAATTTTCTTCTCGCCGCTGGACTTGGAGGCACCGCTGGACTGACGGAACAGGAATGTGCTGGCTTCTTCCCAGACCAGCTTCCCATTAACGTGGGCTTCGGTGGCGATATCAAATTCGATACCACGGTCTGTTTGCGTCTGGTTGGCGAATCGGACCAGCAGATCCAGGCGCTCACCAAGACCAATCGCGCGGTACTGGGTTATCTTGTTACCCATGTGTACCAGCCCCATCGCAGGCAGGGGGAACCGGTCGTCGGTCATCAGTTTCATGTGAAGCGGGAAGGCGAGGATGTGCGGCCAGGTCATCGGTAGCGCTAGTGCTGGCTGGAAGCCACAGACTTTCATGTACGTCTTCAGATCGCTGGTATCAGTGTCGACGCCGATCAGTTCCGCCTTCAGCTCCGGAATGGTGGGTGATTTGCTTTCCGGCTTTTTGGGCTTGAGAGCTTTGGCATAAAGGGGAAGCATTTTCGGGGGCTCGTTGCGAAAGATCATCTCACTTTCCATGGTCATTGTGACTCCTGAGTTGAGAATCTGCTGAAATCTGGTACAACTCTGCGCTTTGCGCCGCAAAGTGCGCTACCATAATTCAGTGATTTGCTGACGAAAGTCTGTCAAAAGCGATTCTGCCGGACATTGACCGGGCCTGCCCGGCTTCGGGGCAGGCAGGCCAACGCCCAGACGATTGCTGTATCTAACCGGAATTAAGCGGATATCTATGCAGGAACTTCGCGACGCAGGTGTGATGCTGCGTCTGATCTACCAGGCCATGAAGTCCAAGGGTGTAGATACCGACGCCATCTTCAGCCGTCTTGGCGTTGATGAAGAATACGTCTATACCGACCAACTCCGTACCCCTCATAGTGCCCAGCTTTTTTTCTGGCAGGTCGTCGAGGATGTGACTGATGATCCGGATATTGGTTTGCATCTCGGACAGGCGATCCCGGTCTATAAAGGGCAGGTTCTGGAATATCTGTTTCTCAGTAGTCCAACCTTTGGTGAAGGCCTCCGGCGGGCCCAGAATTACCAGCGTCTGCTAAGCGATGCAGCCAAAACGGACTTTGAAATCCTTGGCGACGAAGCCTGCCTGATTGTCGATACGGCCTCAGACGAGGTCAGTCGTCTCAAGCACTTCAATGAATGCTTTATCCAGGGTCTGACTCACTTCTTCAAAAGCATCACCGGTGGCGAGTTTCACCCGTCGCGTATTGAGTTCGAGCATGATCGCACCGAGCGTCAGGACTACGTGCGCCAGATCCTTGACTGTGATGTGCGCTTTGGCTGCAGAGAGAACCGTCTTTATTTCCCGGTGAGCCTGCTGGCTCTGCCATCGCCACACGCGGAACCTGAACTTCTTGCCTTGCATGAGCGGTTCGCAAGCGAGCAGGTGGCTCGCCTGGAGAAAAAGGACATTGTTGGCCAGGTGGAGCGCATTGTGGCCGAGCTGCTGGACAGCGGGGACGTCACCCTTGATGCGGTCGCAGAGCGTCTGGATATCAAACCCAGGACCCTGCGAACTCGTCTCACCGAGGCGGAGACGAGTTTTAATCAGGTGCTGGCAGACTTCCGTTATCGTCTGGCTCGCCAGTTGCTGGCGAATACCGATGAATCTATCGATGAAATCGTTTACCTGACCGGTTTTTCAGAGCCCTCGACTTTTTACAGGGCGTTCAAGCGCTGGTCAGGCATGACGCCCATCGAATACCGCAAGGGCGCGCAGTCCAGAGACGCCTCAGTAGACGCGCTCTGAGTGACGGTTCTGGTTCTGGTGAGGGCTAGCATCAGCCCAGAATGCCTCTCGATTTTCACGGCTTTGCCCAGCCTGTTTCGGTGAGTTTCGAAAAAAGCGTTGACATGCCTTCGGCCCTCCTTATAATGCGCCCTCGTTGTCAGGGCATAGCCAGGGCAGCATCAGCGCGGAGCGGTAGTTCAGCTGGTTAGAATACCGGCCTGTCACGCCGGGGGTCGCGGGTTCGAGTCCCGTCCGCTCCGCCATTTTTCCCTCCTTTTTTTCATTTCGTTCCAGTCGGTTTCCTGTCCGAATCTCGTGAAGATTCTCTGAAATTACTGTAAGCCACTCGCATTCTGTCACTTTTTTGCCATATTCTTCGGTTATCGTTGACTGGCTTAAACGGAGATTTGCCATGCACGAGTACGAAGAAGAGCTGCTCGAGACCCACGTCGAAGACTACGACGATGATGAGCTTTTTGATGATGCCTGGGAGCTCTGAGCTCCCAACGGTTACCCCCCTCTATCGGTCTTACCAAACTCAGTAATCGGTCACACCAGCAATCAGCAGGGCATTCTCCGCTTTGCGCTGTGCGGTCTTTTAATGGGCTTCGATTACCCCAAGCCCCGTGCCCCGTGTCCCAAAAAGGAATTTCGACCCTCTTTCGACTTGGCTTTCAGCAATCTGACTTACGCTTCGTTACGTTACTCGCCCCTCAGATTCAAACACTCACCAAGCCTTGCGCTGTTTGACCTTTCTCCTCAGCTCAAAAACTGCCTAAAGCGATAGACTTCATAGAATATCGGACGATGGTTCAAAGGCTCCCCAGCGACAGGCGGATCCAGGGCGGCCCCGTTCGGCTCCTTTCGTTTTCCGTCGATACCCTAAGGAAGCTCTATGAATGCGGTTGGCACCGAGGAAGCGGTTCAAAGCGCTGTTCTGTTTTTTGAAGGCGCCCGTGTTTCACGTCAGTTGAAGTGGTCAGAGTTCCAGGCCTACCTCGATGGCTATCTGGGGATACCTGAGTTGGCTCGCCAGCAGGTGAGGGCGGTCTACATGGAAATCGATGGGCAACTGAATATTCTTGCTCAGGTCTTTTTTACTATTGGCTTTGATCGTGAAGGTGTTGCTGATGGCCGTTGGAATCTACCAGTAGAGAAACTGGCCAAAGACGCCCGATCGCGATCCTGCCCGGACCAGCCGGGTTCGGTTACCCAGAGCCTGTGCAGTAAAGAAAGCTATCGGCAGGGTCTCTGGGAGCCAGAACTCGCCGGACCTGACGGACTGCAGACCAAACTCAATGCCTTGATCCGAAAGAATACCTTGAAGCTGTCGGTGACCGCTCCGAATACCCAGCTGCGGACCGCGAGCAAACCCGCTGAAGACTTGCCTCTTCTGGTTCAACTCGCACCCGGCGATGGCTCTGACGACCGCGATGTCTGCGAGCTGGAAGCGGCCGTAGCCGAAAGCTGCCCGGAGCTGACCGAGGCCACGGACCAGCAGCAAAGAATCGAAGTGTTACTCAGGCTGCAGTACCTGCAGAAGCTTCGGATCGAAGAGCTTGAAGATGAGACCAGCCGTTACCAGCAGGATCTTGAGGCTGCAAGAGAGCAGCGGTCCGAATCAGAAGCCCTGGCAGAGCGTATCAAGTCGCTCAATGAGCAGCTTCGGAGCCGGGTCAGGGTGCTCACTGATGCCGTGGAAGTAGGACAGGCCACTGAGCAGCAACTGGCAGGACTACTTGATCGGATTGACCAGAAAAACCACGAGATTGGCGAATTGCGAGATGAGATTGCCCGTATGAAAGCGGACATGCTCAAACCCCGCAATGACGACGACGCCAGTATTCTGGGCCAACTGGGTGCTCAGAAAATCTTCCTGACGGCCTATCAGCCGGGCGCGGGCCATATTCATCTGCGGCATGATCAGTTAATCGACTATCTCCGCAATCCGGCCGCCTACGCTGCGCGCAAGTGCGGAATCGAAGAAGAGGCCTACCGTCGCTGGCTCGTCCATTTCGAAAACCCGGTCTGCAACTGCGGCGACGTAAACTGTCGAAATCAGGTTCAAAGAGTAGAGGTCCCTGCCCAGTTTGAAGCGGGACTTCATGATCGCTGTGAAATACATCGCCTCAAACCGGTTGCCGACAAGGCGCCGGCTATGGCGCGCGCATGAGCCATACACCGGCGCAGCCAAGCTGAATCGCCGGCTATTTTCGGCCCTAGGCTGTACATGGAGTTTGTTCCCGTCGCCCGCAGATCGCTCTGCGGGCGCGTCTTTTTGATGATAGACCGCATTCCAAAGGCCCCCGAGAGTTTCCCGCGAGGCTGCTTACCGTATACTGTCCCATTCTTGAAAGTTCAATCGGACGTGGCTGCCCAGGCTAGCCCTTTCCCGTGAGAGTGGGCAAAGACGGCAATGAGCCGGTCGCGTTAGTTGCTACGCATTGATGGAACGGTAAGCCGCATGGAACAGTTCAGAAATATTGGCGTTGTAGGCCGGATGGGGAGCGTCAAAGTGGTGGAGACGCTGCGACAGCTCAAGCAGTACCTCCTCGGCGAGAATTACCACGTGATTCTCGAAGAAGAAACCGCGACGATGCTGCCAGGCCATGGCCTGCAGGTGTCCAGCAAAAAACTGCTGGGTGAAATCTGTGATCTCGTCATTGTGGTGGGTGGCGACGGCAGTCTGCTGGGCGCCGCCCGCGAGCTGGCCAAAGCGAAAATTCCTATTCTCGGTGTTAACCGGGGCAGGTTGGGATTCCTCACGGATATTTCTCCTTCCGATCTCGAGGTTCGCCTCGAGGCGGTGCTCCAGGGCGAATACATCGAAGAGCAGCGCTTTCTTCTGGATGGGCATCTGGAGCGGAACGGGACACCTGCCGGTTTTGGCTCAGCACTCAATGATGTGGTTCTGCATCCTGGTAAGTCGACCCGGATGATCGGGTTCGATCTGTATATCGACGGACATTTCGTATACAGCCAACGGTCTGACGGTCTTATTGTGTCCACTCCAACGGGGTCAACCGCCTACTCACTCTCCGCGGGCGGGCCCATCATGCATCCTAAACTGGATGCCATCGCTCTGGTCCCGATGTTTCCTCACACCCTGAGCAGCCGGCCGATCGTTGTTGATGGCAAAAGCGAGATCAAACTGGTGATCGGCGACACCAACGAGACTTACCCCCAGATCAGTTTTGACGGCCAGATGGATATTCCCTGCGCGCCGGGTGACATCATTCGGATTACCAAGAAACCTTTCCGGATTCGTCTCATTCATCCCAAGGATCACAACTTTTACGCCACCTGTCGGGACAAGCTCGGCTGGGCCAGCGAAATATCAGCGAGCTGAGCATGATAGCGAAACAGTCCCGTAGCCGAGGCTTCGATCTTATCGGCGACATTCACGGGTGTGCACTGACTCTGACCCGCCTGCTTGAGCAAATGGGCTATCGGAAAATCAACGGGGTTTATGAGCATCCCCGGCGTCAGGCCATTTTTATCGGCGACATCATCGACCGTGGCCCCCGAATTCGCGAGGCGCTGCATCTGGTCTATGACATGGTGCGCCATGGTTCAGCGCAGATTGTGATGGGCAACCATGAGTACAACGCGTTGTGCTATTGCACGCGAGCCAGGCCCGGTAGCGGCCAGCAATGGCTTCGCGAGCACACGACTCGCCACAATCGTCTGATTCGCGAAACCCTGGAGCAGTTCGATCACTATTCCCGTGAATGGAACGAGTTTCTTGAGTGGTTCTATGAAATACCGCTGTTTCTGGAAGAAGAGCACTTTCGGGCGGTTCACGCCTGCTGGGATGGACACCTGATTGAGCAGTATCGCCAGCAGCATGGCAAAAACACGATTGATGAAGACTTTCTGCATGCTTCGACAGTAAAAGAATCGTTCGCCGGTCAGGTGATGGATACGCTGCTCAGAGGCACTGATTTGCCGTTGCCGGAAGGGGTCGCCATCACCAGCAGTGACGGTTACACCCGACACTTTTTCCGGACTAAATTCTGGGCAGAGTCTCCGAAAACCTACGGCGATGTGGTTTTTCAGCCGGACCCGTTACCAGAGGAGGTGGCAGCGCGGGAGTTGAATGAATCAGAGCGACGCCAGATTCTGAGTTATCCCTCGACCGAGCTGCCGGTTTTTGTGGGTCATTACTGGATGCAGGGTAAACCTGCCCCATTGAAAACCAATGTAGCCTGCATCGATTACAGTGCCGTGAAATACGGCAAGCTGGTGGCTTACAGAATGGATGACGAGCGCGAACTTCATCCGGATAAGTTTGTCATGATTGACGTAGAGCGCAGCGACCGCCGCGCTCCTGACGCGAGTAATCGCAACGCAGGCTGAATTCGGGCGTGAGCATGTACAGGGTTAAAAAGATAGATGGAACTCAGGACCTGGGACCGTTCAGCCGTTGGCTCGACTCGCAGGGCGTAGCGCATCGGTTCTCGGAAGAAAACGGTCAGCAGGTATTGTGGTTGACCCATGAAGAGCACGTGAATCCAGTGCTGGCTGCTCTGGACCATTATCTTTCTCAGATCAGTGATGACGGTGGTGTCGGCGCATCGGTTAAGAAACCGGGAGGCGCCTTCGTGCGCGGTCGCTGGCAACCGCGACCCGCCCATGCGCCACTCACGTTCGGCATTCTGGTTCTGGCGGCGATACTGGCCTGGGTGACCGGGTTAGGCCAGTCGTCGCTGTCTCAATATCTGTTTTTTGCTGATCTTGCGAATGGTCCGTTCAGTACATTCGGACAGCGAGTCGACGCCTGGCTGTTAACGCTATCCCAGGGCCAGTTCTGGCGGTTGCTGACACCGGAATTTCTGCACCTCAGCGTGATGCATATTCTGTTTAATGCCGTGATGTTCTGGTTTCTGGGCAGTCAGATCGAATATTTTGAAGGTAAAACCCGTTTGCTGATCATGTTTTTCGTGACGGCGATGGCGGGCAATCTGCTGCAGTATCTGATTAGCGGGCCGCTGTTCGGAGGTTTATCATCGGTAGTTTACGGGGCTATCGGCTACTGCTGGCTGTCACAGGTACGCTACCGGCGCTTCCAGTTTCCACCGGCACTGGTCGGCTTCTCGCTGGTCTGGCTGCTGATCGGATTTACACCGATTCCGGAATGGCTGGGAATGGGCCGCATGGCCAACGAGGCTCATCTTGGTGGTTTTATCGCGGGCGTGCTGTTGGTGGTTGCCTGGCCAGCGCCCAAAAAAAACCTCGCCTGAAAAGGCGAGGTATAAAGGAGCGGACACCGCTCTGATGAGAGAGACCAAATGTAAACGACCATTGACACCTGGTTTTTGAATGATAATCGTTATCATCTAAAAGTGTCAACGCTGCTCGGGATATTTCTGTTATGACTTACGAAGAATTGATTTCACGACTGGACCCCGCAACCTACATGAGCCTGCGCAAAGCGGTCGAACTCGGCAAGTGGCCGGATGGGCGGGTGTTGTCCAAGGAGCAGAAGTCTCTGTGTCTCGAAGCGGTGATCTGGTACGAGGAAAAGCATCAGGTTCCTGATGACCAGCGAGTCGGTTACGTCGATCGCGGCGCCAAAGCCTGCGGCACGAAAAAAGACGACGACGGCCCCGATCCGATCCGGATCCTCAACTGACCGCCTCGCCGAATAGGCGATTTAGACTCCATCTAAACAAAACGTCATGCGTCGAGCCCTCTGTTATGCGTAGATGAGGGCAACTACCCACTATTTTCATTTCTCACGGCGTGGCCTGATTCCGCCACAGCCGTCTTAGGAGAAGCCCAACATGCGTACCAGCCAACCACGTACGATCTACTTGAAGGAATACCAGGCACCGCGTTTTCTGGTTGATGAAATTGATCTGCGGTTCGAGCTTTTCGAGGAGGGCGCGCGGGTTCACAGCCGTCTCAAGGTTCGTCGTAACCACGAATCGGATAACGCTGAGGGTTCTCTTGTGCTTGATGGCGAACACCTCAAGCTTGAGTCTGTGGCCATCGATGGCGATAGTCTTGATGAGTCGCGATACGAGGTTACGGAAGAGCAGTTGACCATCAATGACGTTGGTGACGACTTTGAGCTCCAGATCACGACCTGGATTGAGCCACAGAACAATACGCGGTTGCAGGGGCTTTACAAGTCCTCAGGAATGTTCTGTACCCAGTGCGAGGCAGAGGGCTTTCGAAATATCACCTATTTCCCGGATCGCCCGGATGTCATGAGCCGCTACCGGACTCGCATTGAGGCAGACAAATCGCGCTATCCGGTGCTGCTCTCAAACGGTAACGATGTTGAGCGCGGTGATCTGGAAAATGACCGCCACTATGTGACCTGGGAAGATCCGTTCCGTAAGCCCAGCTATCTCTTTGCACTGGTCGGCGGCGACCTGGTGGAAATCAAGGATTCGTTCCGGACGGTCAGCGGCCGGGATATTGATCTGCGGATGTATGTCGAGCCGCGCAACGCCAAGAAATGTGACCACGCGATGGCGTCGCTCAAGCGCGCGATGCGCTGGGACGAAAAGACCTTTGGCCGCGAGTACGACCTGGATATTTTCATGATCGTCGCCGTTGACGACTTCAACATGGGCGCAATGGAAAACAAGGGTCTGAATATTTTCAATTCTTCCTGCGTTCTGGCGAGTGAGTCGACCGCCACCGATCAGGCTTTCGAACGTATTGAATCCATCGTTGCCCACGAATACTTCCACAACTGGTCGGGCAACCGGGTGACCTGTCGCGACTGGTTCCAGCTCAGTCTGAAAGAAGGCTTCACGGTTTTCCGCGATAGCGAGTATTCGTCCGATCTCGGGTCCCGCACCGTTAAGCGGATCGAAGATGTCACGTTGCTCAGAACGGCTCAGTTTGCCGAAGATGCCGGCCCGATGGCTCATCCGGTTCGGCCTTCGTCATACATGGAAATCGCCAACTTCTACACGCTGACCATCTACGAAAAAGGCGCCGAAGTTGTGCGAATGATTCGGACGCTGCTCGGTGCAGAGCTGTTCCGCAAAGGTAGCGACCTTTACTTCGAACGGCACGATGGCCAAGCAGTGACGACCGATGACTTTGTGCAGGCGATGGAAGACGCCAGCGGCATCGATCTTTCGCAATTCCGGCTCTGGTACGAACAGGCGGGGACGCCCGTACTGACGGTCTCTGATGAGTATGACGAGTCCGCAGGCGTTTATCGCCTGACCATTGCTCAGGAGATCCCGCCCACGCCAGGCCAGAAAGACAAGAAGGCCCAGCATATTCCCTTTGCTCTGGGCCTGCTCGATGCCGAGACCGGCAAGGACCTCCCGTTAAAAATGGACGCGGATGACGACTTCGCGCCCAAGCATCGGGTGCTCGATGTTCGCGAAGCCAGTCAGACGTTTGAATTCCAGGGCCTGAAGCACTGCCCCGTGCCATCGCTCCTGCGAGGATTTTCTGCCCCGGTTCGTCTGCGTTATCCATGGACTCGGGATCAACTGGCGTTCCTGATGGCGAACGACAGCGATGGCTTCAACCGTTGGGATGCTGGTCAGCGACTGGCGGTCGACGTCATTCTGGCTCGCACCAGCCAGAAAGAGAGCAAGCAGAGAGAGAACAAGGCGCTGGATCCACAACTGATCGAGGCCTACCGAACTTTCCTGACCGATGATTCTCTGGATAAAGCACTGGTCGCGAAAATGCTGCAATTGCCCTCTGAGAGCTACCTGGTCGAAGTATCGGATTCGGCAGATGTTCCTGCTATCTGCCAGGCTCGGGACGAAGTCCTGCTGGGGCTTGCCAAAGCGCTGCACGAGGAACTCATCGCCTGCTACCACGCCAATCTGATTGAAGGCCCTTACGAGGTGACGCCGGAAGCCATCGCCAAACGCAGTCTCCGCAACACCGCGCTGGCCTGGTTGCTGCGAATTGACGACGATGAAGCCCGAGCCCTCGCCGAGCAGCAATACAGTGAAGCAACCAATATGACAGACCAGGCGGGCGCGCTCCGGGCTCTGGTCAATTCCAGCTTCACAGAGAGTCGTGAGAATGCGTTGAGTGACTTCTATGATCGCTGGCAGAACGATCCGCAGGTGGTCGAGCAGTGGTTGGCCATCCAGTCGTCCAGTAACCAGACGGGCGACCTGATGTCGGTAAAAACGCTGCTCAAGCACCCCGCCTTTGACTGGAAGAACCCAAACAAGATCCGTTCGGTCATTGGCGCGTTTGCCAACCAGAATCTCTCCCAGTTCCATCTGGCAGACGGTAGCGGGTATGAGTTTCTTGCCGAGCAGATCATCCGTCTGGACGAGAGCAATCCGCAGATTGCTTCCAGGCTGGTGACGCCGCTGTCACGCTGGCGGAAGTTTGCTCCTGCGCATGCCCAAAAAATGAAAGCAGCCCTGGAAAAAATTCAGGCCAAACCGTCTCTATCGAAAGACGTTTATGAGATCGTTCACAAAAGTCTCGAAGAGTAACGTCATTTCTCACAACTCCCCTCGTTTTCTCCGCACAGGGTCTACACTTCAGAGAGCCGGTTGATTCCGGCTTTCTGATCTTTGCACTGCGGAGCCGCCACTTTTTGAGCTTCAACTCTTCCTCTCTCATTGCTGGCTCCCTCATGGGGCTGGCCACACTGTTTCAGGCTTCTGCTGTCATCGGAGCCGAAGAGCAGCTACTACCCAGTGTTCTTGATCAGCCTGCGCTGATCAGTGATCTCGCCAGTGCGCATTTGCTGACCGATCTCACCAATGCGGGTGAGCGCCTGGTTGCTGTGGGAGAACGGGGCCATATCGTGTACTCAGACAACCAGGGCGAAAGCTGGCAACAGGCGGCCGTGCCTTCGTCCGTCCTGCTGACCGGTGTCAGCTTCCCTACTCCTGAAAAAGGCTGGGCGGTAGGGCATGGCGGTCTGATTCTCCATTCAACTGACGCCGGCGAAACCTGGCAGCGCCAACTGGATGGAAGGGGTATTACCCGTTTACTGATCAAGGCCCGCGAAGCGGCCATCATAGCGATGGAGCAGACGATCGAGCAGGCGCCGGAAGATGAGCAGCGGGATCTGGAATGGGCGCTGGACGATCTGCGTTTTAGCCTCGAAACCTTGCAGGCGGAACTAGAATCCGAGCCCGTAAACCCTTTGCTGGACGTCTGGTTTGCCGATGAGCTGCACGGATTTGCGATCGGCGCCTACGGCGCGATTATTGAGACGCTCGATGGCGGTGAAAGCTGGCGAGCGAGAACCGCTGACCTCGAGAATCCCCAGGGCTTTCACCTCAATGCCTTTGAGAATCTGGGTAATGATCATCTGATTATCGCCGGAGAGGCAGGGCAGATCTTTATCTCCGCCGATCTGGGTAACACCTGGACATTCTCACCCGGGGACTACGAAGGCTCGCTGTTCGGAGCCCTGCCTGGTCAGGCCGCCGGGGAAGTGTTGGCCTTCGGTCTTCGAGGCACCCTGCTGTATTCCACGGACTATGGTCAGAGCTGGCAGTCGCTCAAGTCACCCACAGAGGCGACGATTAACCGCGGCTACCTCAATCAATCCGGTCAACCGGTGCTGGTCGGCAACGGCGGGGCAATACTCAGGGCACCAACACTGGCCGGACCTTACACGGTCACCTATGAATCCGACCGCCAGGGGTTGATGGGCGCACGAGTCTATCCGGACGATAGCTATCTGCTCATCGGCGAATCGGGCGTGCTGCATAAGCGAGCATCAGCAGATCAACCCGCCGGGAAAGGCCGATGAAATCACGTTCCAGTGAAGTGCCGACCATAGAAACCTTGATGTTCCGCTTTCGTGGCATCCTGCTCGCGTTGTTCGCTGTGGTCACAGTGGCACTGGGCTACAACGCCAGTCGCATTCAGCCCGACGCCAGTTTTATCCGGATGATCCCCGCTGAACATCCCTATATCGTCAACATGATCGAACACCGCGACGACCTGGAAAACCTCGGTAACTTCGTCCGGGTTGCGGTGGCGGCGCGTGAAGGTGATATCTTCGAGGCGGATTTCCAGGAAACCTTGCGCCAGATCACCGATGAGATGTTCTACCTGCCGGGTATTGATCGCTCAGGATTGAAGTCCATCTGGACGCCCAATGTCCGGTGGGTGGAAGTCACCGAAATGGGTTTCCAGGGCGGCAAGGTCATTCCCGATGGCTACGATGGCTCAGACTACTCGCTTGAACAACTTCGCCAGAACATCCTGCGCTCCGGCGAAGTAGGCAGCCTGGTTGCCGATGACTTCCGCTCGGCAATCGTTTATGCGCCCCTTTACGAAACCAATCCGGAAACCGGCGAGCCCCTCGATTATCGGGCGCTGTCTGAGGCGCTTGAGGAAAAGATCCGGGATCAGTATCAGCAGAGCAATCCTAACGTTTCCATTCACATAGTCGGCTTTGCAAAGAAAGTCGGAGATCTGATCGAAGGCATTGGTGCCATTGCCTGGTTCGCTGGCATCACCATCATGCTGACCGCAATCCTGCTGTTCTGGTATTCCCGCTGCAAAGTCAGTACGGCTGTCCCCGTGCTCACGTCCCTGATTGCCGTTATCTGGCAGCTCGGACTGCTGCGCATCCTGGGCTACGGGCTGGATCCCTATTCGGTGCTGGTGCCGTTTCTGGTCTTCGCGATAGGAATAAGTCACGGCGTTCAGCTGATCAACCGAATGGCCTATGAGGCAGCGTCTGGCCGTGACCGGACGATGGCGGCACGCCACGCTTTCCGTGCCCTTTATCGGGCGGGCGCTCTGGCGCTGGTTTCAGACGCGTTCGGTTTTCTGACGCTGCTATTTATCGGTATCGCGGTGATTCGGGATTTGGCCGTTTCTGCCGGTCTGGGCGTTGCCATAGTGATACTGACCAATCTCATTCTGCTGCCACTGCTGATGTCGCTTTTCGGTGTCAGCCGGTCCGGCATTGCGCACGCTCGGAACCGCAAGAAGAGTCAGGATGTAAAGTGGCGCCGGTTGTCTTACCTGGCGCATCCCACCGTTGCGCCAATCTCGCTGATGTTGGCGCTGATTGGGTTTGGCCTCGGGCTTTCCCTCAAGCAGGACCTGAAAGTGGGCGACCTGGAGCGGGGTGCTCCTGAGCTGCGCCAGGATTCCCGCTACAACCGGGATAACGCGTTCATCATCGATAACTATTCGACCAGCGCCGATGTATTGGTGGTGATGGTTGAGACCCAGCCCCAAGCCTGCACCACCTATCCGGTTCTGCGAACCATGGATGAACTGCAGTGGCGGTTGCAGAATACGCCAGGCGTTCAGTCCAGTGTCTCAATTGCGGACGTTTCCCGCATCGTCACCAAGGCCCTCAACGAAGGCAACTGGAAGTGGTTCGCGCTGTCACTGAATCAGGACATCATCAATGCGTCGCTGCGTCAGGTGCCGTCCGGATTCATCAATTCAGACTGCAGCCTCACGCCACTGCTGGTGTTTCTGGAAGACCACAAGGCAGAGACTCTTGATGCTGCCGTCGCGACTGTCGAAGCATTTGCCGCCCAGTACAACAGCCAGCAGGCGACATTCCTCCTGGCCGCAGGCAATGCTGGCGTTGAAGCTGCGACCAATCAGGTAATCAGCCAGGCCAAAAATCAGATGCTGCTGTTTGTTTACGCAGTGGTGAGTCTGCTGTGCCTGCTGATGTTCCGCTCCTGGCGCGCTGTGTTGTGTATTGTGATTCCTCTGGGCCTGACCTCGATCCTGTGCGAAGCCGTCATGGCCATTACCGGTATCGGCATCAAGGTGGCCACGCTACCGGTGATTGCGCTGGGTGTCGGTATCGGTGTGGATTACGGTATCTATATCTACAGCCGTCTCGAGCATTACCTGAATGAGGGAATGAAACTTCAGGAGGCCTACTATGAGACGCTGCGATCCACCGGCAAAGCCGTGGTATTCACAGGCATGACGCTCGGCCTCGGCGTGGTGACCTGGATTTTCTCTCCCATCAAATTCCAGGCTGATATGGGCCTGCTGCTCTTCTTCATGTTCATCTGGAACATGGTCGGCTCAATCTGGCTGTTGCCGGCGCTCGCGAGATTCCTGCTCAAAGAGCGTAGCGTTCCAAGAAACTGAAAACGCTGACGATTAGCCCAGACTCGCTGGTCTGGGCTCTTTGTGTTTTCGTAGTAACTGGGATATTTTCAGAAAGATCTTCGTCAGGTCGGCGTCCGATTGGGCTACGGTCGACGGTAGGCGCAGGAAGTTAAAAGGGGCCGCAAGGAGCCCACAGGCTGGTGAGCCCGACTTCCTGGAAATGATAAAAACCAGAAAGGGATCAGGCTATGGCATTTGCTCGTACGTTCAGAAGCTCCTTCTCAACCTTCGCCCTGGCGTCCGCCATCGGATTCGCCGGTATGGCCGGGACGGCGTCGGCAGCGGACCAGAAATTCGTCACCATCGGCACCGGCGGTGTCACGGGTGTTTACTATCCCGCAGGCGGTGCAATCTGTCGTCTGGTCAATATGAATCGTAAAGACCACGGTATTCGCTGCTCCGTTGAGAGTACCGGCGGTTCCATCTACAACCTCAACGCGCTGCGTCAGGGTGAGCTGGATCTGGCGGTCGCCCAGTCCGACTGGCAGTACCACTCCTACAACGGCACCAGCCAGTTCTCAGAAGATGGCCCTTTCAAGAAATTGCGTGCCGTTTTCTCCCTGCACCCCGAGCCGTTCACGGTGGTAGCCAGCAAAAACTCGAAAGTGAAAAACTTCGATGATCTGGCTGGCAAGAAGGTTTCTGTGGGTAATCCCGGCTCTGGTCAGCGTGCGACCGCAGAAGTGTTGATGGAGGAGATGGGCTGGTCCATGGATAAGTTTGCTCTGGCAGCCGAGCTGAAAGCCGCTGAGCAGAGTCAGGCGCTGTGTGACGGCAACATCGATGCCTTCTTCTATAACGTGGGTCACCCGTCCGGCGCGATCAAAGAAGCGACCACCTCCTGCGATAGCGTGCTGGTAAACGTGAACAACGCAGCCGCTAAAAAACTGGTCAAAGATAATCCTTATTACCGCACCGCGGTCATTCCCGGTGGCATGTATCGGGGCAATGACGAGGACACCACCACTTTCGGTGTTGCGGCGACGATTGTCAGCTCTGCTGATGTGCCGGACGACGTAGTCTACGAAGTGGTCAAGGCCGTGTTCGAAAACTTCGATAACTTCAAACGTTTGCATCCGGCTTTCGAAAACCTGACCAAGGAAGACATGGTTAAGGACGCCAACAGTGCGCCGCTGCATCCGGGCGCTGAGAAGTACTACAAAGAAGCAGGACTTCTGTAAGTCTCGGTCGGGCTAACCAAGCCATTTCCAGGGAGTGCGAGGCAGTCGCTGTGGCTGCCTCGCCGTCGTTTTTTTCAGCAGTAAAATTCAGACGGGAAGCGCGCAGTCATGGTGGAAAGCCAAAAGCAAAATTCGGGTGGTGGCCAGGGCAGGGGAGTCGAGGAAATCCTCAGCACGGAAGCCGGGGGACGCCAGCCCTCGGGAGCCCCAGCGGTTATTCTTTTCGTTGTTCCTGTTCTCTGGTCACTGTTCCAGCTTTGGATTGCCTCACCGCTCCCATACATCGTTGAATTCGGTATTTTTAACTCTACCGAAAGTCGCGCCATCCACTTGGCCTTCGCGACGTTTCTTTCCTTCACGCTGTTCCCGCTGATCCGCGGGCGAAGCATCGACCATGTGCCGGTCTACGACTGGATTCTCGCACTCGCTGGCGCCTTCGCAGCATCCTACCTGTTCCTCTTTTACCACCAGCTTTCAGAGCGACCCGGCGCACCGATCCTGCAGGACCTGATTGTCTCTTTGGGCGGCCTCGTACTGCTTCTGGAAGCAACTCGAAGAGCCCTTGGCTTGCCGCTGACGGTCGTTGCCGGAGTCTTCCTCGTCTACGCCTTAGCCGGGCCTTATATGCCCGACGTTATCGCCCACAAGGGTGCCAGCCTTGAGAAACTTGCCAGCCATATGTGGCTGAGTACTGAAGGCGTGTTTGGCGTTGCGCTTGGCGTGTCCACGAGCTTTGTATTTCTGTTCGTACTGTTCGGCGCCATGCTCGAGAAAGCAGGCGCAGGGCATTATTTCATTCAGGTGGCCTATGCGCTGCTGGGCCATATGCGAGGCGGCCCGGCGAAAGCTGCCGTCGTTTCCAGCGGGCTGAGCGGTATTATCTCCGGTTCGTCGATTGCCAACGTCGTCACCACCGGCACCTTTACCATTCCGCTGATGAAGAAAGTCGGTTTTCCGGGCACCAAGGCCGGGGCCGTTGAAGTGGCTGCGTCTACCAATGGTCAGTTGACGCCGCCAATCATGGGCGCTGCCGCCTTTCTGATGGTTGAATACGTGGGGATTTCCTACCTCGAGGTTATCAAGCACGCGATTCTGCCGGCGATGATTTCCTACATTGCCCTGATTTACATCGTTCATCTTGAAGCCTGCAAGCTGGGAATGGAGGGCATTCAGCGCACTCACAAGCCAACGCTGGCCCAGCGGATGCTGACTTGGGTAACGCTGCTGCTCGGACTCTGCGTTCTCACCTTCGCGGTCTACTACGGCATCGGTTGGCTCAAGACCCTCTTCGGCGCTAACGCCATGTGGATTCTGGCGCCTGCTCTGGTGCTCTCGTATGTCGCCCTGGTCTGGTACGCCTGCCAGTTTCCCTCGCTGGAAGGCAAAGAAACGGATATGTCGGTTCTACCGCCGGTCGGCGACACCGTTAAAACCGGTCTTTATTTCCTGCTGCCAGTCGTTGTACTCGTGTGGTGCCTGACGGTCGAACGCTTCTCTCCACAGCTCTCCGCTTTCTGGGCCACGGTGTTCATGATCTTCATCCTGATCACCCAGCGTCCGCTGCAATCCCTGTTCCGTAAGCAGGGTGCGATGGCCGGGCAGATTCGCACCGGCTTTGTCGATCTCGTTGAATCGCTTTCCATTGGTGGGCGCAACATGGTGGGCATTGGTGTGGCCACTGCCACTGCGGGCATCGTCGTGGGCACCGTCACCCTGACGGGTATCGGCCTGGTGATGACTCAGTTTGTCGAGTTCATCTCTGGCGGCAACCTGCTGCTGATGCTGATTTTTACGGCGGTCATCAGTCTTGTTCTCGGTATGGGG